>Ga0222717_10002198_pt1 | contig 15297 bp, 12 predicted proteins | sample C33_18DmetaG_FD_165053 | JGI IMG/M metagenome (GOLD analysis project Ga0222717, IMG submission 165053) | Estuarine water microbial communities from San Francisco Bay, California, United States - C33_18D | ecosystem: Environmental > Aquatic > Marine > Unclassified | place: USA: California...
ATTTTTAATCGAATTTAGAGCGGTAACACAAACTTCTACTAACATATTTTTTATTTTAAAACTTAAACAAAATTAGAATAAGCCCTTTAATGTCCAATTAATGAAATACTTATTTAAATATAAAATAAAATGTTGTTATCTTGGGTGCTTAATGAAGAGAAAAACTTTCATACAACGAGGTTCATTATTAGCGGGAGGAATACTTGTATCACCAGCACTTCTTGACAAAAAAAAGAACAGCACTACAATTAAAATTGATACTCAATCCACTCCCTATGCTATTAGCACTTGGGACGTTCCAACGGCCAACAAAATAGCAGGTGCGGCTTTAGATCGTGGAATCAATGCCTTGGAAGCTGCTGTTTCAGGAGCTGCTTTTGAAGAATCTAATCTTCTTAACACCACCGTAGGTAATGGAGGTGCACCTGACCGGGATGGCGAGGTTACTCTAGATGCATGTGTCATGAACCATAAAGGAGATTGTGGTGCAGTTTTAGCCGTTCAAAACATCACCCATGTTGCCGCTTTGGCCAAAGACGTAATGGAGAAAACGCCTCATGTAATTTTGGCAGGTGAAGGAGCTAAGAAATTTGCCCTAAGTCAAGGGTACATTCCTGAAAACCTTTTAACACCTGAAAGCAAAAAGGCTTGGGAAAAATGGCTAGAAAAAGGAAATTATAAACCTGAAATTAATGTTGAAAATCACGACACCATTGGAATGTTATGTTGTGATCAAAACGGAAACCTTTCTGGGGTATGCACCACCAGTGGACTGGCCTATAAAATGAAAGGTCGTGTGGGAGACTCTCCAATTATTGGATCGGGTCTTTTTATTGATAACAACATCGGTGGAGCTGTTGCAACCGGTTTAGGCGAAGAAGTCATTAAAACCGTTGGAAGTTTTCTTATTGTGGAACTCATGAGACAAGGTAAATCTCCACAAGAAGCCTGTGAGGAAGCCATTGGGAGAATTATAGAAAAACAAAAAGGCAAACCCGATTTTCAGGTAGCCTACATTGCTACAAATAAAAAAGGTGAAATTGGATCTTATAGTATCCATCAAGGTTTCTCCTATAGTTTTTACAAAAAAAACACGAATCAAAATATTATTTCAAAATCAATTTATTAAAACTATTCTATGCAAATTATTGAAAACGAAAAGAAATACGATGTCGTAATTGTTGGATCAGGAGCTGGAGGTGGAATGGCAACGAAAGTTCTTGCCGACTCTGGGCTAAAAGTTGCTGTCATCGAAGCAGGACCTTTTTTTGATCCCGCGAATCCTGCTCAGCAAACACAACTTAAATGGCCTCACGAATCCCCTAGAAGAGGAGCAGGTACTACACGCGCATTCGGAGAATTTGACATGGCCTTAGGGGGTTGGGAAATTGAAGGAGAGCCTTACAATCAGATAGGAGATTCTAAATTCGATTGGTTTCGCTCTCGTATGTTAGGGGGAAGAACAAACCACTGGGGAAGAATTTCTCTACGCTTTGGACCTCGAGACTTTAAAGGGAAAGATCGTGATGGTCTTGGTGAAAACTGGCCCATTGGCTATGAAGATATCAAACCTTATTACGATAAGGTGGACAAACTCATTGGAGTTTTTGGGAGTAAAGAAGGAATGCATAATGAACCTGATGGATATTTTTTACCCGCACCCAAACCCAGACTTCATGAATTATATTATAAAAAAGGAGCAGAAAAAGCGGGGGTTAAAGTAATGCCCTCAAGATTATCCATTTTAACCAAGAGAATCAACAATGAACGAGGAATTTGCTTTTACTGCAGCCAATGTAGCCGTTCATGTTCAGTTTATGGTGATTTTTCTGCTGGTTCTTGTTTAATTTTTCCTGCTCAAAAATCAGGTGGTCAAGTAGACCTTTATGTCAACAGTATGGTACGCGAAGTAACTACCAACGACGAAGGAAAAGCGACTGGCGTTTTATACATCGATAAAGAAGATCGAAAAGAATATCGTGTTTCAGGAAAAGTAGTTGTACTGGCAGCTTCAGCTTGTAGTACAGCCCGAATTTTATTGAATTCTAAAAGTCCTCAACACCCCAATGGATTGGGGAATAGTAGCAATATGGTTGGGAAATATGTTCACGATTCCACTGGAAGTGACCGCATGGCTTTTGTTCCAGACATGATGAATAGAAAACGCTATAATGAAGATGGTGTTGGAGGAATGCACTTATATTCTCCTTGGTGGCTAGATAATAAAAAATTAGACTTCCCTAGAGGCTATCATATTGAGGTTTGGGGAGGTCTTGGAATGCCGAGTTACGGTTCCGGATTTGACCCCAATAGCTTAAATAAATATTTAGGACTCAAAGTTGGAGGCTATGGAAACGGACTTAGAGAAGATGTTAAAAAATTCTATGGATCTGTAATGGGAATGTCTGGCCGTGGTGAATCAATAGCGAGCATTGACAACTATTGTGAGATAGATCCTACAACGGTTGATGAGTTTGGAATTCCAGTTTTACGCTTCAACTACAGTTGGTCAGATTATGAAAGAAAACAAGCCAGACACATGCATGAAACTTTTGAAGAAATCATCCATAATATGGGTGGAGTTGTTTTAGGCGATAAACCTGGAAAAGATAAGGATTATGGGTTGCTGAATCCAGGAAGGATTATTCATGAAGTTGGAACAACAAGAATGGGGAGCGATCCTAAAAAATCTGTTGTGAATGAATTTGAACAACTACATGACGTAGATAATGTTTTTGTAGTCGATGCAGGACCCTTTGTTTCCCAAGCAGATAAAAATCCAACATGGACAATTCTAGCACTGTCTTGGAGAACTTCAGATTTTATTATTGAACAATTAAAAAAACAAAACATTTAGTTATGAATAGAAGAGATAGTATACGATCCTTATTTTTAGGTAGTATGGCCGGAGGATTAGCCCTTGAAAGCTGTGTTAGCGCTCCAGAAGAAGTCATCAATGAAAAAATATGGCAATACCAATATGGAAGAACTCCCAAAGAAGCTGCAAGAGATGAAGCGCTTTTAAGGCAACAATATTTTGAAAACACGGAATTGAATACGATTACTCGTCTAGCCAACCTTATCCTTCCTCCTACTCCAGAAGGTACTATTGAAGAGGCTGGAGTACCCGCATTCATTGAATTTATGGCAAAAGATTTTCCAGGACTTCAAACCCCCATTCGAGGAGGATTAATGTGGCTAGACAGTTATTCTAACAAAACTTTTGGTACAGATTTTATTCATAGCACTGAAGATCAACAACACCAAGTTTTAGATCAAATTGCTTTTCCAGACCCAAATGCAAGCGATCAAAAACAAGAAGTTCAATTCTTCTCCTTAATGCGTAACTTAATCATGACTGGCTATTTCACCTCAGCAGTAGGAATCAAAGAATTGGGATATAAAGGAAACCAACCCAACGTGTGGGACGGAGTTCCAGATGATGTGCTTAAAGATCACGGAATGTCTTATGATGCATCATGGATGCCCAAGTTTGTTGACCAATCCAAAAGAAATGATCAAGCCGTATGGGATGATGAAGGGAATTTAATTTCTTAAAACAATTCCCTAATATTTGAAAAAACTCAACATGAACAAATTTATACTTGCTATCGATGCTGGCACAACTAGTTCCAGAGCCATTATCTTTGATGAAAAGGGTGCTACAATTGGGGTTGCTCAACATGAATTTACTCAACATTTTCCAAAAGAAAGTTGGGTAGAGCATGATGCCACAGAAATATGGGATACCCAATTGTTAGCCATTAGAGAGGTTTTGAAAAATACAAATACAAAAGCTTCTCAAATTCAGGCAATGGGGATAACAAACCAAAGAGAAACCACGGTGCTTTGGGATAGAAAAACGGGAAAACCTGTTCATAATGCAATCGTCTGGCAAGATAGACGAACCTCTTCAATTTGTGAGGCATTATCAAAAAAGGGGAAAGCTGAATTATTTTATAAAAAAACAGGACTCTTACTTGATGCCTATTTTTCTGGAACAAAAATTAAATGGATTTTAGATCAAGATCCAGAAGTAAGAAGAAAAGCAGAAAGGGGTGAACTCGCATTTGGCACAATTGACAGTTGGCTAATTTGGAATTTAACCGATGGAAAAGTTCATGTAACCGATGTTACTAATGCAAGTAGAACCCTCTTGTACAACATCCATACTTTAGAGTGGGACAAAGAACTTTTAGACACCCTTGAAGTTCCTGAATCACTCTTACCCAAAGTAGTATCCTCCTCAGAGGTTGTCGGAGAAAGTTATCAAGGTCTTTTTGATCATGAAATTTCGATTGCAGGAATCGCTGGAGATCAACAAGCAGCACTTTTTGGTCAAATGTGCCTCAATCCGGGTGAGGTCAAAAACACTTATGGTACAGGGTGTTTCTGTATCATGAATACCGGAGAAACTCCAGTAATTTCTAAAAACAGAATGTTGACCACTATTGGTTATCAAATCAATGGTAAAGTCACCTATGCCCTGGAAGGAAGTGTTTTTGTTGCGGGAGCAGTGGTACAATGGTTACGGGATCAGCTGGGGATTATAAATTCAGCTTCAGAAATCGAAACATTAGCAAAAACAGTAGAAAATAATGGAGGGATAACATTTATTCCTGCACTTGCTGGTCTGGGTGCTCCCTATTGGGATCCTCACGCCACTGGATCTATTTTGGGGATCACAAGAGGAACTCAAAAAGGTCACATAGCAAGAGCAGCGCTTGAAGCAATTGCAATGCGTACACGGGAAATCGTTATCGAAATGCAGAAGGATGCAAATACCACATTTAAAACGTTAAAAGTGGATGGAGGAGGAAGTACAAATGATTTGTTAATGCAAATTCAATCTGACTTACTTCAAGTAGAAGTAATTAGACCCCAAACAACAGAAACAACAGCCCTAGGAGCAGCCTTTTTTGCAGGTTTAGCAACCGACTTTTGGCCTTCAATTGAAAGCTTATCCTCCATTTGGAAAGTTGATAGAAAATTCACCCCCCAACAAGGAAGTCAAAATGAAAATATAATTGATACTTGGCAAGAAAAAATTAGTCAAGTAACCAACACATAAAGCATGAATAGAAATGAAAACATTCATCAACTTGATATTGTTGATGAATGGGATGTTATTATTATTGGAGGGGGAGCCTCTGGTCTTGGAATTGCAGTAGATGCATCTAATCGTGGATATAAAACACTTCTTTTAGAAAGAAATGATTTTGCTAAAGGAACCTCTTCCAGAAGCACTAAGTTAGTTCATGGTGGTGTACGATATTTACAAAACGGTGACATCTCTCTTGTAATTGAAGCTCTTAAAGAGCGCGGCATCATGCGAAAAAATGCACCTCATTTAGTTCGAGAATTAAGCTTTGTAATCCCTTCTTATGATTGGTGGAATAGCCCGTTTTATGGATTAGGACTTAAGGTTTACGACATGATGGCTGGAAAACTTGGATTAGGTCCTTCCACAATTTTAGATCGTAAAGAAACATTAGCATTAATTCCAAATGTAAATCAAGAAGGACTAAAAGGAGGAGTAATTTATCATGATGGACAATTTGACGATGCACGAATGGCTATCAGTTTGGCATTGACCGCAAATCAAGAAGGAGCGTGTTTGATTAATTATATTAACGTTGAGGGAATAATAAAGGAAAATGATCTTATTACTGGAGTAAAGGTAGAGGATCAAATAAGCAAGAAAAAGAAAACCATAAAAGGAAAAGTTGTGGTTAATGCTACAGGAGTTTTTTCAGATGAAATTATTGCATTAGATCAACCTGATGCAAAACGGATGATTCGTCCTTCCCAAGGAGTACATTTGGTAATTGAAAAATCTTTTTTAAAAGGTGAACATGCAATCATGGTTCCACAAACCACTGACGGAAGAGTCCTCTTTGCCGTTCCATGGAATGACTATGTTGTTGTTGGAACTACAGACACACCCATTGATGAAACACTAGAAGAACCAATAGCTCTGGAAAGTGAAATTAAATTCATTCTACAGAATGCTGGAGCTTACATGACAAAAAAGCCAACACAAAAAGATGTTAAAAGTGTTTTTGTGGGATTACGTCCATTAGCCGCTACAGAGGATAATAGCGAAAGTACGAAAGAAGTATCCAGGCATCATAAAATCACGGTAAGCACAAGTGGTTTGATCAGCGTTTTAGGAGGGAAATGGACGACTTATCGAAAAATTGCGGAGGACACTGTGAATACCTTACAAGCAGTGGGAGGTTTACCTGAAAGACAATGTAATACTAGAACATTACCGATTTTCGGTTATGAACCCCACTCGAACTGGGAGGATCCGATGCATTATTATGGTACTGAATCAAAAAAGATAAAAGCATTAGACACTAAAACAGGAACAACTTCTTTGTCAAAAAAAATTTTTATTACCGAAAATCAAATTATTTGGGCCGTACAGGAAGAAATGGCTATTAACTTAGAGGATATCCTTGCACGAAGAACACGTTGTTTGTTTTTAGATGCATTTGAAACTGAAAAAATAGCCCCTCAAGTAGCTTCTATAGTTGCTAAAAAATTTGGACATAATGAGTCATGGATAAAAAACGAACTTGAAAAATTCAATACTTTAGTTAAAAAATATCAATTATGATTATGAATCCATACATTTCCGAATTCATTGGAACCGCAATTATACTTCTTTTTGGTGTAGGAGTAAATGCCAACGTAAGTTTAAAGAAAACACTTGTTGAAGACAAAAGCCCCTGGGTTTTAATATCAAGCGCCTGGGGATTTGCAGTTTTTGTTGCTGTTTTTGTAACCGCACAATCTAGTGGAGCACATCTTAATCCTGCGGTTACATTAGGACTTGCTGTGGCAGGGAAATTTTCTTGGTCACTTGTACCTTATTACTTTATTTCACAAATTCTAGGAGCAATGTTTGGTGGATGGCTAGCCTATTTAACTTATATTGATCATTACCGTTTGGCTGAGGATGAAAATACCGTAAGAGGTACTTTTTGTACGGGTCCAGCCATTAGAAACATTAAAAACAATCTATTTAGTGAAGGCATCGGAACGTTCATGCTTGTTTTTGGAGCCCTATTTATTGTGGGACCTAATATAGAAATAAGCGGTACAGAAGTACAAAATTTTGGACTAGGAGCTTTGGATGCACTCCCGATAGGAATTGTTGTTTGGGTTATCGGTATAGCCCTTGGGGGAACTACAGGGTACGCCATCAATCCAGCTAGAGATTTTGGACCCCGTTTGATGTATCAGTTGCTTCCAAGAAAAAATAAAAATGCAGATTGGTCCTATAGCTGGGTACCTGTTATTGGACCTCTACTGGGAGGAGCAATTGCAGGATTGACTTACATTCTAATAGTGGTATAAAAAATAATTTATTTCGCAACATTTATCGATCGAGTCTCTCTAATCACTGTCACCTTTACCTGACCTGGATACGTCATATCCGTTTGTATTTTTTGTGAAATCTCAAAAGATAGTCGTGCAGCATGATCATCTGAAACACGTTCGCTCTCAACAAAGACACGTAATTCACGCCCTGCTTGAATGGCATAGGCTTTATTGACTCCATTGAAATCGTAAGCGATTTTTTCAAGATCCTTTAGACGTTGAACATAACTGTCTAAAACTTGGCGCCTTGCACCCGGACGGGCGCCAGAAATAGCATCACAAACCTGTATAATGGGTGACAATAAAGAAGTCATTTCAATTTCATCGTGGTGTGCACCAATAGCATTACATACATCTGGCTTTTCACCATATTTTTCTGCCCATTCCATCCCCAATAGTGCGTGAGGGGTCTCTACTTCTTCCTCTGGCACCTTTCCTATATCGTGTAATAATCCTGCACGTTTAGCAAGTTTGGGATTTAATCCTAACTCAGAAGCCATCACACCGCATAACTTTGCCACCTCTCTAGAATGCTGCAAAAGATTCTGGCCATAGGAAGAACGATACTTCATACGCCCAACGACTTTAACCAATTCAGGGTGCAAACCATGGATTCCCAATTCTATAATTGTTCGCTTACCTACTTCAATGATTTCGTTTTCAACTTGCTTTCGTGTCTTATTAACCACTTCTTCAATCCTTGCTGGGTGAATTCTTCCATCACTTACCAGACGATGCATTGCTAAACGAGCAATTTCTCTTCGCACTGGATCGAAGCAAGAAAGAATAATGGCTTCGGGTGTATCATCAACAATTATCTCCACCCCAGTTTCAGCTTCAAGAACACGAATATTTCGCCCTTCTCTCCCAATAATTCGCCCTTTAACATCATCTGAATCCAGATTAAAAATAGAAACACAATTGTCTATAGCCTCCTCGGTTCCTATTCTCTGAATGGTATTAATCACAATTTTTTTAGCATCCTGTTGCGCGGTTAATTTGGCTTCCTCAATGCTATTTTGAATATACCCCATGGCATCAACTCGAGCTTTATCCTTGAGGCTTTCCATTAGTTCACTTTTGGCTTCCTCAGCGGAAAGATTGGAGATTTCTTGTAATTTTTCAATTTGAACTTTTAACTTGGCTTCCAATTTTTCCTCTTTACTTTCAATCTTAGTAAGCTTTTGAGTTAAGACTTCCTCCTTGCGTTCTAGGGTCCTCTTAAAATCAGTATTTGTCTTATACTCTTTTTGTACTTTATTCTCTTTTTCTCGCAATTGATTCTCAGCCACAACTATTTTTTGCTCTCTATTGCTAACCTCACGCTCGTGATTTAGCTTAAGCTCAATAAAATGTTCTTTTGCCTGAAGCATTTTTTCTTTCTTCATTGCTTCCGCTTCTAGCGTACTTTTCCGTAGAATGTCTTTTGCCTCTTTATTGGCATCAGCCATCCTTTCTTTATTTTTTCCTCTACCCAACAAACCCCCTAGAAAAACTCCAATAAGAAGTGCCCCTAAACCCATTGCGATATATAAAATGATTGAATCCATTATTATTTTTAAAAAATTAAAAAAAGCCCATATTAGCTTGCTTTTTGTATAAACTCCTAAAAATCAAGTTTGAGGCTACATCACTGGTCAAGGATCTGCTCAAGGCAGCTTGCTTTTGCAATGAAAACTCACCTCTCTGAATTAAAAGCTCGTTGAGTTTATCAAAAAAATACTAATACAGGCAGTGTTGTATTATTTTTATTAGAACTTAATATGCAGCTAAATGAACTTCTATCATATCAATTAACTCCTTTACCTTTTCATGATCATCATCATTTTGTGGAGTCTCAGTCGCTTTCAATTGTTCCAATTGAGCTGCATACTGAAGGGCACACATGGCAAGAACATCTTGCTTGTCTCTAACAGCATAATTTTTTTCAAGTTGTAGAATCGTTGTTTCTATCTTCTTTGCGGATGCTCTTAACGATTCTTCTTGCTCTGGGGCAACAGATAATGGATAAACTCTATTTGCTATGGTAAGCTTTATTTTTAATAGGTCACTCATACAATCAATTCATTTCTGACACCTGTTGAATACAATTTTCAACTTCTTTAATCAAACTATTTATTTTACTTTTCGTTTCTTGTGTTCCTTCATTACTGCCGAGTAAATTATTTGCAACTTTTAATGATTTATTCTCTTCTAGAACGGAGGTTAACTTTTCGTCCAATTCAACATTTTTTGCTTTCAAGTATTCATTTTCTTCTTGAAAACGTGCTAGATTTAAATGATTACCCTTAAGTTTATTGAGAAGCTCAATAATTTTCTGCTCCAAAAAAGCCAACGATAATCTCTCTTTTTCCACCATAAAAGAAGTAATAACTTACTACAATGACAAAGTTATTCAATCTTTTCATAAAAGTATCGCATGCCTCAAGAGTTTTAAAAATTTTAACAAAACATATTTAATTTTTTTAAAAAATACTTTACAAAAAAATTGATTCTTTATCTTGCAATCAAATCAAATGACACTTTCTTAATTATCAAATCTTATAAATTACCCTTTGTTTTTTTATTTCTCCAGAGTCTCATTGTATTGGCTCAAGAGAAAAATAATTGGATTACTCCTCTAGAGATTCCCATTCAGCTTTCGGGTACGTTTGGTGAATTGCGAAATAATCATTTTCATGCAGGTTTGGATATAAGAACCCAAGGAAGGCAGGGATTAAAAGTAAAGAGTGTTCAATCAGGCTATATAAATCGAATTAGGGTGAGTACTGGGGGCTATGGAAAAGCGCTTTACATTCAGCATTTTGACGGAACGACTTCGGTTTATGCCCATCTCAAAAAATTTGCTCCTAAAATTGAAGCCTATCTGAAGGAGAAACAATACAAGAAAGAGTCCTTCACCATACAGCTTTTTCCAAAAGAAAAGGAATTGAAAGTGGATTTGGGTGAACTCATTGGATATTCAGGAAACACAGGAGGTTCCAGTGGTCCACATCTACATTTTGAAATTAGAGACTCCAGAGACCAAAGCCCCATAAATCCAATGCAATTTCCACTAAAAATTGACGATACACAACGTCCACAAATTCAAAATTTCTATCTCTATTCTGGTAAAGATACCTTTCTGTCTAAACAAGAATACCCACTAATTAGAAAAAATGATAGCGTCTATACTACTGCTGCCATAAAGATTGGAGGGCACGTACAAGTAGGACTTCGCCTTTTTGATAGACAAAACCTCTCCTATAATAAAAATGGAATCTATAGCGCTTCGCTTCGACTTAATGGAAAAGAAGAATTTGCCTACTCGATGGATCGGATATCATTTGATGATTCAAAAAGTATCAACTTAATTATTGATTATAAAAATCTGAAACAAAATCGGAATCGAATACAACGTTTCGCTTCTCATCCCAAAGCTCAATTTAGTTTTTTAGAACAATCTCCTGCGGAAGGAACTATGCATTTATCCCCCAATAAATCCTATCAGCTTCTCATTGAGGTGAGTGATTACAATGGTAATTCAAGTTATATCGAAGCATATATGACAGGAGAAGAAGCTCCTCAAAAAGAAGTCGAATTGCAAGCCAATCTTCTAGACCCAATTAAAGATTATTTATTTGACTTTGATACTACTTCAGTTTATTTTCCAAAAGATTCCTTTTTTCAAAAAGCTGCAATTCATGTTGAACAAAAAGGAGACACACTAAGGGTAGGGCAAGACCTTGTTCCATTGAAAAAACCCTTTGAAATTAATTTTAATATCCCAGAAATGGATAGCCTACAAAAAACACAGTCTTTCATTAGTAAAATTGCTAAGAATAGAAAGCCCTCGTTTTTGAGTACAAAAAAAGAGGGTGATAAATGGTTAGGAAAATCAAAAACACTGGGTGAATTTATCATTAGTAGAGACTCTGTGGCTCCTAAAATTGTTCCTTTAAATTTTAAACAAAAGCAATGGCTTTCTAATTACAGCTTTTTGAAGTTTAAAATTACGGACGATTATACTGGGATCAAATCTTATCGAGGGGAAATTAATGGGAAATGGATTTTATTAGAATACGAACCTAAAAACAATACTTTGATTTTTGATTTTGACGACCTTAAATTCGAGCAGACGCTACATAAACTAATCATAGAAGCAGAGGACTTTGTTGGAAACAAAACGATCTTTTCAATTGATTTTTATCGAAAATAAAAAAGGATAGATCCTTAAATCAGAAATTCTTTTAAAACCTCAATTAAATAATCAACTTCTTCTTTAGTATTAAAAATTGAAAACGAAAACCGCAGCGAAGGCCAGTCTGTTGCTGGTGCTTCTTGAATAGCATTTAATACATGTGACCCTGAATTACTTCCAGATTGACATGCACTTCCTTTGGAGCAAGCAATTCCTTTTAAATCAAGATGAAAATTAAGCAATAAGGCTTTATCTGCTGGAATGGGGAGTGCAACATTAACGAGGGTATAAGTACTTTTATTTTCTGTTTCAGAAAGGCCATTAAAAAACACCTCTGGAAAAAGCTTCTTCAATTCTTTGATGAAATATGATTTCAGTGCAATCACTTGAGCTTTCTCTTCTTCTAAATTTGAATAGGCTAATTCAAGTGCTTTTTGCATCCCGACTATATTGTGCACTGACTCTGTTCCAGCGCGCAATCCTCGTTCTTGAGACCCACCATGAATAAAAGGCTGAAGACCTGAGTTTTTTCTAACAAAAGAAAACCCTACACCCTTTGGACCGTGAAATTTATGTGCAGCTGCCGAAAGAAAATCCACAGGAAGTTGTTCCAAGTCAAAAGTAAAATGTCCTACCCCTTGAACAGCATCGGTATGAAACAAAGCGTTATTGTCTTGACACAATTTTCCAACCACATTTAAATCTAAGATATTCCCTATTTCATTATTGACATGCATCAAGGAAACCAACTTTCTAGAATCGTCAGACTGTAATAAAACTTTTAAATGATCGAGATCTACGGAGCCGTCTTTTGTCACATCAACATACAAGGTTCTTATACCATTATTTATTTTCAGTGCCTCCATTGCATGAAGGATTGCATGATGCTCAATCTTTGATGAAATGATGGTTCTAACGCCTAAATCCTTTACCGCACAATGCAAAATCATATTGTCAGACTCCGTTCCCCCAGAAGTGAAAATGATTTCTTGCGGAGCTGCATTCAGTAGTTTGGCAATTCCCTTTCGAGCTGTTTCAAGATTTGTTTTGGCCGTTCTTCCAAAAGCATGAACGGAAGAAGGATTCCCAAAACAATCGCCCATTACTTTAGAAATGACATGGATTACTTCTTTTCTTAGAGGTGTAGTTGCAGCATTGTCAAAATATACATTCATAGAAAAGCTCTTTAAAAAACTTAAACTTCAAAAGTCCTTAAGGTAGATGTAATGATATCAATGCAATCTTGAAGCTGCACTTCTGTCATCACTAAGGGAGGTGCAAATCGAATAATATTGCCGTGCGTTGGCTTGGCTAAAAGACCGTTTTCTTTTAACTTCATGCAGATATTCCAGGCGGTTTTACTTTCTTCAGTATCGTTGATGACAATTGCGTTTAAAAGTCCTTTACCCCTGACTTTAGTTACTATGGTACTTGTTTTGATATAATCCTGTAAAGCTGCTCTAAAAAGTTTTCCTAAATGCCGTGCATTTTGAGTTAATTTTTCATCACGAATTACTTCTAATGCTTCCATTGCAATAGTACATGCCATCGGATTTCCTCCAAAAGTGCTTCCATGCTGACCCGGTTGGATTACATCCATGATAGAACTGTCACATAGAACTGCTGAAACAGGGTAAGTCCCACCACTAATTGCTTTCCCTAGGATGAGAATATCAGGTCGTGTGTAGGTTGCTGCTTGACGCTCGCAATGTCCCTTGCAGCTACAGTTTCCGCAACTGGCCAACAAAGACCCTGTTCTACCAATACCTGTTTGAATTTCATCTGCGATCAGTAATACATTATATTCAGAACAAAGGGATCGAGCTTTGGAAAGAAAATCTTCATCAGGAGTAAAAACTCCTGCTTCCCCTTGAATAGGTTCAACTAAAAAACCAGCAATATTAGGATGTGATTCCAAAATTGCCTCAAGAGCTTCTGTATCATTGTAAGAAATAGTTATAAATCCTGAAGCATGCGGTCCGAAGTTATTTTTTGATCCTGGATCACTAGAAAAAGAAATGATTGTAGAGGTTCGTCCATGAAAATTCTGAGAACATACAATAATCTCTGCTTTATTCTCAGGGATATTTTTTTGAGTATAACCCCATTTTCGAGTGATTTTTATCGCGGCCTCCACAGCCTCTGCACCCGTATTGGAGGGGAGTATTCTTTCAAAATTGAAATAGTCTGTCATATACTCCATGTACTTTCCCAATTTATTGTTGTGAAAGGCTCTAGAAGTGAGTGTCAAAACTTCCGCTTGCTTTTGTAATGCATTAACAATCCTGGGATGACAATGCCCCTGATTCACAGCTGAATAAGCCGAAAGAAAATCAAAATATTTTTCCCCGTCAACATCCCATAAATAAACCCCCTCTCCTCTTTCCAGAACCGCGGGAATAGGATGATAATCGTGCGCACCATGCGCATGTTCTAGGTCAATTAACTGTTGTGAATGAGCTAAAGTTTCCATATTCTAATCTTTATTTGAGACCGTATTTTAAAAAAACAAAATCGTTTTTTCAAAAATACTAAATATAGCTTCCAAAAACCTAAAAGAAATGACGATTTATTTTAGTAAGCCCTTTACATTTGCAGCATGTCAAGAAAAAAAATAGATCGTATAGAAACAGGATTACAAATTGTCGATATCAACGCCAAAGGAATGGGGGTTGCAAAAAATGATGAAGGCGTAGTTTACTTTATAAAGGGGGTGATCCCTGGGGATGTCGTTGATGTTAAGGCATACAAAAAAGGAAGGAGATATTTTGAAGCAAAGCCTATTAAATGGATCGAAAAATCGACTCATAGTTCAATTCCACCCTGTCAACATTTTGGCGTATGTGGAGGCTGCAAATTACAACATTTAGCTTATGAGGGGCAATTAGAATATAAAGAAAAAGGAGTGCTTCATAATTTAAAACATATTGGAAAAATTGATATCGAAACAGTCTTACCTATTGCTCGTGTTGAAAATCCTTATTATTATCGCAATAAAATGGAGTTTTCGTTTTCCAACAAACGCTGGTTAACTACTGAAGAAATTTCAGGTGGAGAGGAAATCGAACGAAATGGTCTAGGCTTTCACAAACCTGGAATGTGGGACAAAGTGGTGGATGTAGAACACTGTCATTTACAAGCGGAACCTTCCAATGAAATAAGAAATGCCATTAAAGCTTTTGCGATTCAGGAACAACTTGATTTTTTTGACACCCGAGAACAGCAAGGTTTTTTGAGAACCCTAATGATTCGAAATACATTGGCTGGAGAGGTCATGGTTTTGATTCAATTTTTTAAAGAAGAGGTAGAAAAAAGAGAATTACTTCTAAACTTTTTGAGAGAACAATTTCCACAGATCACCTCCTTGCTATATTGTATCAATGGGAAAGGAAATGATAGTTTATATGATCAAAACATTATTTGTTATCACGGGCAAGATTTCATCACAGAACATTTGGACGACCTCCAATTTAAAATAACAGCAAAGTCCTTCTACCAAACCAATCCAAAACAAGCTAAAGTACTTTATGCAATTGGACAAGAATTTGCCGCGCTTAAAGGAAATGAAATCGTTTATGACTTGTATACAGGAACAGGAACCATTGCTTTATCTTTAGCTAAACAATGTGCAAAAGTTATTGGTGTTGAATCCGTTCCTGAAGCAATAGAAGCGGCTAACGAAAATGCTCAATTCAATGCAATTGAAAACGCCTTTTTTGAAGTCG
>Ga0222717_10002203_pt1 | contig 15278 bp, 7 predicted proteins | sample C33_18DmetaG_FD_165053 | JGI IMG/M metagenome (GOLD analysis project Ga0222717, IMG submission 165053) | Estuarine water microbial communities from San Francisco Bay, California, United States - C33_18D | ecosystem: Environmental > Aquatic > Marine > Unclassified | place: USA: California...
GAAGTAGAATTGATCGCTAAGCCATTGTTGGCACTGTTTAGTTTTACTTCAACACCATTCGAAAGAGCTTTTTCTATAAGCACTTTTACATCGCGTAGTGTGGCTGCAGAGCTGAGGTCGACATCCGTGGTGACGCTGTTAATTGTAAAACGCAGCGACCCTTTAGAAACACCTTCCCCATTATTTAAGTCAGATAGTCTAACCTGTTCGTGAATAATATTTTGGCCGGTCACTACCCCTGTTGTGCTTTGAGCTTCTGATAAACCAAGACCTGATAACAGAGTAGAAGTAATTAGATTGTTAGCAGTGTGATCTGACAAAGCAGAACTACTGATTGTTATAGGTACGGCTTCAGCTAAATTAAGTGAAAACTTTTCATTTGAGCTAATAACTAATCCGCTACCGGCACTGTTTAGTTCTGCATGAAATCTAAAAGCAGTTGATGAGAGTGCGTTTATTTCTTCCGCCATTTCGCTTAAGGTATTGGTGGCCACAGCAAATGTTACTGTTTTAGTGGCTCCGCTATCAGCTGTGATGGTGAATGCTTTTGTTGCAATGGTGCTTGCATCAGCAGGTGTTAGGTTGGCTGAGTAAAGTGAAGTATTGTACAAATCGATGCCGGTGTTTTGAGAATTATAACCGATATCAAAGCCTTTTAAATTATTCAATTGTTCAATAACGTAATCTAACGAGTCACCTGCTCTAATGTGAACATTAGAAGTGAACCCTGTAGTTGTGTTGTCGGCCATGATTTTGGTGTTTCCCGCACGAATACCGATACCGCCGCGCAAATCATCAATAGAGTTTTTAGAGCCTTTAAGTGCTGTATAACTGATTGCGGTTTCACTAGTGTATTCAGCGGTGTTATCCATGGTCACTTGAAAGAATTGATCAGAAACAATTTCTAAACTAGTACTTGTGGTAGAAACTGTTTTAGTATCTGCAACGATACTACGCAAACTTTCATCAACATCAGCTGCATTGATAGCTTCGTTGATACGACGAGCGATCACGCTAGTACTATCACCTGCGCGTAAATCCACTTTGATAAAGGTGCCATTACTTGCCGTTAACGTTAAGCTTCTGTCTGCAGCTAAATTAGCTGCCGCGGGTGTTTTATTGTAAATATAACTTTTAACGTTAACGCGGCCATTTAGTTCTAAATCATTCACCGTTGTTTTATTTGATGCACCCGTGTCAACGTTGACCTGGTCACCTAATTTGTGTGAAATAACTAGACCTTGTCTAGATTTAGATGCCTGAAATTCAATAGTTGCCCAGGCATTACGTGCCGCTCTTTCGGCTGCAGTTGCATGGGCTATCTGATCTACAGTGGCTGTTGCTTCTGTTACACCTAGGGCTGTGTATGCTCCAGCTTTAACCAGTACTGCGTAATTTTGTGAAGTTGTTGCTGTTGTTGCTGCTGCATTGATGGTGTCGACTTGTGCACCGATATTAGCAGTGCTTACAGCACCAGCATCTGAAAAAGCACGAACAATCGCCAGTTTTGCATTTATTTTAATATTGCTATTGTCGATAGTACCTGTTCCGTCTTTACCGGCTACTGTTCCGACACCATCGTTGATAGCTGTGATTAAAGTATCCATATCCGTGGTGTTTGAAGATGTTAACGTTAAGTGAAGTCTTGAAGAATCACTGTGGTCGCCTTCTTTAAACACTAAATTGTTGGTACTGTCTTTATATATATTGTTGGCTGCATCGATTGTTTTAGTTGCGATCACAGTTTGAGCTCGTGTTAAAGTGCTCGTTGTAGCACCAAAACCTGTTGCTGTGGCATCTCTTACTGCATCAGCGAAACTTTGATTATCGGTGAATGTTGCAGCTAGAGCTAAGTTTGTATCGAGAGCTGTTACAAAAAGGCCTTGCTCTGCTGTTGTTGCACCAGCAGCAGCGTACATGTTGATTGCACTTTGTCTGGCTGTAACTTTTAAAACATTTTGATTGATGGTTTTAGTGGCATCGATTTCTATATCTTTGCGAATAGAGAGCGAACTTAATCCTGGAGCTAAGTCCCTTTCTGAATCTAAAATAGTTCCACGTGCACCGAAGGCTTGATCTGCAGTGATATTAGCTTGAATTTTTTCACTACCAAAAACGCTGATATCAAAGGTTTCGCTATTTCCTTTAAAAAGGACATCGTTGCCAACAAATTCAAATGCATCGCCTTTGTAGTTGCTGCCACCAAAAATACTTTTATCGCCAAGTGTTGTATTGCCGATAGACACAATTTGTTTGAGAACTTCTTGGATTTCTTGGCCAATTGCTTGTAGAGCAGTTGAAGTTAATTCAGCGTTTAAACCTTGAGCAGACTTTTCTATGGCCGTGTTAATCGAAGCATCAATTTGAGATAGAATTTGGTCTGAATAAATTAAATACTCGCTTCCCGCTTGTACATTTTTATTGTATTGCTGAATTTCGTGAAGATTTCTTTCTAAGCGAATTGCTTGATTGGCTGTAACGGGGTCTTCAGAAGGACGTGATAATAATTTTTGAGTTTGAAGCTGACTTTGAAGACGTGTTAGTTCTTCAAAACTATTCTGAATATTTCGAATAGTAGCATCGTGAAAACTATTAGATGAAATTCTGGTCATTGCTTATGATAGGAATATAAAATCCATATCGGTTAGGGGCGAGGTATTCTTTAATAAGTTTTTATTTTTCAAGCATTTTTTTGGTTTTTAGACCTTAAAACCGTTATAAATAAGAACGATTTATGCTATAAAAAATATTTTATTTTTCGTAAGCTTCCATAAAAGGAACCAAATGCCCACTTCGTATAGGGTGTTGAAGTTTCATCAGTGCTTTTGCTTCGATTTGGCGAATTCTTTCACGAGTAACACCAAATTTAGCTCCAACCTCTTCCAGGGTATAAGATTGACCACCAATTCCAAAACGCAAAACGATGATTTCACGTTCACGATCCGTTAAATCTACCATGGATTGGTATAGTTTAGAACGTAAATTGTGTAAATCCACAATTTCATGAGGTTGTTTAGCTGTTTTGTCGGCGATAAAATCACCAAATTCACCGTCACCGTCACCAAGTGTTGCATCGAGAGAAATTGGGTTGTAAGCAATTCTAAGCAAACGCTTAACTTCTGATTCGGGAATGTTTACTTCGTCTGCAATTTCTTCTACTTGAGCAGGGCGACCGCGATCGTGTTCAAAGGTACGCATGACATTTCGGATTTTTGCTATGGTTCTAAGAGTATTAGCAGGTAAGCGAATGGCTCTTGAGTGTTCTTGAATACAACGTGTAACAGATTGACGTATCCACCATGTTGCGTAAGTACTAAATTTAAAACCACGGCGGTATTCAAATTTTTCTACAGCGCGCATTAAACCGGAGTTTCCATCTTGAATAAGGTCTAAAAATGGTATACCGCGGTTGCGGTGATCTTTTGCAATAGAAACAACTAAACGCAAATTCCCTTCAGCTAAACCTTTTGATGCAATAAGTAAATCATTTTTAGCTTTTTTGAGGCGTTGAATTCTAACGACAAGGTTTGCAGAAGGTTCACCCAACTGATATTCTAATTTATGAATTTGCATATTGATTTGACGCGCTCGCATGCTTTTTGGGCTGCGTTTTTGTAATCTTTCATTTTCTATGCAAAGTTTATCCATTTGTTGTGCATATTTCATTAAATTATCCGAAATAGGGGCTAATTTAATGTTTTTAATACTCATTTCTTCTAAAAGAGAAGCGCAACTATTTTGCCTAACTCTAATGTTTTCGAGTAATTTTTCGTCTTTGTTTTTGAGGTAAGCTGAAATATCTGCTTTATTTTTTTCATTAATCTTTTTGATTGTTTCTACGTTGCTCAACATACGACGCTTTGCAAAAGGTTTTTCGACACCAATATCGGGGTTGATGATCATAAATTTGTCAACTTCGCGATCTGTAATGTTTTCAATCATTTCAATGATTTCTTTTTGAGCAAGGCTATTTGTGTATAAACAACGACGAACCATTTTTTCTGTCATTTCTAACATTTTTGAAAGACGAAATTCTTCTTGTCGTGTGAGAAGAGGAATTTTTCCCATATGGTTTAGGTAGTGTCTTAGTGGATCGACATCGATATCTTCTTCGCCATCTAGATAGCGTTTAAATGCTTTTTTTGTTTCTCGATTTAGATTTGCTTCTTGATCTTCTGGAGCAGGTCCATCGATTTCAGCAATTATGATTTCGAGCCCAAGTTCTTCAAACTTCGCTAAAATTGTGTCGACATCAGAAGAAGATGACATGGTGTTTGGCAACATATCGTTAACTTCTTCATAGTTGAGCTTTTTCTTTTTTAAACCCTCATCTATGATTTTTGAGATATAATCTAAATCGACATTTGTAGTTGCATTTTGTTCTTCGTATAAATCTGGAACGTGACCAACGAGGTCATCGTCTATCCCTTCTATGACATCGGGATCAAAATCATCATCAGATTCTTCTTTTTTACTGAGATCGTAGGGAGTTTTAACCGCGATAATTTTATCATCAAGTACTTCTTCTTGATCCTTTTTACTCATTAAGTTAACTTTTTTATGATCTGATTAAGAGGAATTACATAACCCAAAGTGTCATTTGTCCAATGAATTTACTTTTTAATTTTTTTACTTTTGGCTGAAACTTCTTTTGCATTAAAAGAACTTCGTACAAATGGTCCGGAAAAAACGGTCTTAATTCCTGCCTTTTCAGCAAGACCTTTTAATTCTTCAAATTCATCAGGATGCAAAAAACGTTCGACTTTTAAAAATTTTTCTCCAGGGCTTAAATATTGCCCAAGTGTGAATATATCGCAATCCACTCCAGCGACATCATCAAAAAGTTGCAATAATTCATCTCGAGTTTCTCCTAAACCGAGCATGACTCCAGTTTTAGTATGGCTTTTACCATATACTTTTGCGTTGCTTAATACTTCTAGTGATCTTTTGTATTGAGCTTTGTTTCTCACTTGGGGGGTGTTTCGTTCAACTGTCTCAAGATTATGGTTTAAAACGACGGGAAGTGCTTCCAAAACAGTGATTAAGGGCTCAATTTTTCCATTGAAGTCAGGAATTAAGAATTCTATTTCAATTTTTTCATCGATTTTATTGATTGCTTTTGCGACATCTTTGAATTGTGAAGCACCACCATCTTTTAAGTCATCGCGGTTTACGGCAGTGATGACGGCGTATTCAATACCCAATTCTTTAACTGACTGAGCGATATTATTTGCTTCATTTGGATCTTGTTTTAAGGGCTTACCGCTTTTTACATCGCAAAAGCCACATACCCGTGTGCAAATATTGCCGTTGATCATGTAGGTTGCTGTTTTTGAAGAAAAGCATTCTCCAATATTTGGACAGCGGGCAGATTCACAAACCGTGTGTAGATTTGATTTGCGAAAAGCTGCTTTCATCTTTTCTATTTCTCCCGTTGCCGGAAGCGGTCTTTTTATCCAAGATGGTAATGCAGTTTGGGTCATGAATTAATCTTTATATGAAGGTCTTCAGCACTGAGGTCTCCCTCTCTGATGATTGAAATTTCATTTTGTTCATACTTAATGATTGTCGATGCGTTATTAGAAGAATCGCTAATGGATTCATCGATAATGAAGTCAACATGATCTATCAATTCATTTGGCATTTGATCGAGTGATGTGCATGTTGGGTCTCCACTTAAATTGGCACTTGTTGAAGCTAGCGGGCCTGTTGAATTTATAATTTCTAATAATTCATTAACACACGGCATGCGTATCCCTATTAAAGGCTCACCTGCAATTAAAGTGAAGGGACCTGGCCATTGTTGAATTGCTTTTGCAAAAGCTTTGGGTGTAGAAGACCATAAGGTTTGAATTTGGTTGGTATTTCCAATAAAAAATGAAAGTGGTTTTTGGTCAGGGCTTTTTTTTATTTCATTAATTTTTTTAGTTTGTTCTGGCAATCCAATCAACCCATAAACCGTTTCTGTTGGTACAATTCCAACTTTGCCTTTTTTGAGTTGATCAATGATTTCTAATTGATCTTTCCACTTGAGATAAAGGTTTTTGCGTTTCAATGGTCTATAATCGATGAATCTAAAAATATTAAAAATAATCGTTTGGAGTTGTTTATTTAACTTCACATGTAGTCAAATTTGTTTAGCAAAAAACAATGTGAAATTGGTTTTGCCCGATGAGGGCAGTTTTGTCATAAAAAATGAAATATTACAAACCAGTGGCAGAGGTATTATGCATTATGGAGAATACACCATAAAATCAGATTTTATCAAAATGGATAAAAAATCAGGTGAGCTTCATTTTTTTGGAGCAGTGGTTATCGAAAGTGAAAATAGAACCATGAAAACGCTATATGTTGATTACAATTATAAAACCAAAAAAGGGACCACTGGTTTTATTAGAGGAGAAGTTGTTCAAAAAGAGGAGTTGAACGTTTTAGGCAAAATTAATCAAAATAAAAGAAAACGAAACTATTATTTTACAGCTCTCAATGCTGATTTATACATGAATAAATCGGGTAAACCAAAATTGATTTTAAAGAAACCTTCTTTTTCAGATTGTGATCACATTCCTCCCCATCATGATGTTTATGCATCGAGTGCTGAATTTTCCGCGAGTGAAGGGGTCAAAATGTGGAATATAAGACCTCGTTTATATAAAGTTCCTTATTTTTATTTACCTTTTTTCTATAAGGATTTAAAATACGATTGGCCTTGGACTAAATGGGAATTTGGCAATAAATCTGAATGGGGTCGCTTTCTTAAAGTTAAAACGAATGCTCTTCCTAGTTCTGTAAAAAGAAACCTTAAAGTTGGTTATGAGTTTAGAGAATTAAGAGGCAGTGCACTTACAGCAGACTGGGCACGTGAATCAGAAAAGGTAAAAAATCAAATAAACCTTCACTTAATTGGTGAAAAGTGGAAAACAATCGATAGAGAACTATTGTTCAATGAAAATAGAATGCGCTTTGACTTTTTACACGAACAAAAATTTTCTGATGATTGGAAAGCAACTGTTGAACATCATATACTCACTCCTTCAAAAAATTATATATGGTCTGATGGAGTTAATAATGTGATTAGCAACGATCGATTTATTTCGCCATTACCAGGTAGTACCCAAAAACGCGATACTATGTTACAAGAATACTATGAAGATGAATTCAAACACGGAAAAAGGATTGAAAACATTTTAGCTTTGGACTATCAAGGAAAACGCAATTTATTCACTATTTCTAGAGTTGAACAAGTTGATAGTTTTCCCATAACACGGTTAGTGAAAGATCTCAATATACGTGGGTTTTTATTACCTGCTCCAATATTAAAAAGCGATTTTTATTATTCAAATTCATATGGGTTTGATGACTTTCATTTTGGTGCAGCTAAAAATTTAAGTGAGAAAGATAAAAATGTTCTTTTTGGTAACTCCAATGCATCTAAATTTAATAATCGCCGTGCAAATTTTGAACAAAAATTCGAATATGTTATGAATTTTGGTCAATATTTAACTTTAACTCCTTCAATTGGACAACGTTCGGTTTATTATGAAAAGTCACTAAAAACACAGGTTGGTGCTAAAACATTTGCTAGTGTAAATGAAGATACCGATATACAAAAATGGAAAGGGACAAATAGTGTTTTATTAGGAGCCTTATTTTCTAATTCAATGAAAGGTTATTTCTCATTAGGTAAACACGATATAAAACATATCATTAGGCCATCGATCAATGTTTCGTATCATTCACCTTCGAGTTTTAAATCTTCTCAATTAGTCAATTTCATTGATGGCTTAGATTTTAATTTTAATTCTAGGGTGAAAGTAACTTATCGAATTGGCAATGAAGTCTTGTCTAGATATAATAAAAATAGTCCGAGAGTTCTTTATACATCATTTATTAATTTAGATTCTTATTTAAAAAAAGAAGACCGCAAAATTGCATTTGGTCCAAATTTATCATCAGTGGGAGATTTGGAATTTAATCAGCAAATTTATCCTTTTAAATTCATGCGATTTTCTTCGGATATACGTATAAATAGTTTTTATAAACAGGTTCCTCAAATCAGGTTGGGTTTTGGGTTGAATAGAGGAACACTTGATTTTTCATGGAATTACTACTATCATAAAACACTATTGATTAATCCTGATTCAGTCAATCGCCACGATTTATCGATTAAATATACACATTCAAAATTTGATACGCTATTTAACGTTTCTTTTGAAGAAGATCCATTTTTAGATAAAAAGGAGCGGGTTGGCTTATACAAAAATGGTATACGAAATGTAGATATTGTATTCGGCCGTTTATTTCATTTAATACGTGGAGAAGTTAATTTTAAGTACGATATTGAATCATCTGGTTCAACATTAATCTTTAGTTTTGGGCCACAAATCCTTGGTAATCAATTACCTAAATACCGACATCCATTGAGTAATCTTTAATTTTAAAAATATGCATGTAGTTTATCCAGGTTCATTTGATCCACCTACCTTGGGACATATTTCAATTATAGATAAAGTCTCTAAATTATTTGATAGAGTTACTGTTATAGTTGCAGAAAATCCTGATAAAAAACCTTTTATCAAGTGTGCTGAAAAGAAAAAATTAATCGAGAGTTTATGCGAAAACTTCAATAATGTGGATGTGTTCGTGTGGAAAGGTTTATTGATTGATTGTGTAAAAGATCTGAAAGCTGATGTCATTTTAAAAGGTCTACGCAATCAGTCGGATTTAGAAGTGGAGCAATTGATGGCAGAAGCGAATAGAAAACTTTCTGGAATTGAAACCTTATTCATGCCTTGTGAAGGAAAATTTCAACATATAAGCTCTAGTCTTGTTAGACAAATACATAAGATGGCAGGGCCTGTAGAACAATTTGTGCCAACAAAAGTAAATGAATTCTTGATGAGTAAAAAATGAAAAATTTTATAACTATTTGTACGTTTTTATTTTTAACATCGAGTGCTTTTTGTAGTGTCGATGATATTGTTTTAATTAGAAGAGCCTATGAAGATAAATTGTATTTATTTGTCGAAGAACGAGCTCAAGAATTTTTAAAAGATTCTAAAAATAATGATCTCACTGGAGTTATAGCTCAAGAAGTTCGACACAAACTCATAGGTAGTTATGTTCATAGAGGGTTTTATAAAAATGCATTGAATCACATTTTGGAGTTTGAAAAGGATTTTCCAAAATCAAACTTACTTCATTTGATTACTTTTTTTAAAGCGAAGTGTTATTATAAAAAGTATGTAGAAATGAATGAAGTTGAATTCTTTAAAGACAAAAAAAGGCCTGCTGAATTATTAAAAACTATTTTACCTAAACTCAATAAACAAAGTTTAATTGCTGAAGCATTTTTTATTCGAGGAAAGGATTTGTACTATGACGAATCTTATTTAGAAGCGATCAATGTTTTTGATAAATTGACAAAGCGATATAAAAGTTTTAAAAATTATGAAGAAGCACTTTTTTATTTAGGGCGTTCATACTACTATACTAAAATTCCACTATATGAAAAAGCTTTAAATATATTTTCAAAGTTGATTAAAAAGAATCAACGTTCAGCTAATTTAGCTGAATACCATTTTTGGCTTGGAGAATGTTTTTATGAAATGAATAAAATAAATTTAGCTTTGGAATCATTTTCAAAAGCATTATTAACGAAACCTGATAAAAATCTTGAGTGTGATATTCACTATAATTTAGGCTGGTTGTATGCCGGATTAGGAAAAATTGAAGAAGCTAAAAATTCTTTCTCAAAACTGATGGCAAAAGATTTAATTGATTACTCACAAAGGTACTTTGCATCAACAAAATATAAACTAGCTTCGCTTTATATGTTGCAAAAAGAGTATCAAAAGTGTTTATTAGAATTACAAGATATTTTAGATGTAAATGAAACACGCCACGAGGCTTCGCTTCTAAGCGGACAAGCTTATATGCATTTAAATAGCTGGTTGCGTGCAAAAGAGTTTTTATCGATTGCGAGTGAGGATGATGCAATAAAAGAAATCAAACTCGAAGCAAAGAAAAACTTAAGTACGGTATATTTTGAATTAAAAGAGTATGAAAAGGCTTTAGGTGTGCTTGATTCAATGGTTTCAATGCAAGTGCCTTTAGATTATCGCATTGATATTCAATTACAAAAAGCCGAAATACTTTTTGGTAGTGGCAGCATATATCAAGCTCAAGGTATTTACAGAGACTTATTACTTGAAGGTGATGAAAGTTTAGCTCCAGGTTTACACTATAAATTAGCATTGTGTGCTATGAAAACAAATCCTGTGGTTGAATGTTTTTATGAAAGAGAAAAATTAAAAAATCAAGAGGATAAAACTGAAAACGAAGCAGACTTTGAAGCTTTACATGAAAGGTTAAGTAGAGTTTTAACCCAATGTTGGGATGAAGCAAAAGATTCTAATTCAATATTGAGTAAAATAGCTATCACAGATGGGTTAAATATTTTTATTTCTGAAGACCTTGAAGAATTGCGTAAAACTCAAGAAGAAACATTCATTGAAGCAAATAAAGGGAATTCTGGTGGTAATATAATAATTCCTACAACGATACACAAAGATAGTATGTTATTTGTTGAATTAAAAAAAAGATTTATCGAAGGGTTTAAAAATAATAAGTACGGAACCTATAAAGAATTTTTATCTAAAGCCCCTATGTTGTCTAGGTATTATCGTTCATTGCAAACAGTAAATATTTTGAGTCACCTAGATGTTATTATAAGACGTGGATTAGAAAACCCATTTTTAGCATTGGCCTATTATGAAAAAGCAATGTTGGTTAAATCACAAAAATTAATTGAAGTTGCCATAGAAAATTTACAACTCGCAATCAAACATACAGCTGATTTATCGTTAAAATCAGACTATTACATTCAACTTTCTTATATAAGATATGAAGATGCTAAGAATGAAAAAGATCAAAAAGAAAAAAATATAAAAATTCAAGCAACACTAAATATCATAAATGAAGTTGCTTCACTTGGTCAAGTAGTAAAAGATGAAATTGCATATTTGCGTTATGCTTGTTATAGTTTAATTCAAGAAAATAGCAATGCTAGAGATGCATTGTTAGAGTATTTGCAATCATCTAATGATTTTGATGGTTTAAATCGAATAGAAGAACAATTAATTTCTCATTACTTTAAAGTTAACAGAAATATAAAAGCTGCTGATCAAAAAATGCAATATGCTATTCGTTTAGAAAAAAGAGAAGAGTACAGCGATAAAATAATAAAATTAAAATATGAAGCAGCAGATTTATACTTAGAAAATGCAGATACATTTGATCGTGGAAGCACTATTTTACTTGAATTGGCTAAAAGTGCTTCGCTAACTGAATGGAGTTTTAAAGCATTAATAAGATCTTTTCACATTTATAAGAAAAAGGGAGATCAGAAAGAAATTGCTAATATCATTTCAAAACTTAATCAAATTGGAGATATCAAACCTCTACGATTAAAATGTGAAAAAGAATATTTATTAGGAGAGTATTATTTATATATTGAAGAATATGCAAAAGCTTTTGAAAAATTTAAATGGGTTATCGATAAAGCAGGAGCAACATCGAGTATACGTTCTAAAGCATATATTGAGTATGCTAAAATGTTAAAACTGAAAGAACCTGCTAAAGCGGCAAGTGCTTTTTTAGACTTTTATTATTTATTTCCTAAAGACTCTAAAAGACAACTTGCTTTATTTCAAAGTTGTCGTTTGAGAATTAAAAATTTCAAAGCAATGGATTCAGGTACAGATGAGCAAAAGAAAGAAATAAAAAAGTTAATTGCGAAATTAGAAGATAACGAAGAGCAAAAAAAACTTCTACTCTTTTTAGAGAATTAAAAGTTACTTAAGTAATCCTTCTTCCAATTCAACAGTGAGGGTATCGAAAAGGTTGGGCTGATAATCAACTCCCTTTTTATAAATTAGAGAAGAGGCCACTTGCGAAGCAATAATGGCATCGATGTAAATTTTGGGCAATTTTTCAATTTCTGTTAGGAATTTGCTTCTTAACACTTTTGGGAAGTGGTACTTAATAACGTTCTTTTTTAATTTTTTATAAAATGCATTGCTATAACTTCCGTTTTGTAATTCGCTAAAGACTAAATCAGTGAATTCATTTATTTTTGCAGATATAGATTCAGAAGCTTCAATATATTTTCTATCTTCATTGATACTAGATAAGATGAGATCTGCTTCTTTGTTAGCATTTTTTTGAAGATTCACTAATACATCTTTAACAAAGCGTTCTTTAATTGTTAGAAATGTATTTTCATCCATAAGTAAGCCTGTTAATATTTCATATGATGAACATATGACACCACATTTATTTGCGGATGAATCTTTAATAATGAGCACACCATTTTCTTCTAATTTTTGTCTCGCAAAATTACTTAAATATAAATTTGCTCCTTCAATAATGATTTGAGAACTAGGGGCATCTTCATTCATAAAACTTTTCCAATTGTTATCATTTAGAGATAATGGTCTTCCACCGCAAGGAAGGAAAACTTCTGTTTCTAATTGGTGAAGAAAATGGTGGTAAAAATGATTTGCTTCACTAGCATTCAGCCAAACATCTGATAATTTACTTTTCCCATTTGTTCTTTTCGTGTATTGTCTTGAGAAAATTTCAACAATACCCTTTTTGAGTTCTCTTCTTTGGCGAATGTGTATGATGAATGCACCTTCGTGTAATTGAGAAGATTTAATACGAGATACTCCTTTTGTTTCCTTAAACAATCTTTTTAATTCAGTATGAGATATTCCTTTGGGGTCGAATAAAACTCCAGAACCATCTTGAACGCATTGGATTATGACTTTCTTTCCAAAGGTATTGATGAGGTTGAGTATTTCGTTACCAGCTACATCACCATCTGGCCCACCAGATATTTTTACTCTAAAGGATTTTCGATTGCCAATATTTTTATGCTTTAGAGCTTTTAATAAATATTGGTGAACCCCAAGTGATGTTACACCATAGAATTTATGGTTAATTCCGGCGAGTTTTTTACCAGAAATGAATGAATTACCTATGCGATATTTTTTTATAGCTGATCTAGTAGAAATCCAATCAATCATTTGATCTGTCATGTTTTCATCTGGACCTAAAAAGATTAGCTCTTCTTTGCAGTAATAATCTTTTATAATTGAATTGGTTAAACGATTTTCTTTGGGATTCCAAACCAGTAAATCTAAAAGAGTATCACAAAAACTTTGTTGAGCATCAAACAACTGTTTTCTTACAGAGATATTTTTTTTATCTTCCAATAGAAGAGAAAGTTTTTGTTTTGATCTTCCTTTGGTTAATGTGTTTTTTTCTAATTCTAAATCCCTATTCATGCCTAAATAAGGTTTAATAAAAATAACGGATTTCGAACCACCTTCTGGTATATCTTTATTCTTTTTTTGTTGGGTATATGCTAAGTTATAACATTCTTTAAAAACTCCTTTTATTTCATGTTTAAGTCGTTGTGAATCGAGACTAACCAATGTTCTTACACCACCTCTAGATAAATCTCTAAAGCGAATGTTGAAAGCAAAAAAGTTTTTGCCTTTGATAAAAAATATACCATATGGTATTTCAGGAAAAATATCATTTATACTGGGATTGGGTATATATTTTAAAATATTCGGATCAATTCTATATGAAAGGGCAGACCGTCTGATGACATAATAATTTGTTTTTAGTATGTGATCAATAAATAATACAGCCATGTTTAAAATATTTTTTCTACAATCGTTTATTTTAATAATGCCAGTGTCGAGAGATTCGATGAGTGCAATCGTTTTATTTCTATATGAAGATTGCTGGTTTTTTTTCCAGAAAATAGGATTAAATCGTTGTGTGAAATAGGACATGATACTTTTTGCTACCGTTGGGTGATGAATAAAGGCATCGTGAATTTGTGTTGAGTTATAGAGGTGTTCATCAACATTATTTAACATTTGAAAAATGAATTCTTCGAGAGAACGGAAAAATAGTGAGTGGTGGATTGAAAAGCCTAAATTGATAAAATCAATATTAAAAGAACTCTCAAATTCAAACCATTGCACCATTGATAGTGCTTCGAGAACACGGCTGTGATTAACGCCTACGAGTTCAGTGTTTTTAGAAGGCTGTATATAAAAATGAGTTAAAACATTTTCATCGTGAAAACTTTTCGCAATATAAATTGATTTGGCATGAACCATTTTAATTTTGTGAAATTTCAATACATTTAATAAATTGACAATGAAACCTGTTTTTGCTGAGTGTCTGTGAGCAAGCGCTATACAAGTTAAACCTTTGTATGCGTGGTTTTTTTGAATTTCTGCTTTTACATTAATATCTTTTAGACAACGTAGATAAAGTATGATATTGCAAAGTACAAATTTTTCATTTTCTGAATCTAAAAAATAGCGATCAAAATGTGAAATACTTTGTTGATAATCCTGAAGAGTTATATCGGTATAACCTTTTTCTTTTATAAGTAAACGGTATATTTTTTCTTCTTTTATTTTATCACTAAAACCCGTAAGTGTTTCTTTATTATCATTTTTGTAAAATTTAACATGAGCAATGATTAGGTTTTGTTTCCCTTTTGGGGTTTTACAATTGACAGAGGTTATAAATATTTTATTGATTCTATGTTGAATAATACTTTTGAATTTTTCAATAATCAAATCATTTTGATTGATAGCTACAATGAGAGCACCTGAGGCATATAAATTCATCGTAGCTCCGCTTTTTTTATTGAAGTCCTCTAAAAGATGAATTAAAGTATTTGAAACTTTTGTACTGAGAGAATTTAAAAATTCAGATGGAGTATTTTCTTCTAGCCAAGTTGACCATGCTCTAAAAGATAGCAAGTTGTCTTTTTCGATTTGATTTAAATCCATAAAATTGATCAAAATAAATAAATATTATAGCTCTATTATTTTAAAAGACAATAAATAATGCAATTTAGAAATTTTCATTAAACTTATATCGAAATGGATTCAGAAAAATATTCTAATTTAATTGAAATAGTATTTGTAGGTTGTGATAAAACTTATCAATATTTAAATAGATTAATAGGTGATAGATCGGAATATAAACTTATTTTTAAAGAAAAATTCGAAGATGCTGTAGATCTTTTAATGGATAATACCTATCCGCTTTGTGTATGTGAAGATAAAATTGATGAAACAAGTTTTAAAAGTTTTAAGATTGAATTAGATATTTACCAAATTGATACAAAGTTCATCTTATTGGTCAATGACCCACAAAAAATTGATGGTGTAGAT
>Ga0222717_10002204_pt1 | contig 15276 bp, 14 predicted proteins | sample C33_18DmetaG_FD_165053 | JGI IMG/M metagenome (GOLD analysis project Ga0222717, IMG submission 165053) | Estuarine water microbial communities from San Francisco Bay, California, United States - C33_18D | ecosystem: Environmental > Aquatic > Marine > Unclassified | place: USA: California...
AGGTATTTTGATTAATAACTTCTTTTTTTCATTCTTGTCAGGTGCTACGCCTTTTATTTCCCTAATTTGGTAGAAGAACTCAGCCCAGTCGCCACTTGCATCACATTTACTTAATATCGATTTTATTTCAGTCCAATTTTTTGCAATATTTTTAATTGCAAAATAGATATCCGATCTTATCTTTTTAATCCTTTTTCTTGGAGAAAATATCTCAGCATTTTTTTGAACTGCTGTATTACACTCCTCAGCCATGTTTTTATTCGTGATCCATTTTTCAGGAATTTTTCCACCTTCAACATCGTTTTTCAAAGTGTAAACTAACGTTGCTGCATTTTCCCATTGTCCAGTAGCGGACCAAGCTGAAGCTAAAACGAATAAGAGAAATAACTCACTTTCGTTTTTTAAGTTAAGTTCAAGTGATTTGTTTTTTTTATTTGAGCTGCTGGCGACCCAGCCCAAATATTTTCTTTTCTCCTCATTTATCTTCCCTTCTGTATATTTTTTAACCCGTTCGTTTGATTTGCAGGCATTCAAGAAATCGATAATAAGAAGTTCGTAGCTTTCCATTTTTGCCCTCTGACTGATGTTTTGATTATTGAGAAATAAAATAGCCTATAATTCGTTTCTGGTATCTTAAGTGAAATAAACTTACTTGCTACTGGCATTAAAGATATGCGCGTCATGATTACTGCATATCTATAGTTGATATAGAGGCCGCAGAATGCGGGGGATACTCGCCAAGAGTCAATCAATCAATCAAATTTGACAAATGCAGTCCGGCAACTAAGGTTTCGATATCAGTTTCTCCACCAGTCGTTACACATGCTTCATGGGAATATCTTTGGACTTTCTCTATCAAAGCCGTGTCTGCGATCCCCGTATAACCCTGATGATCTTCGCAATAGAAGGGTTCGCTTCCAGCGAGTTCTTTTACTTTGGATTGTAAGCAAACTTGGCTCATCCACACGCCCTTTATAAAGTCATCGGCATTAATCTTCTTCGAGAATTCGAAACGGATTATTGGCGAAGGATAACCTTCGATAGTCTTACCAATTATGTGCAACCCATGCCGCTTAGATCCAATCTGTAACGGACTAATTCCATCGTATATGAGTTCTACATTTGTGACCAAATCCTTAAGGGGGTCTCCAAGTTCAAGGTCCCAGTCCAGAAGGAAGGTTGCAATACGCCTCAAATCTGCCCGCTCTTCCGTTGAAAGCTGATTCAGCTCTGGCCAATTACCAGTGCCTTTTCGCATAACAAAGCGAACTGTAATCACGTGGGATTTTTTTTGAAACGCCATCTAACCTACTTGTGTAAATTGAGATATTGCGAGCGCGAGTCCCAGGCTATCTGTGTCAAACGCGAGGCTGTCATGATTAACAACTACGTCCACGCCCTCCGCCCATTGGTTAGATTTGACTTTGATGTGGATTCGGTTTTGAGGGCGGCCAAGTTCGTTGTTGAATCCTAGAAAAGCATTGGGATAATCAACCCATCGGTAGTCGAATCTGCTCTCATCTAAATCATCTGCCTCATCGCACAAGAGTGCATCAATAAATTTCAGAGTTTCAACCGCCAAGTCTTGTGTTAGCCCTAGTCGATTCGACGTTCTCTCAGCAAGTGCAAGCAAGGAGTCGGTGAGGGGACAACCGCAGTCTGAACACTTAAATCTGCTTACCTCCCCATCGGTCTGCGTATAGGCATCGCCATCTGATTTAAAAACTGTCAAAAATTGAAAAATTGGCCCATTTGCTCCATCAGAAGGATCATCATTAAACCATTGTAAATAAACATTTTCATCTGCCTCAGGGCAGAAAATAGCTATTTGCGCGACTTGGCAATCGTTAATTTTAGACATCTCTATATTCCTTTGTAGGGTACTGACAAGTTAACTCCAAATCTGCCAGTATTCCGCCCATGACTCAATCAAAAATTTACAAGCGTCACAGATTCCCGACTGAAATCATCCAATATTCCGTGTGGCTCTATCATCGGTTCAACTTGAGCCACCGTGACATCGAAGACTTGCTCGCCGAAAGGGGCTTCACCGTCAGTTATGAAGCGATTCGTCTTTGGTGCAACAAGTTCGGGCCTCAATTTGCTCAAAGTGTGAGAAGGAAGCATCAAGGCTTTGGCGACACATTTTCCATTGATGAAGTGTTCGTGAAGATCTGACCTGCCTATATTAACTGGTCCAGATTCTAAGTTAGTTTACGCTGTTTTTGTTGATTGGAAAACTCCTCTCTTGGAGCAACTGTTTCGGGCGCTGGCGGCCGATAGCCCAGTGAGCTGTGTGGACGCTCCGTATTGTAAAACACCCTCCATTGCTCGATCAGGACCTGTGCTTCTCGCAGTGTATAGAACAGCTCACCGTTGAGAAGTTCATCCCTGAGCTTTCCGTTGAATGATTCACAGTAGCCATTCTCCCGCGGGTACTGACAAGTTAACTCTCAATCTGTCAGGATCCGGTCTATGACTACTCCATAGTTGAGACTAAAGTTTTTCTTCTTTTGCTTCTTCTTGCGTCCCATCTCATCCAGCCCGTTTAAAAGTTTGTCGAAGGCTACCATGTGAACACGCGCCAGTCGCTTTGCTATGCATCTGTCACTCGTGCGTAATGGGCTGCGCACTTCTGAGCTGGTGCCGAAATAGGCTGGAATACGGACCCGAAAGTAATAGCGTCCGTGACGATTTTTCCAAATAAAATTTGCCATTGTGGAACCCTTTGCGGAACCATGGCCAAATCACGTCAAAAGCGGGAATTAAAAGTATTAAAAAACAAGAAGATAGGAGTGTGGTGCCCAGAAGAGGACTTGAACCTCCACGCCCTTGCGAGCACTAGCACCTGAAGCTAGCGTGTCTACCAATTCCACCACCTGGGCATAATCTTAGATGGGTCGGTCTTTTGACCGGAGCGCAACTTTAGCGAGAGCCGCGGGGCCTGTCAACAATTGGGGGCAGAGTAAAAATACAGTGTCTTCGAGGATGTTTGTGCTCTCTGGCCGAAGAGGAGTTGATAGAAATCGCATTAGGGCGATTTCAACCCCTGCGGGGCGCCTTGTGAAGCGGGCGTCCAAATTGCCCCACTAGTAGCAAGCCTCTAAAGCCTAGTCTGGGAAGCGTCTCCTGTCACAGACAAGTCACAGCGCAGGGTGTATGATAGACACTTCTTAATTACAGTACTCATATTAATGTCAAAAACCAGCAACACTAAAGATCCCTTCGCTCAGCGCGAAGCTGAAAACTACGCCAATCCCATCCCCAGCCGGGAATACATCATTCAAACCCTAGAGCAGATCGGTGAGCCTATTGGCCATCCGGAACTCTGCGCGCACCTGAAGCTTAGCGATGAAGAGCCTGTAGAGGCGGTGCGTAGGCGCCTGATCGCGATGAGCCGCGACGGCCAGATCATCAGCAACCGACGTGGCCTGTTTGGGCTCGCCGCACACATGGATCTGCTTAAAGGGCGTATACAGGGCAACAAGGACGGCTACGGCTTCTTTATTCCCGAGGACGGCTCCGGCGATATGTTCCTTGGCGCGCGCGAGATGGAGAGACTATTCGATGGCGATGAGGTACTCGCCAGGCACTCCGGCTTCGATAACCGCGGCCGCCGCGAAGGCATGGTCGTCGAGATACTGAAGCGTCGTTTTGAGCAGATAGTGGGCCGCTACTACCGCGAATCGGGATTTGGAATTTTGGTTCCCGATAGCAAGCGGGTGGCTCATGAGATTCTAATTCCCGATCAACAGGCCGGCAATGCGCAGGACGGCCAGTTTGTCGTTGCAGAGATAACCGAGTATCCCAGTAAGCGGCGTAAGGCGATTGCCAAGATCGTCGAAGTCCTGGGCGATAGCACCACGCCAGGGCTGGAGATCGATGTCGCCGTGCGCAGTCATGATATTCCCCATATCTGGCCGGAAGAGGTTGAGCAAGAGACGGCGCGTTACTCCGAAGAGATCAGCGAGCAGGATCTTGCGGGTCGCGCAGACCTGCGTGACGTGCCATTCGTTACGATCGATGGTGAAGACGCAAAGGATTTCGATGATGCCGTGTATGCGCGTCGGGAGCCCGGAGGGGGTTGGACCCTGTTTGTGGCAATTGCCGACGTCTCTCACTATGTGAAGATAGGCAGTGCCCTGGACGAAGAAGCAATTACCCGTGCAACCTCTGTCTACTTTCCTGGTCACGTGATTCCGATGTTGCCGGAAAAATTATCTAACGGTCTGTGCTCATTGAAGCCAAGGGTCGACCGTCTGACAATGGTCTGCGAAATGACAATCGCCGCTAGCGGCGAGATGACCGATTACAATTTCTATGAGGCGATGATTCATTCTCATGCGAGAATGACCTACAACGAAGTCTCCGACATTATCGAGTTGGCAGAGACGGATGCGCAGAAGAGCATACAGAACACCTTAAGAAAGCGTCATGAGTCACTCATTGACGATTTCGAGAATCTATATTCCCTTTTCCATGCGCTTAAGGCGGTTAGAGAAAGCCGCGGCGCCATGGACTTCGATTCGACAGAGACCCGCATCGTATTCGGTGAGGACAGAAAGATTCGGGAGATCGTGCCAGTGGTGCGCAACGATGCTCATCGCATCATTGAAGAATGCATGCTCTGTGCAAATGTAGCGGCGGCAAGCCTCCTGGAGGAGTCCAAGCTACCCGCGTTATATCGCGTACATGAAGGCCCTAATCCAACCAAGCTCGAGAACCTGCGATTATTTCTCAAAGAGTTGGATTTGCACCTGCCCGGCGGAGACAAGCCGGAACCGGCGGATTATCAGTACGTTCTAAAGCAGATGGCGGGTCGCCCCGATCGAATACTGCTGCAGACGATGCTGATACGCTCGCTGATGCAGGCTGTATATCAGCCAGAAAATCTAGGCCACTTTGGTCTTGGCTTCGAGGCCTACGCGCATTTCACTTCCCCTATACGTCGTTATCCTGACCTGTTGGTGCATCGTGCAATTCGTTCTCTGATTCGCGGTAAGCCCTGCGCCCATACGAAGAAGCACAGCGGTGCGGCGGACTTGGCCCGAAAGAATATCTACCCCTATGATCTGAAAGACATGATCCAGTTCGGCGAGAACTGTTCGACCGCTGAGCGTCGCGCTGATGCCGCTAGCTATAGCGTCATCGATGCGCTGAAGTGCGAGTACATGCAGGACCGTGTTGGTGATGAGTTTGTAGGTACCATTACCTCGGTTACCAGCTTCGGATTGTTTGTCGAGTTGAACGACATCTATGTTGAAGGCTTGGTGCACATCAGCGAACTGAGTAACGACTACTACCATTTCGATCCCGTGCATCATTGTCTGACCGGTGAGCGTAGCCAGAAAACCTATCGCCTGGGCGACAGCGTGGAAGTAAAAGTAGTAAGGGTAGACCTCGACGACAAGAAGATCGATCTGCAAATGATAGGCTTGAAACAGGCGGCCAAGCGAGCTGGCAAATCAAAGCCGTCCGATTCGAAAAAGACTAAAGGTAAACATGGCAAGAAGGCGGGCCCGTCGAAAAATGCAAAGGACGGCAAGGCCTCGAAGAAGCCAAAGCACAAGAAGCGCTCGGCGAAATCTGAACCGGATACCCGAGGTGGAAGTGCTAAAGCCCCAAAAAAGAAGAAGGCGACTGAGAAAAGCAGTGCAGCAGCCGCGCTAGGCAAGAAGTCCAAGTCCAGGCGCAGAAAGAAGCCGAATGCCAAGCCTCGTGCTTAAGCTATCAATCTATTGAGTAGAAAAGACTGTAATGAGCAGCAAGCAAGACAATCAGGAAAAGGTCATCGGCATTCATGCTGTCTCGGAGTTGCTAAGCCAGAGCCCCGGCTCGGTGAGCCAATTACTCATTCAGTCAGGAAGAAACGACAGGCGTATTAACCAGGTTCGCGATCTGGCGAGCGCCGCCAATATTGCTATTCGCGAGATGAGCAAGGAAGCCTTCGAGAAAGACTTCGATGGTGTGCATCAGGGCGTCGCCGCGATAGCCGAATTCGAAAACAGCGTGTTGTCGGAAAAGAGTCTCTTCGAGCTGCTGCAGGGCCTCGATCATCCCCCTCTGTTACTCGTTCTGGATGGTGTTACCGATCCGCATAATTTAGGCGCCTGTCTGCGTAGCGCAGATGCCGCCGGTGTCGATGCGGTGATCATCCCCAAAGATAAGTCCGTAGGGTTGAATGGGACGGTACGCAAGGTTGCCTGCGGAGCCGCAGAAACGGTAAATCTTGCTTCGGTGACCAATCTGGCCCGTTGTCTGGATAAACTGAAGGAGCAGGGTATCTGGTTGGTGGGTGCAGCGGATCAAGCGGAAAGCTCCCTCTATGAGCAGGAACTGGATGGGCCAATAGCATTGGTCATGGGCTCTGAGGGCAGTGGTCTGCGCCGCCTGACCAAGGAATGCTGCGATTTTCTGGTTTCAATACCCATGGCCGGCGCCCTAAGCAGTCTGAATGTGTCAGTCGCTACCGGCGTTTGCCTGTATGAGGCCAGGCGCCAGCGGATTCTGAAGGAGTAGGCGATGGGGGGTGCTAGGTCTGTTTGAAGGCGCTGAGTCTTCACAGATCATGCATTAGCCCCACATTGGGCTCGTTAAAGCTTGCATCCCACCCCCAGTTTCCCTAGAATTCCCCCTCTTTTTTACCTGCGGGACTAGTTTCTGCAGCTACATAACTCCTTGTCTTACCACGCACATCAGTGATCGCTGGAAGGCATTAACCCAGAAGGAGTCTCTATGAGACACTATGAAGTCGTATTCTTGGTGCATCCCGACCAGTCCGAACAGGTCCCAGGGATGATCGAGCGCTATACCCAGCTGATGGCCGATAGCGGTGGCCAAATTCACCGATTGGAAGACTGGGGCAGACGCCAACTCGCCTACCCAATAAACAAGATTCACAAAGCGCACTATGTACTCCTCAACATCGAGTGCAATGGCGAGGCTTTGGAAGAACTTACTACTCTATTTCGCTTCAATGATGCGGTTCTACGCAACTTGGTCATCAAGGCCAAGGCGCCTGTTACTGAGGAATCACTAATTCTGAAAGGCGAGCGCGAAGGCAAAGAGCGCAAGCAGCGTGCCGAGCAGAAGCGCAAGATGGAAGACGATGCAGCCGCCGCCTCGGCAGCAGCTAGAGCAGCAGCGGCAGAAGCCGCAGAAACTGAGGAAACACCTGCAGAAGAGGCAGCCGCTGAAGAAGCAGCACCTGCCGAAGAAGCCGCAGAAACTGAGGAAACACCTGCAGAAGAGGCAGCCGCTGAAGAAGCAGCACCTGCCGAAGAAGCCGCCGCGACTGAGGCACCTGCTGAAGAAGAGTCGAAGGACTAAGCCACGGCTGGTTCCCACGCTTTTCTTGAAAAGAATTTTCCTAGAAAGAATAGAGACAGAAAGACAGGATAAATATTATGGCTCGTTATTTTCGTAGACGTAAATTCTGCAAATTTACTGCAGAAGGCACAGTACAAATCGATTACAAAGATCTAGAGACTCTGAAGGCTTATGTTTCTGAGACGGGTAAGATCGTCCCAAGCAGAATCACAGGCACGAAGGCTAGATATCAGCGTCAGCTCGCTACAGCTATTAAGCGTGCTCGTTACTTGGCACTTATCCCTTACACGGATAGTCATCAAGTTTAAAAGGTTATAAGCATGCGCGGCCTTGCTGAATTCGTAATGAAGGGACGCAAGCAGGCCATCATGGCAGTGCTGCTGCTAGGTCTGATACCGCTGTTAAACCTTCTAAGTCCGGTACTTGTCGGCTTAGTTGTGTTGCGTAAGGGCTTTCAAGAAGCCGTGCAGGTTTTGGTTTGGGCCATTCTCCCGATAGGGGGATGGGCTCTGGCAGGCGATCCGGTTCCTCTTATCATGTTGTTGGGAATTACCGGGTTGGCAGGACTACTGAGATCATCAGAGTCTTGGGAATTTACCCTGCTGGCCGCAATCGCCGTTGGCGTCTGCGTAGAGATTTATTTGCGTTTGCAATCGGCAGTGTTGGATTTGATCTTTCTTCAGATGCAGCCCTACTTCGAAGCAAACGCTATTCAGGGCGAGCAGCTAGATGCGCTGAGAGATGTAATGACAAGCTTTATGGGCGCGGTCTATATGTTTCTTTCTATAATCTTGCTGATGTTAGCTCGCTGGATGCAGGCGGCATTGTTCAATCCGGGTGGATTTCAGAAAGAATTCCATGGGCTTCGGGTAGAGCAGAAAGTAGCGCTGATCCTTGTCAGCTGCATGATGCTGGCGAATTTTGAGATACTCATCCCGCAAACGTGGATGTTGTATTTGGTTTTACCGCTGATGTTTTCAGGCATTGCCTTAATACATGCGGTGGTGGCGGCGAAGAAGTTATCGAGCCTCTGGTTAGCTGTTCTGTATGCGCTAATCGTGTTGCCGCTAATAGCTAACCTGTTAGTACTACTGGCTCTTCTAGACAGTTGGTACGATTTTAGAACGCGCCTTACTAAGTCGGCGTAAATAGAATAAGACACTGCGTAGTCAGGGTCAGAAAAGAATTTGAGATGAGGAAGAACCAATGAACGTTATCTTGCTTGAAAAAATGGCGAACCTGGGTGACATCGGCGATACCGCTACTGTGAAATCCGGATTTGCGCGCAATTTCTTGTTCCCTAAGGGAAAAGCGATTCCAGCGTCAAAAACTAATCTAGCTGAGTTCGAAGGCCGCAGAGCAGAGCTAATGGCTGCCCATAATGCGAATGTTGCCGCAGCGCAGAAGCGTCACGCAGTTGTCGATGGCGCGGCGCTTAGCCTGCAGGTTAATGCCAGCGACGAAGGCAAGCTTTTCGGCTCCGTTGGTACGCAGAATATTGCCGACGCGCTAAACGAGCAGTGTGGTTCTCAGATCGTTAAGGCTGAAGTGCTTCTTCCCAACGGCGTTATTCGCGAGTTAGGCAACTACGAAGTCGCATTGGATCTGGGCTACGAAGTGACCGCTATAATCACTCTGGCCGTGCAGGGCCTGGATGCCGCAGCGGGCGTCAGCGATGACGGTAACCTGATCGAAGAGATCATCGAAGCCGAGGCTGCAGAAGAAGCAGCTGAAGAAGCGGCCGAAGCGGATGCAAAGGAAGATTAGGATCTAGTCTTCAGGGCCGTTTTCTGTCCTTGACCTTGTAATCTTCATAGAGCACCATCTGTGCATTCAGGTGGTGTTTTTTTTCGCCAAATTTTCCAAGCAAAAATAGAATTTACGCATGTCTTTTGATAATTCTCAGAACCGTGAAATCAGCAATGTTGCCGCATTGAAGGTGCCTCCTCATTCAGTTGATGCAGAGCAGGCGGTATTGGGCGGTCTGATGCTAGACAATACCGAATGGGACAATCTGGCGGATGTATTGTTGCCCGAGGATTTCTACCGTCCCGAGCATCAAATTATCTTCCGCGTCATGTCGCTGCAGAGCGAAGCCAATAGTCCTATCGATGTCGTGACACTGGTGGAGTCTCTCAATAGCCTGAATGAGTTGGAGGGTGCTGGCGGCGTCGAATACCTCAGTGAATTGACAGACAACGCCAGAGGCACGGCGAATATCCATGCCTATGCTGAAATTATCCGTGAGCGCGCAATCCTGCGCCGCCTGATCAGTGTCGCCAACGGTATCGCCAACAGTGGGTACAACACAGGCGGCAAGAAGGCTGCGGCGGTATTGGATGAGGCGGAGCAGCAGGTCTTCAATATCGCAGACGAGCGTCCCCAGGATCAGGGCCCGATTCCTATTAATCCCCTGTTGGGCAAGGCAGTCGATAGAATCGACGAACTTGCCGGTTTGGACGGGAGTCTGACAGGCCTCTCCACGGGCTATACAGACCTCGATGAGATGACTTCGGGTTGGCAGAAATCGGATCTTATTATCGTCGCTGGAAGACCTTCTATGGGTAAGACGGCGTTCGCCATGAACTTGGTTGAGAATGCGGTTTTGCACACAGACAAGCCGGTGCTGGTATTCAGCCTGGAGATGCCGGCACAGAGCCTGATCTTTCGTATGTTGTCCTCCATCGGCAAGATCGATCAGACGAAACTGCGTACCGGGCAATTGACCGAAGAAGATTGGCCTGGTTTCAATAGCGCTGTGGCAAAACTCAAGGATCGCCCACTATTCATCGATGATAGCGCCGGGCTTAGCCCGATGGAGATGCGTGCCCGTGCCCGCCGAATAGTGCGCGAACATGGCAGCCTCGGTATGGTAGTTGTTGACTACTTACAGCTAATGCAGATCAAGGGCTTTGGAGATAATCGTGTCGGTGAAATTTCAGAAATTTCGCGTTCCTTGAAGCTATTGGCGCGCGAGTTCGAGTGTCCGGTGATTGCCCTGTCGCAGCTCAACCGAGGCCTGGAACAACGACCCAACAAGCGCCCGGTGATGTCAGACCTGCGTGAATCTGGAGCGATCGAGCAGGATGCTGATATCATTTCCTTCATCTACCGGGACGAGGTCTACAACGAAGACTCGCCGGATAAGGGTATCGCCGAGGTGATTATCGGCAAGCAGCGTAACGGCCCTATTGGGACGGTAAAGCTTAGCTTCGTTGGTAAGTACACTCGCTTCGAAAATCATGCACAACCGAGGTACGACGACAGCTACACCCATGGATAGCCACACCGCCACTGATCAGGATCGATCATGACTGAGTCCTTCCCAAGAGCTTGGGCCACAATAGACCTTCGTGCACTCAAGAAGAATCTCTCACAGGTAAGTGTTCACAGTCCTGAAGCACAGATAATTCCTGTTATAAAAGCAAATGCCTACGGCCACGGCGTCGAACAAGTTGCATTAGCGCTAAAGTCCTCACACACGAAATTCGCCGCCCTCGCCGTGGCATCGCTGGAAGAAGCCATGGAGCTTCGAACCCTTGGCATCAGCACACCGGTCCTTTTACTCCAAGGCTTTCGCAATCGAGAAGAAATGGAGCTCTGTCTCAATCATAAGATAGAGCCGGTGGTGCATTCGATGCACCAGTTTGAGCATATACAGAAATATTTGCAGACGGAGATTCTCTTCGGTGTCGGCAGGGTCTGGGTGAAGTTCAACAGCGGTATGAATCGACTCGGGCTAAATAAAGAACAAGCCCTGCAAGTCTATGGCGATCTGCACAGGCATCCCGAGACCGAGGTAGTGCTTATGTCTCATCTTGCCAGCGCCGATGAACTCGATAATCCAGCAGCGATAGATTTCACTCAGCGTCAGATCGAGGAATTCGATGCGCTCAGACAGCAGATAGCAGAATCGATTCAGGGTCCGGTGCAGGGCAGCCTCGCTGCGTCTTCGGGTATCTTGGAGTTACCTCAGACTCATCATCAGTTCGTGCGTCCGGGTTTCATGCTCTATGGCGCGTCTCCCTTCGCCAGTCGTAGCGCCGAGGAGATTGGGCTGCAGCCCGTCATGACACTCAGCGCCAGAATCATCGCCATTAATGATGTCGATGCGGGTGCAACGATTGGCTATGGTGCTACCTATCGTTGTAAACAGAATACCCGTGTGGGCATTGTCTCTATCGGTTATGCAGATGGCTATCCACGCTCGGCTAAGAATGGCACGCCGGTTGTGGTGAAGTGCCAAGGCGGCCCGAGACGCACAGGGCTGCTGGGGCGTGTGTCGATGGACATGCTGGCGATCGACCTGACGGGTATGGAGTCGGTTAAGATTGCCGACGAAGTTGTGCTTTGGGGGCGCGATCTCCCGGCAGACGAAGTGGCTCGCAGCGCAGACACGATCTCTTACGAACTCTTCTGTAAGGTCACGAAGCGGGTAGAGTTTGTCTATACTGACTAGTAGCGTACCGAGACTCTACCGTGGCCAGATATCGACTAGTCGAATCAAGAAGCAATAATTGAAAAACTCTTATGTCAAAAAATAAAATCGCATTCGTCTGCACAGACTGTGGCACCGAGCATGGCCAGTGGCAGGGGCAATGTGCCTCCTGCAAGGCGTGGAATACTCTGTCGCAGATAAATCTGGGCAATGCCGGCAGTAGCTCTCCCGTGACTAAGGCCGATTTCCGCAAGCAGGGTTATTCCGGCGAAAAATCCAATGTGCAGAATCTCTCTGATATCGATCTAGAGGCGCTTCCTCGATTTAGCAGCACTATCGACGAGATGGATCGCGTCCTGGGTGGCGGTCTCGTGCCCGGTTCCGCGATCCTGATAGGCGGAAACCCCGGCGCGGGAAAGAGTACGCTACTGCTGCAGATCATGTGTCTGCTAGCGGATTCGGGAAAGCCGGCGCTGTATGTAACCGGTGAAGAGTCTTTACAGCAGGTAGGCATGCGCGCGAAGCGCCTGAACCTGCCCGAGAAGAATCTGAAGATGTTGGCTGAGACCAATGTTGAGGCGATCTGCAAGGCGGCACAGGAACATCGACCGCAGCTATTGGTAGTAGATTCGATTCAGGTCATGCACAGCGGCGATGTCGCATCGGCACCTGGCAGTGTTTCTCAGGTAAGAGAATGCGCCGCCTATCTGATTCAGTATGCAAAGCAGACGAACACGGTTCTGTTTCTTGTGGGTCATGTCACCAAGGAAGGAAACCTCGCTGGCCCAAAAGTGTTAGAACACATGATCGATTGCTTCATCATGTTAGAGGGCGGCAACGACAGCAAATATAGAATCCTCCGAGGGCAGAAGAATCGTTTCGGTGCGGTGAATGAGTTGGGTGTGTTCGCCATGACCGAGACTGGTCTGAAAGAGGTGAAGAACCCTTCGGCAATTTTTCTTGCGCGTACCGAGGAAGACACACCGGGCTCGATAGTGATGGTGTTATGGGAAGGGACCCGACCCCTCTTAGTCGAGATTCAGGCGCTGGTCGATGGCAGTCAACTGGGCAATCCGCGCCGCGTGGCCGTCGGCCTGGAACAGAATCGTCTGGCTATGCTGCTTGCCGTGCTACATCGCCATGGCGGGCTCTATATGGCAGACCAGGATGTCTTCGTTAACGTGGTGGGTGGCGTCAAGGTCACCGAGACCAGCGCCGACCTCGCGCTGCTGCTCGCCATCGTCTCAAGTTTCCAGGATAAATCGCTGCCCAAAGATCTGGTCGTTTTCGGCGAGATTGGGCTTGCCGGCGAGATTCGACCGGTGCCCGGTGGACAGGAGCGCCTGCAAGAGGCGGCGAAACATGGCTTTACTCGAGCCATCGTACCGAAGGCGAATGCCCCGAAGAACAAGATCGCCGGCCTCGAAGTGATTGGAGTCAGCAAGATCGCGCAAGCCCTCGAGGCGATCTAATAGCAACTAGTCAGGCGCTCTATCGAAATCGGCTCTGATCGTGCGGGCGGCCAGGTAGTAGTGCAGGGCGCACCAGCAATTTACCATTACCGTAACCGACATCGCATAGCGCAGGGCATCAGTCCCAAGGCTCGGTGTCAGATAGTCGCTGACAAATCCGGTGAGCATTGGGCCTAGTCCTAGGCCAATCAAATTTAACATGAACAATAAAATTGCCGATGCCATCGCACGCATGCGAATGCCGACAAGAAAATGTGTCGATGCGATACAGGGTGCGAGATACCAGCCGCCGCAGAAAACTGGCAGCAGATAGGAGAACGCCGCCGTTACGCCTGTAGGCATTAGGAGAAAGGTTATCAGGGCGAAGGGTATGGCCAGTACCGTGGAGATAAAGGGAATCCAGACATACCAGGCCTTGTCGCTGGTCTTGTTGCTGATGCGATCTGACATCCAGCCTCCGAAGAAGGTGCCTGCCAAGCCGCCTATGCCGGCAATCAGGCCGTAGTACCAGCCTACATCGATGATAGGCATGTCGTGCACGCGGCCAAGAAATAGGGGCATGAAATTACCAACGCCATAGGTGACGAAGGCATGCAGCGCGCAGGCAAAGGAGAGATGGCGAAAGGATTTTCTATCCCAAAGAAACTTCAATACACGCAAGAAGCCGGGAGGCGCCACATCTTTGCGTGACTCGGCCATTCCTCTAGGTGGTTCTTTGATAACAAATCTGACAAGCGCTGCTAGAAAGATGCCCGGTATGGCAACAACAACAAATGCTGTGCGCCAGTCAAAATAACGTACCAGATAGGCGCCGCCTACGGTGCCAACTAAGATTCCGCCATAGACGCCCAGAGAGTAGATTGACAGGGCGGTGGCTCTTTGATTCGCGGGGAAAATATCTGAGACGATGGAATGCGCGGGAGGCGAGCCGCCGGCTTCACCCACACCCACGCCGAAGCGGGCCATAAACAATTGGGCAAAGTTTTGTGCGGCACCACATACTGCAGTCATCACACTCCATATGGTGATTGAGATGGCAATGATGTTGCGGCGGTTGCTGATATCTGCCAGACGTGCAATTGGAATACCTAGCGTTGTGTAGATCAGGGCAAAGGCCAGGCCCGATAACATGCCAAACTGACCATCGCTGATCTGTAGGTCTTCGATAATGAACTGAGCGAGAACATTGATGACCTGCCTGTCTACGAAATTAGAGACATAGGCAGCGGTTAGAATCCCAAGAACCAGATAGCGGTAGTAGGGGTTCTGATAGGCCTTGGCCGCCGCCGCTAGCTGCGGGGATGAATGGGTTGCGTTGTTTTGTGTAGAGTCTACAGAGTCATTCTCGGTGTTCGCAGTCATTCGCTGTCCTCAGCGTTATTATTTTTCATCGAGCAATTATTAGTCTGACCTGCTTTCGTGCCTATTGATCGCCAGGCCCTTGATCTAGCAGCATAAGAACACTTATTCCGCTGCCAGTCTCCGGATAAGTATCGCGCTTAGTTTTGCTCGCTCGACCAGCGAGCTAACCCTGCCTTGCTCTCTGTTAGAGTGAGCGCCGGTTCCTGCGCTACCTAGGGAATCCAGAGTAGGCAGGCCGACTGACTGCGTCAGCGAGCCATCGGTTCCTCCGCCAGAATCGCCAACGCCCAGCTCCTGTCCAAGAAGACGACCGATGGCGATGGTCTTGTTGAGCAGGTAATCCGATTCTGGCGTGGCTATCTTTGCCGGGCGATGCAGATTAGTCCAGCTCTCGGTAGTGATTTCTCCCGAATCTACCGGATAGCTATAGATATTGCCGAATATTTCTTCGAACTGCGCCACGGCATCAGTGCCTTGCTCCGCCTCAGGATAACGCAGGTCGATCAGAGCCTCGGCACAGGGCGCGATAGTATTTCGCGCTTCGCCGCCACTGATCACGCCCACGTTAACCGTTACTCCGGTCTCGTAGTCGGTAATGTTTTCTATCTGTACGATCTTGTAGGCAAGTTCTTTGATGGCCGAGCGGCCTTGCTCGTGGGCGCCACCGGCGTGAGA
>Ga0222717_10002209_pt1 | contig 15255 bp, 6 predicted proteins | sample C33_18DmetaG_FD_165053 | JGI IMG/M metagenome (GOLD analysis project Ga0222717, IMG submission 165053) | Estuarine water microbial communities from San Francisco Bay, California, United States - C33_18D | ecosystem: Environmental > Aquatic > Marine > Unclassified | place: USA: California...
TTGGACAGCACCTCGGCGGCGGCATCAGAGAGCAAAGTAAGACCGCCGAGTATAAGACCCCCGTCATGCTTGGACAACGACTCGGCGGCGGCATCGCTGATTGAGGTCAGGCCGTCGAGGGCAAGCTCACCCTTATTTTTAGACAGAGACTCGATAGCCGCGTCGGTGAGCGAGGTCAGGCTCGAGAGGTAAAGTTCGCCCTGATGCTTGGACAGCGACTCGGCTGCCACATCAGAGAGCTCCGTCAAGCCGGTAAGACAAAGCAGCCCGAAATGCTTGGATAGAGACTCAGCAGCCGCGTCAGTGATCGAGGTTAGCTCGCTGAGGTAAATTTCACCCTTATGTTTGGACAGTGACTCAGCAGCCGCATCAGAGAGCGAGGTCAGGCCGTTGTTAAGGTAAAGGTCCCCCTCATAGCCAGCCAAGATTTCAGCGGCTTCGTCGGTGATTTCCGTGGCATCGGAAAGTTCTACACTTTCATCATCCTCCATGAAGCGGCGGGCCACCCCCTCGTCGATTAATTCCGGGGTTTCAACCTCATCATCATCTTCATGCTCTTCATCATCGTCCCACAAGCCGACACCAGCTTCCTCAAACAATTCGGTATTACCAACATAATCCCCAAACAGCCCGCGCATGGCTTCAACATCCTCAGGACGGTCAGAGTGGATGGTGAACGCCCCGTTCAGATCAGATACGTCAAACTCCTCCCACCAGTCCCCGGGCATGTTGGGAGTGCCGATCTGGCGATCGCTCTCGAGCTCCTTGCACAGCTTGACGACTTGTGTGCGAGTCAGTATTTGGTATCCGCTGTAGCTGACTCCGCAGTAGTCAAAGTCAACCTCCACGATAAATTCATCCCCGGACTTACCCTGCCCGGCCATCTCCATGCTTATTTGTTTACTCATTGTTTTTCTGTTTTCTCGTTAGATTGGTTTTTTGCCAGTCTTTGATGGCATTTACCCTTTATTCCTCCCGCATGGAATCCGCCCACTCAGCCGGGTCTTCACAGTTGATTTGCCCCTTGTGTTTAGACAGCGAATCAGCTGCGGCATCAGAAAGTGTGGTCAGGCTTTCGAGATATAGCACCCCCTGATGCCTTGACAGTGACTCCGCAGCCGCATCAGAAAGCGAACTCAAGCCGCTGAGAATCAGTTCATCACCTTTGTATTCTGCTAGTGCCTCTGCAACCTGATCGGAAATTGCAGTTACCTCATACAAAGATAGGCCTGCTCCACTAAATTCTGAAAGCACACGCGCTTCATCGACCGATAGAGACCCTATTCCAATATTCAAGCGGCCTAAATACCCAACCAAAACCTTTAAGGTATCCAGCGATAGTTCTTTTAGGGCAGGAAGGTCCAGCATGCCATCATAGCCTGTTTCTTCTTGGTATTCCTTCAAGGCTTTAGCTTCCCAAAGTTCCGATGCAACATCCGGCAACAGATTGGTCACACTGAGAAACAACTCTGGCTCTCTCATCACGGCGGCCAGCGATGGTGAATTAATCTTTGCTAGACTGCCAAGATCTATGGTGCCCTGATGTCTGGAAAGCGACTCCGCAGCGGTGTCAGAGAGCTCCGTCAGACCATTGAGAGCTAGCCCCCCTTCATGCTTGGAGAGAGCCTCAACAGCTGCTTCAGAAAGTTCGGTGAGGCCGTCGAGACCCAGCGCCCCTTCATGCTTGGAGAGGGACTCTGCGGCGGCATCGCTGAGCTCTGTGAGGCTTTCGAGGTAGAGACCCCCCTCGTGCTTGGACAGAGAATCGGCTGCGGCATCGCTGATCGAGGTCAGGCCGGAGAGGTTAAGCTCCCCCTCGTGTCTGGACAGCGACTCGGCGGTGGCATCAGTGAGCGTGGTCAGGCCATTGAGACGAAGCTCGCCCTTGTGCTTGGATAGCGACTCAGCGGCGGCATCGGAGAGTTCCGTAAAACTTCCGAGGCATAGCCACCCCTGATATCTGGACAATGCCTGTGCGGCTGCATCAGAGATCGAAGCCAGACCGGAGAGAAATAGACGGTCTGCACCCCTAATTTTAGACAACGATTCCGCTGCGGCATTGGAGAGCGCCGCCAAGCCATAGAGGTGAAGACCACCACCTTGATGCCTAGACAAAACTTCAGCCGCTTCGTCGGTAATCGAAGTCAGCTCACCAAGATCAATACTCTCATCGTCCTCCAAAAATTGCTCGGCTTTGGCCAGGTCAAGCGTCTTGGCCCTCTTCATATCCTCAAGGGCCTCTTGCTCCAGCCAATCGAAGATTTCGCTGATACTCTCTATGTTCATGAAAAGCTCGGCCGACTCCGGCAGACCCCCCCCCCAGCTCATCGCCCCGGAGAATAGATATCTCACTCCTTGTATGGTGCGATCATCGATATCTCGATAGTAATTCGATACCCGTTGCCCGTATTCTTCCTTGAGTGCCTTCAGGGCATTGATCTTATCCTCATGAGTTTCGCAGCCGTCCAAAAACTCATACGCATCGTAACCCTCATCAAGATCTTCCAAAGATTCACAAATCGAGTCCCATTTCGCACACCTGTCGTCAGTCATTTCTACTGCCGGCACTATTCCCATTGTCATATCTGCTCCCATAATTTTATTTTGTTTCTGTTGTGTTGTTAATTGTTGATATCCCAGTGTGACCTCTAGCCGAGCATAACTTATTGCGCCTATCAGCTAAGCTAACACACCACTGTGCGACAATCTGCAAATAGACTTCAAGCAGCCATACTCGTCAAGCGAGGGATGCTCAGCAGCATAGTCAACCAGTGTCAGAGCTGCCTCATCGCTAATTGAGTTAGCCTCACTCAGGTCGAAATTTTCAGGATTCTCAATGAATGCTCCAGCTACCTTTTCAGTTATTTTTTTCGGATGTCTCATGATTTATTTCATATTGTATTTTATTCTAACCAGATCGAGAAAAAACATGGTCAATGATCATTTCCTCCCGCAAAAACCACACATCCCACATCAATTTCGTCCTGAGGCCCATCAAAACGGTAGGCGGCGAGTGCTCCATTCTCCGCAGCTGAGAAATCCAGGCAGCACAGGTTCGGCGCCTCCAGCTCTATCGGACTATGCCCTAGCTGGTGGGGCTTGTAATAGTGCCCGATGAACAAAGGTTTTTCAGACTTCTCATAGCCGGGCAAGGCGCATACTCTCACCACATCCAAGGGCGTCTCCGAGAAATCATCCCTGGGTGGAAACACCATGTTTCTCGGAGTCGGCTGTGCTTCACCTCTTCCCCACCAACGCGCCCGGAATTCAGTGCGCTTGTTTCCTGCATGATCCTTCAAATATTCCTCACCAGGCATCGGCAGCTCCACGCCTTTGAGCACTGCTTCGACAGCGTGGAACTCGGCAGTATCCTTGCGGGAACTCTCACGCAGCAGATGCTCATCAGCCAGCGTCTTACCGGCGAGCACATCAAGGTGCCCGGTATGCCAGCAGGCATGGACAACGCGCAGATTCGGCAGATCCAGAAAGAACGGCAGGTTTTTAATCCAGGGCAGCCAAGCCTCCTCGATCTCACCGGGATGATCCTCAAAGGCCTCGAGGGTTCCCCAGTGCATGTCCTTGTTTTTATCACTGTGTGGTCTCAAATAACCACCTTGCTCATCCGGGGTATGATAGGCCACGAAATTATACTCATGATTACCCAAGATACAATGCGCCTGACCCCCTGCCACCATATCCCGCACACAACTTAGCACCTCCCGAGTACCGTTCGGGTAGTCTCCCCGTGGGTCTATCAGATCACCTAAAAAAACAACCGTCCTTCCCTGCTCATGCATATGGCAGTGCCCGTCATGATGATAGCCGAGCTTAGCTAACAATGGCTCGAGCTTATCCCAGCGGCCATGTATATCACCTATGATGTCGTAACGGCTATGTGATCCTCCCATACGTCATCAGCGTTCGACTTGCCGCGGCCAAAGTGAAGCACTAATAATTCATCACGCATGACTACCCAGTCATACAGCCAGTAGATGTTTTTTGATTATCCGCCTACTTCACTCCGAACCACTTCAATACAGTCTGCAGCGCAGGAAAGTTCCTCACCCTTGATTCATCCCATGCCACCCCAATTGTCGTCATGTCATCCTTGAGCTCCTCAATATTCATCCACTTACAGCCCTTGCTCTCTGCTTGTTTCTTTGCCAAACGAGGCAGGATTCCGGCACACGCCCCACTCTGCACCAGGTCAAGAACCTGGGGATAAGACGTACACTCTGCTACGATTTGCGGGCTTGCTTCTAGGTCAGTGTTGAGCCGCTCCATGGTAGCACGCAGCGTGCCGCCGTGGTCCTGGATCGCTAACGGTATATTCATAGCTAGCAGCGACTCCCATGTTGGCTTCTTACCTGGATCGACAAACTTAGGATTATAAATAACATCAGAATGATGGGAGCTAATCTTATGAAAAGCCAGCTTCCCCCTCTTGCTGCTCTCCTTGATAATGCCGATATCGACAAGTCCATTGGCAAGCCGATCAACCGTCTGGCTAGATGTCTGGTTCAAAAACCGCACCCGCGGGCTATTTTTTTGCGTTAGCTTCTTCGCCAGTGTCGGGATGAGAAACCACTGAATAATACTCTCTCCCGCAGCGAGGCTCACACAAGGTCGCTCATTGGCGAAGTGATCTACGCTGCTCTTCATAGATTGCAAAAACAACTCTGTATGCCGTGCAATCTGTCTACCTGCATCAGACACCTGATGCGGAGTGGAAGACCGGTCCAACAGCGCAAAGTCAAAAAAAACCTCGAGCTCTTTCATCTGACGGCTGAGTTGGCTTTGCCTCACAGGATCCCCTCCAGCTGCGTTCATAATACCACCGTGCTCCGCTACCGAGGCCAATGCGGCCAGACGCTCAATGGAGAACCCCTTCTTGTTACTATACCATTCTGACATGACTAGATAGTTATGTAGTATATGACTCAACAATTTGCAAATAAAAAGAAACTACACATGATGGCCACGATCTAGCTAATACGCCAATGAGAGAAGATCCATCAAAAGAAGAACCATCATCAACCCAAAGCGAACAGCTTGAGCTCGTAGGAGGCCCCTTCTGCGGCGTCATACTCAAAGGCTCCACAGGCTGCTTCGAGCTCGGCTGCGCCATCAGCACCCCATGCATTCGGGATAACAGCCCACGGCAAACCTGGACCCTGGATGCCGTCTACATCATCGATGATGACTACAAAGGCATATTTCAGAAATACGCACCTTCAGAATTTTAGAAATAACATCCGTGAAACCGAAACAACAAATATGAAATATGCATTGTTCATTTATTACTAATTGTTAGTTTGTCTGTATATATTACTTAATGCATGTCCATATCCGAATCACTCACTGAGGCAAACCAGACCGTTCTAGACGCCATAGCAGCAAGCGAGGGGCCCATTACCATGGGACTACTACCTCTCAGCGAGTCCGATGGGGAAAACTGCATCCGCTCAGTTATTGGCTTTTGTGATGGCAAACTGGTGCGGCTACTCAACCTAATGCGCATATCCGCACCCGCGGCAGCATGTTATGCAGTGGCCTCATGCACCTCACAGGCTTGCACGGGCGGACGCAAGTTCTGGGCCCCCGTTACCAACAGGTTGGGGATTGATATCCACAGCCCCCCTGATCGCGAAAAATTCTCTGATATCTACGAGCAGACATGTGTAAGGCTCGGGGTGGTCAACCCGGATGTAGGATCCATGGCGTGGTCACACATTGCTCCGATCATGGCTCAGGCCTCGATCCTTCATGCGTGGACAGACGGGCTCGCCTCTGGAATCAACACCACCATCAAGACAACCCCTATACCAGACCTTGAGGATCCTACGGCTTTGGACAATTTTTCGCGCAGCCTTGCCTCCCATATTCATAATATGGCCAACTTGAAAAACGTTATCCTGACAGAGGTCGGAGGCATTGTGGCCCATCGGCTTATTTCGAGCTATGTATACGGCCGCTATGACATCCTACCGACACATCTACAAGCTTCCATGCGTGAGGCTTTTGCGTCTAGCGGAACTGTATCTACGCTAAAATCTCCCTACGTATCCTTCTCACATGCCCTTGGAGAATTTGAACTCGTTCTGCCGAAGCAACCGGGCAAATTCACAAGCCACCAGACGCACTGGTTAATTAACGGCACACAACATTCCGTACAAACACAAAACCATATATGCGAGTCCGAACTTCCTATGGGAACCGTGGAAATTCAGCTCAAGGAGCTAGGCATGGAATACCCTGACCAGAAATTCCAGGTAACCATAGGCCTCGAAAAATCTTTCCGCATATTTGACGAGCGCAACATGCGCGAAAAACAAGTATCAGAAGACAGCGATATCACCCTGCCGCCTGGAGATTACATGGTGGTCATGCTACCGGAAGTCAGCACTAATGACCCTGCTTTCGAAGAGTTAGTTGGTAAATACAAGCTATTGTCCAGACTGCCGCTCCGACCAGGATCCGAGCCATTAGAGATAAGCCAGCATGGTCGAACAGTGACTTTGAACTGTGCTCTGAAAACAGGTATTTACCACGATGGTGACAGCGGGGACTACGTATCCCTAGGCAGTGGGCAGCTACTTCATTACGGGCCCAGCTTTGGTTTTTTGACTTACATACCTAAGGACCAGCACAGGGGCACACTCAAAATCAAGATCATGAGCAATGAGCAGACCCTACTCGAAGAAGACCAGGAGCTACATTCGCACGAAGAAGGTGTATACGATTACAGCACCCGCCTTGAAGATGCTTTAGTTAAATGCATTGGAGGCCTACCGCCGGGAATCCATCCACTTGAGCTTGGAGTATCTACAAGCTCATCCTCAGCATCCCGAAAACTTTGGTATTGGACCGGCCTTGAACGCATCAGCGATTCTCTGGGCTTCATCTGCACAAATGCCCCGGAAAACATCAAGTTCAGGACATCAAAGGGCATTAAAAAAAGCACGCGCGGGTGTGCATTTCTTCCTGACTATCATGCCCCGGAAGTTGTCATCACTCTGGACAACAACGTCGAACTTCACATTCCACGTGCAGGGGTCCAAGCCACATCTTACTGCCCGGAAGACGAGTGGCAAGAAGGGCTCAACTCGGAGGACTCTATCTCTGTGCGTGAGCGTGACTCACGTATTATCAAGTTCCACTCCGGGGGGTTCCAGCAATGGTATATTGACTGTAGTGGCCGTGAGCTGGCTAAACTTGACCGCACTCGCACCCAATACAGTATTTCGCTGCGCTCCATTGTAGCTCAGTTTGGCAACTCCGGCAATATATCTGCTGTATGCGAAAATGGAGACAAGTTCACCCTCTTTAGTTACGCCACTTCACTGATCGCCAGCCCCCTTATGCACAGTGCCGATCATGCTGCGAGGCAAGATATTTGGACAACCGACATTCCTTCAGAGGACCTTGGAGATCTTGCCCTGGAGCTAATCAATTACACTACAGATCCTGACACCCCCCCTCTGCTCACCACTTTACTCACCGGCTCCGGACTCGAGGATGAAACCGAATTCGATATTGAAATTCACAGCGGTATTACAGCTAGTATAAAACAATTACCTACGAAAAACAATAACACAGGACAAATCAGGCTAACGGTTACCATTGACACAGAAACAGTGGATGGGGAATTACTTTTCCTGAACGTCATGCATATGCCACAGGGCACTCAAAAGTGGATCAACCTGCACTGCAAGGAACCTCATAATACATCGCAGCTCACAATTACATCTCTCCATTCATCGCACGAAATAGTAGAAGGGTGTTCATGGTGGAACCATCTATGGCATATAAGTGACAAGGGCTTAACCATCGACATGAAAAAGATCTATGAACATGTCCCGCCAGAAAAGATAGACTCAGCGCTCGGCACGATAAGCCGCATCATATCCACCAAGTATCCAACGGATATGTTTTCAAACAGTGCATCCTACCTCCTCTCTCTTCCTTACCGGCTATACCGGAGACGTGCAGCAGCCGGTGAATATGATGCAGACCTATGGTGGCATAACGCTACTAACGAAATAGCTGAGCATGCGGCATCCAGAACGTCACCCGTTGTCCGCTCCTTCCTGTTTGCCAGTAATAGTCATGCGCTCACGCATCAATGGGACTCGGGAACTCACGTCATTCACTCTGACCCACAAAACATCATGGCAAGTTTTAGTCTGCTTGAAAAGGTCAAGTCTATTGGAGACCGCGTTAGCTACGCGAGTGCTCATTATCATCTGGGAACGCATCCCGAAGAGCTGTTTCAGTCATTCGATAATTTTGGCAAAGTTATGACAGGCCATGACTCTAACTTCGGAAGCTTTAAATTTAATGATTTTCTGAGTGCCCTGACTCGAAAAGCTGAAGCCCATTCGGAAAAATACTCCAGCTTGGAGCAGCCTCCAGTGTTATCAGCCCGCCACCTACTATCAGCAATAACTGCACTAAACAGGCGCTCTCGAAGCTTGTGGAAAGCCTCTGAGAGCGATGACCCCGACCACATGCTTCATGGTAGAGTTCAGGCGCTAACCCTCACCCATCGGCAGCTGGAAAAATCAATTCGAAATATCAACCAAAGTATTGGATATCAACCCAGCCAAAGGCTCTCGACCTATGAGTCTGAGACGATCTATTACCCGGATCTGCCGTCTTTGGATAACCCACAGGCAAAGCAACTCGCCGACCTCACTTGGGCACTCTGTGTCACGGCCCGCGCCACTGCGCACGGAAACATCCCCCAAGCCGCATTCGCAAAACTTAGGAATCAATTTTCAGCAGACAGCACGGCAAAGCATCCTGTAAACATGACACTTACCTTTGCCCCAGAGCTATTTGCCTACTACACGGCTTTACTTGATTTCGCCCTTTTTAAAAACGCACAATAATAATTAACCATGAAAGCGCATTTCCCTATCGAAGTAGACCCAGTAGCCCTACAAGAAGATCTTCACGACCGCATGAGAAGATACCTTCTCACTTCATTACCGATCAGCCGCAGATTCCCAAAGCTCAGGGAAGAAGCTCACAAAAAATTGATGGATGGCGATTCCTTGATCAAAGGACCCTTTCTTGAAACCCTTCCTGACTTCCCCAAAGGTAAATCGCTCAAGAACCTTGTTGACGAAGGCACTCTCCACGAAGGTTTCAGCAAGCTTGAACCGGACGTATATCAGCGCCCACTTCATCGGCACCAGCAAGACGCTATTGAACAAACCATCAAAGAACAAAAAAATATCGTCGTAGCTACAGGAACCGGATCAGGCAAGACGGAGTGCTTCATGTTCCCTATGTTGGACAGCCTTCTGAAAGCCAACATCAAAGGACAGCCAGGTGTCCGAGCTATCCTGGTGTATCCTCTCAATGCCCTCGCCAACGATCAGCTCTATGCTCGTCTCGTCCCCGTGCTGGCACATCAACTAGCCGAATACGGCCTTACTATCGGGCGCTACACAGGACAAACAAAGTCAAGACAAACGAGGGAACAAGCAGAGGCAGAAGTCTTGGGACAGCCCGGCAGCCCATTCCGTGAACTCTTCGGCGATGAGATACCCGCAAATTGGCTTCTCACCCGGGATGAGATGCTTGAAAAACCACCGCACGTGCTTGTGACCAACTATGCGATGCTTGAACACCTTCTATTACTTCCTCACAACGCATCACTGTTTAATGGGGCTGATTTAAAATTCATGGTGCTCGATGAAGTTCACATCTACTCCGGGGCCCAAGCTACTGAGGTGGCCCTACTTTTGAGAAAACTCAAGAATCGTTATGCCGCCAGTTCAGACGTTCGCTGTATTGGTACCAGTGCCAGTCTGGGCAACAGCGAAGAGGATAGGAAAAATGTCAAAACATTTGCAAGTCGGCTATTTGGCTTCCCCTTCTCCAATGTCATTACATCAGAGCGCGTGGACCACCACCTGCTTTTAAAAACAACGCCAAGCATTAAATACTCACCTTCAGACTGGATTACCATGCATGATGCACTGCGTCATACAAGAAATTCCCCTGAACAGGAACAACTCAAGAACTGGCTAGAAAAAGCCACCGGCACATCGATATCAGTCCCTAAGCCTGCACCTGATGATATTTTACAGAACTATCTCTGCACACTCCTTGTGCAAGATGAAACAATTCACTTAACTGCAAAATACCTTGCTTCTCATGAAAAGGAATCCCTTCTAGCTGTTGCCACAAAGCTATTCCCTGATACCGATGAAACTGAGGCCCAGCATGCATTGAAAGGTATGATTGCTCTAGCCGCTTATGCCAGAGAATCCAAAAACGAATTCCCCCTCATTCCAGCACGCTATCACTTCTTCACTCGGGGTATTGAAGAAGCCACGGTGGAACTCCAAAACAACGCCATTCACAGTGAGCAAATTTCCACTCTCAAGTTTCAACGACAATTCCAAGACCCCAAAACAGGAAAAACTCGATACAGGCTACTCACATGCCGAAAATGTGGAGAACTCTACTTTGAAGGTTATGAGTGCGGCGGAAGGATCACGCCTGAGCGCATCTCGAAAAGCAGCCGGCGCAGGGTTTTCTGGTGCAAGCCGAAGGACTCACACGTCCTAGGTGATGATGCTACAGAGACCCAAGACGAACAAGTAGACGACTGCATATACATCCATCTCCATACCGGAGAATATAGAATTGATCGACCTGACGACGATGATCTATCCGATTGGATGTTCACCCACTATGCCCGCATGTCGGAGCCCAACACAGCTGACAATGGTGAAGAACATCAAGCCCTCGTCCAGACCTGCTACTCTTGCGGAAGTAATGACCCCAATGAAGTCATCACTCCTTTCCACCCCGGTGATCAGGCTCTGTCTAGTACCATATGCGAGGTGCTGTATTCCCACCTCCCCAGCATACAGGATGACACCAAAACAAAAATCCCCGGTAATGGCAGAAACCTACTGATTTTCAGCGACAACAGGCAAGACGCCGCGTTCTTTGCCCCAAACTTTCAACGCACTCACGAAGACGTGTTACTCAAGCGTGAACTTATCCAACATCTCAAACGTGAAGACGACACAGTATCCCTATTAAATGTCTCGCAAGATCTAAGTAGCCACCCAATACTTAAAACTGGTCTGACCGACGAAAACGGAACCCGCCCTGCGATTGGTGACCTCGAAGCATTTGCTGAAATTATCCGGGCTAAACTCTTTAAAGAGTTTGCCACGCCTGGAGGTAGTCGCCAATCTCTAGAAGATCTGGGTTTGGTTGAAATCATTTACAAAAATGTCGACTATGCAGCTATCTCAGAATGCGCCGGATTAGAATCTGGAATTGGCACCAATCTTATTCGTTGGATTATTGATTCCATCCGCCAAAACAGAGCTATCACCATGCCAAGCGGCATAATCGAAATGTCTGACACCGTCTGGGGTCACTACAACCAAGCAAATCGTGCTTACCTCCATGAAGGTAAAAGTGATGACGCCCGATTTAAATTCATATCCCGCAGGGACAACGGGGGCTTCTATGGCAATCGCTATCTTGATGTCATGCGTGACAAACTTGGCCTCAGCAATTGGGAACATGCCCTGACCAAAATCTGGGAACAACTGACAGATGTAGACAATGAGATATTGAAGCCAAAGGTCGAAGGGGAACTACCGATGGTTCTTAACCATAAAAGAATATCTATTAAGTATCGTGACCAAAGTAAGCCGATACATAAATGCAACAAGTGTGGAAAAGTTTCTCCGTTTACAGTTGGCGACATCTGTACACAATGGAAATGCAAAGGTGAAATGGAGAAGGTTGATCGTGAAATTTGGGATGAAGAAATGGAGCGAAATCACTACCACTACATATATTCCAAGCTTCACACCTTCCCCTCAGCCATGGCCCGAGAGCACACCGCTGCACTCACATCATCACTAAGAGAAGAAATAGAAAAAAACTTTAAGTCTCGCACACTCAACATTTTATCATCTTCGACTACGATGGAGGTTGGTATTGACCTCGGAGATCTTGAGGGAGTCTTCCTTCGCAATACCCCGCCAGACATCTCAAATTACCAACAGCGTGCTGGCCGGGCAGGCCGACGAGCTCAGGCAGCACCTGTCAGCATTACCTACGCACGCAATCGCCGCTACGACCAAGATGTCTTTGAACACGCACAAGAATTCCTTAACAAAGCACCAAAAACGCCATCAGTTCACCTTTCCAACCCTCGCCTATTCCAGCGCCATCAGTTTTCAATTCTGATGAGCCACTTTCTATCCTCGCGAGGTCTGGTTGAGAGGGGGCTCCAAATTGGCCAACTCTTCGGACTCCCTAAATTCATCTCTCAAGGTGGAGATCTGGTTCCAGAAGATGCAACCTCCGATATTACATTCCCAGAAACCCGTGAAAAAAATTTCCTAGATCACATCGAGCATTGGATCCAAGGAGCTGACTCTGCATCGGCAAGGCGGTTAACCAAAGAACTGTTAGCCGGCTTGGAAACTGAGCTCAAGCTGAGTGACCCACAAGGACTCGAAGCACTGGAATCTACTACTAAAATACTCATACCAAGCTTCCATCTAGCTATGCAACAGCTCGTAAAGACGTTCGGCGTGAGGTATCGGCACTATCTAAAAATTGCCAAAGACCTCAGAGAAAAAAATCTGACAAGCCGAGCGGCTCGCATGGAAAACAATGCAAAACGTTGGGCTAATCTCCCCATCGTAAATTATTTATCCAAGTATGGTGTCATACCATCCTATTCATTCCCCATCGATAATATTGAATTACAGGTTATGGATGGCACCTATAATTCCGGTGGATATAATAGCAACAGTGCTAATATTGAACTTAGTCGCGATGCTAAGATGGGAATCAGGGAGTATGCCCCTGGATCTGAGGTGGTTGCCAACGGCAGGGTGTGGACATCTGCAGGAATCGCGAGCTACCCCCGCGCATTTATGCCCCAGCTTGTCTACAAAACATGCGCTCAGTGTCACCACATAGAAAGCCATGAGGATAAGAGTTTGATCCCTGATGAATGCTCGAGTTGCAACGCGCCACTTGGAGATGACTATGCATACCACATCGAACCCAAGGGCTTTATCACCTCTGCCCACGAACCAACAGGTCGAGAACCTGGGCACCGGCGAAACATGTCTGCAGCACCAACCGAAAGCCAGCTTATCGGTAATGCCCCCGATTATAAATTTGAAGGAACGGATCTGGTAAAAGCTTTCTGGGCATACCAAGCCGCACAAGACGGCCGAATGATTATCATCAACAAAGGAAAAGGCAGAGGATTTAGAAGATGTAACTGCGGATGGTCCTTTGCTGTGCCACTCCGTGGCAGAGCTAACCTAGAACACCACAATCCATATACTGGTGATAAATGCACAGAAATACCCAGTAACTTTGCCTTCCACCTGTCACACACTTTCCATACCGATGTCCTCCAAATAAGAACTGAAAAGCCGGTAACAGAACCAGCAGACCTAGACCCTTCAGCCAGCCCTGAAGAACGAGCCAAAGCCCGTGATGGAGTGGCTCGCTCCATTGCTGAAGCCATTCGCCTAGCTTCATGCAAGATGCTTGATCTCCCTGAAATGGAAATGGCAGCAACCTATAGACATAAACCAACCGGAATCGAAATCATTCTTTATGATTCAATATCAGGCGGTGCAGGATATTGTAAAAAACTCCATGACACTCCCCTATCAAAGATTATGGAATACGCCAAAGACGAGATCTTAGCCTGCTCAGGACATTGCTCACGCAGCTGCTCAAAGTGCCTCCGCAGCTTTTCGAACCAAGCACACTGGAAAGATTTTCGACGCAAAGACGCACGCACCTTCATCACAAATTTACTCAAGCTAAAGAAGGAGGATCCACGCATAAAACTTGGAGCCCGCGAAGTTACTGCTCAACGAGTGGATGAAACCTGCGAGAACGCCTCAAAAATCATCCTTATCAGACGGGCATTAGGTGACCTCAAAGGAGGCCTCCCCACGGACGAGTCAACTCATCAAGAAATGAGCCTTACTGCGTTCTACCCAGGCTGGGAGATCATCCAAAAGTGGCTATCTCATAATAAACAAGTTCACATCCATTCAGCTGTATCAACCAACTTCCATGACCCTACCAATGGCAAGGCCATCCGCATGGCACAGGCATTCCTTCCTCACATGCAAAATGGTCAAATAGCATTATCGACGGGAGTCAAAGCGTTTACTGGCACCGAACCTCATGCCATTGCTATCGATGACACACAGGAAACAGCTACTCTTATTTATTCTCCAGAATACATAGGCTCTACCTTAGATAAACTCTGGCCTGATACGCCGCTCACAAAGGAAGTCCCCCTCGCTGAAATCGGGGAACACTTCGACACGGAAGACTTAATAAAAATTGAAGAGAAAGATCTCAAGCGAACTAGCAGCCTAATAAGGACACACTATAAGATGAACGACGAACGTGACATCAACACCGACTTCGCGTTTCTATCTGAAAATCCAGTGATGAATATTGAAATCATCGACCGTTACCTCTTTGCTAGCATCCATAATGTTCAGTTCCTCAAAGAGCTACTCAACAAGTTCTCACAGATATGGAACTGGAACAGCGAAGCCGATAAGAAGCGTATAAAGTTATCATATGGACCAGCTGGGTCATCTGAAGACGAGAGTGTATGGAGAAACAAAGCATTCCAGCTCATTATTGAACTACAGAAACTGGATCAATTCAAAGGTATCACCTTTGAACCTGTTGCGCGCTCATACAGAGAACCAAAAGGAGACAAGCACGACAGAAGGATAATAATCCGCTCCAAACCTATCGGGGATAAAACAACGTCTATCCCGAATCCAGATAACCGCCGCAAACGCTCAGGAAATGCTACACAGCTCCGAACTCAGAGTAAGACATTTACCGCAGAACTCACAGGTGGAATATCCCACCTCATGGACACTAATTCTGAGACAACCATCTTCACCTGGGTAAAATAAACCCTTTTCACCTCAATACACGATGGGGGAAATGCGCTCTTTAATTATGACTATATAGTCATGAAAGATACAACCATTAAGTTTGAACGCATGAGTGACTGGGATAATCTAGTGCAACCCTAGAAAAAACCAATATCAGACACCATCATGCAAATCATTGACCTCAATTTAGACCACTGGAACTTCTTCTGCCCTGCCACCGGCCATAAAATACAAGCTGACGGCGAAGAGCCTAACTTCACCTCTAGCCTCAAAGGCGTCTGGGTCGAAGAAA
>Ga0222717_10002211_pt1 | contig 15246 bp, 12 predicted proteins | sample C33_18DmetaG_FD_165053 | JGI IMG/M metagenome (GOLD analysis project Ga0222717, IMG submission 165053) | Estuarine water microbial communities from San Francisco Bay, California, United States - C33_18D | ecosystem: Environmental > Aquatic > Marine > Unclassified | place: USA: California...
ATCAGAATTATCTAATATTAAAATTATTTCTTTGAACGTAAAATTAAACTTTTGCTCAATAGCTATAATATTTTTTTTTGTTGTATTTAAAGCTTTTTCAAAATCTATAACTTTACAATTTTTTGTAATACCTTCTATAGATACAACGTCTCTATAAATAACTTTAAAATTATTTTTTTGTTCTTCATCTCCAACCGAAAAAGTATATTCAGAATCATTTATTTCTAAAAAAAGCTTGGGTGAGTGAAGTTTCATAATTTATTTCAAAATAAGTTGATTATTCATCCTATAATCAAATATTTTAAATTTTTCAAAATCATTTGTTTTTTGTAATTTTATAAAGTTTTTTAAACTTTCAATATAGTTTTCTGATGGTAATTTAATTATTTTTTTTTCATATGTTTCTAAATCCCATCTATTTGACTCAAAAAAATAATAACTTTTTATCAAGTTTAATGGAAAATTAATTTTTTTTAAGTTTTGGTAAAAAATTCTAAAATTTTCTTTTTTACCGAATACGACTGGAAGGTTCTTAAAATCTTTAAGCTCCGAATAATCAATTAAATTGATATTTTCATCTATGTAAAATTTTTTCTTTTTCTGCTGTAAAATGAAAATTGGTTTTTTTTCAAAAACTATAATTTTTATTTGATTTGGATATATCTTTTTTATTTTGAAATCGTTGATAAAATTTTTTTTTTTTAAAACTCTTTTAATGCCGCTAGTGTTTAAAAATAATAAATTAGTATCATATAAAAAATCTAAATCCTCTCTAATTTCCTCATTTGTAAGGATTAAATTATTTTCTATATAAATGTTTTCTATTTTAAATTTGTTAAATGAAAATGACTTTTCTGATTTGTAAGTGCTAAATAATACCAATAATATAAATGCAAATACAAATTGTTTTTTCATCTATTGGTACTTGCATCTAATAAAATTTTCTCAACTAAATTTTCAAAACTTAAACCTTTAAAACTGGCTATCTCAGGAACCAAAGATAAATTTGTCATTCCTGGTTGTGTGTTTATTTCTAAAAGATTAAATTTGTTATTATAATATTTAAAATCTGATCTTGTAATACCTTTGCATCCTAAAACTTGATGAGCCTTTTTTGCAATATTAAGAACTTCATTATAATTAGCTTTATTTAAACGAGCTGGCATAATGTGTTTTGTTTTTGCGCTCTTAGTATATTTTGCTTTATAGTCATAAAATAATCTCTTTGGTACAAGTTCGATAGCACCTAAAGGCTTGCCATTAATAACTGCAACTTGTATTTCTTGGCCGCCTACGTACTCTTCAAATATTAATTGATTATATTTTTTTAAAAGTTTTTTTGTTTCTTTCATTAATTCATTTTTATTTTTACACAATACTACACCTAGACTTGATCCTTCATCTACTGGTTTCGCAACCAATGGAAACGTAATTTTTTTTTTAATAATATTTTTTTTTAATCTTTGAGTGTTAAAATTTTTTTTATTTAACGTGAAAAATTTTGGTGTTTTAATTTTTTTTTTTAAAAATATTTCTTTAGAAATAATCTTGTTCATGGAATTATGTGAACTAATTACACCAGAATGTGTGTAAGGAATTTTGAGATATTCAAAGTAAGTTTGTGCAATTCCATCCTCACCACCTTTTCCATGCAAAGCATTAAAGATAACATCTACATTTTTCTTATTTATTAAATTGAGATTTTTAAATTTAGGATCAAACATTGAAACTTTATACCCTTTTTTTTTGAGGGCTTTAATACAAGCCTTTCCGCTATCTAAACTAACTTGTCTTTCTCCAGATACTCCACCTAGAACGACTAAAACATTTTTAAATCTTTTTTTAATCACCGATTATTTTAATCTCTAGTTCTAGATTAATCCCTGTTTTAGCAAAAACTGTTCTTTTAACTTTTTGAATTAAATTTTCTATATCAAAAGAGTTAGCCTTTCCATTATTAACAAAAAAATTACAATGTTTTTTTGAAATACTTGCATCACCTTCACTAAAATTGTCACAACCTGCTTCTTTAATGAGCATCCAGGCTTTTTGATCCTTATTAATATTTTTAAAAGTGCTTCCACAAGTTTTTATTTGACTTGGTTGAGATATTTTTTTTTGCTCAATATATTTAAGTTGTTTTCTTTCAATACTCTCTTTATTGCTAATAGAACCTTTAAATTTAGCTGAAATAATAATTAAATCTTTTGACAAATTGGTTCCTCTATATAAAAATTTTATATCTTCTTTTCTAATTTCTTTCTCTTTACAGTCTTTAGTATCAATAACTTGAATTGATACTAAAATTTTAGAAACATCATTCTCATAACAGCCGCTATTCATTGTTACAGCCCCACCAATTGACCCGGGTATACAAGACAAAAACTCAAAATTAGCCAGATTATTTTCTTTTGCAAAATTTGCTAATTTACGATCAAGTACTGCTGCTCCCGCTTCTATCGTATCATCATTAATCAATTTAATATTAGAAAAATTTGTTCCAAGTTTTATGACAGCTCCTTTAACTCCATTATCTCTAAATAAAGTATTTGAGCCGGCGCCTAAAATCGTAATCTTTAAATTGTTTTTTTTTGCATCAACAAGAAATTCAATTAGCTGATTTTTATCGATCGGCTTAAAAAAAAATTCAGCATTTCCCCCTAAATTAAACCAGCTATAATTAGAGAGGTTTACATTTTGACTAAAACTAGTTTTAAATTTTTTTACAAAATTATTCTCTATGTTCATAATGAAGATTTTAATCCCGCCATCCATTTCGATATTGATCCAGCTCCCATGCCAATAATTATTTCATTGCTAATTAGATTCTTTTTAAAATACTTAGTTAATTCAATTATATTCTTTACAATTATCACCTGTGTTTTGGAATTTTTGGCAATTAGATTAGAAAACTTGACTAAGTTGAATTTTGAATTTTTTTTCTCTCCTGCTGCATACAAGGGGCATACTATTACTAAATCGGATTTATAAAAACATTTTGAAAATTCGTATTTTAAGGACAATACTCTAGAATATCGATGAGGTTCAAAAATACTAATAATTTTTCTTTTTTTGCTTACGTTATGTACTCCTTCTAAAATAGAACTAATCTCTGTAGGATGATGTGCGTAATCATCATAAAAATCATTTTTATTTTTTGAAAAAACTTTTGTCATTCTTCTTTCCACGCCTGAAAAATTTTTCAAAGACTTTTTCACAATATTTTGATCTGCACCTAGATTCAGGCAGACTGTAAAAGCAGCAGCAGCGTTAAGCACATTATGTTTTCCTAACAATTTTACATTAATGTTTTTAATTCTTCTTTTCTTTTTTTCTCTGTCCTTAAAATTTAAATCAAAAGTAGTGTTATCAAAATTATATTTTATTTTAGTAATTTTATAATTTGCATTTTTGCTTTCACCATATGTCAAAATATTCTTATTTTTAATTTTACTTAAAATTTTTTTAATATTTTTGTTATCGATGCAAATTATTGATTTACCAGTAGGTGGTGTTTTGTTTATAAATGCTATAAATGAATTTTCTAAATTTTTATAATTTTTATAAAAATCTAAATGTTCATAATCAATGTTAGTCACAATTGAGTAATTAATTGGTAATTTTAGAAAACTACCATCAGACTCGTCGGCCTCTAAAATTGCCCAATCTCCTTTACCAAGTTTAGCATTACTTTTAAGAGAATTAATGACACCTCCGTTAATAATTGTTGGATCTAATTTTTGATCAGATAAAATTTTAGCAACTAAAGATGTGGTGGTTGTTTTGCCGTGAGAACCCGTGATTATTATATTTTTTTTTAAAGACACAACATCGGCTAAAACTTCAGCTCTTGAATAAATTGGTATTTTATTTTTTTTTGCATATTTTATCTCAGAGTTACTATCTTTGATGGCTGACGATTTGACCAAAATATTTGCATTTTTAATACTGTTTGATGAATGCCCTAAAAATATTTTAATTCCTGATTTAGAACAACTTATTGTATTTTTATTTTTATTTTGATCACTGCCTTGAATTCTGAATCCCATATTTTTCATTATTTGTGCAAGACCACTCATTCCTATGCCTCCAATTCCCACAAAATGGATTAAATCTTTTTGACCTAAATTAATTTTTATCATTAATAATTTTTTCTATATGAGTATTGATATTTATAAAAATGTTTTTGTCAGAATATTGGCTTTGATTAGTTAAAATATTTTTTATTAAAGACTTGTTTATAAAAATAGATTTAATTAAGCTATATAATTTCTTACTTATGTCTTTTTCGTGTACTAAATATCCAAGCCCTTTTTTTTTATAATAAACAGCATTTTTGAATTGATGGTTATCTGCTGATGTCGGTAGTGGTATGGATATAAACGGAATCTTAACATTAATTAATTCCCCTAGTACTGATGCACCTGAACGAGTAATTGCTAAATTTGCTTTGGAATAATAGTCAATTATTTTATCAGTGAAATTAAATATTTCACTTTCTATATTCGCATTTCTATAATATTCGACTAAGGTATTTTTTTGCTCTTCTCTACATTGTTGATAAACCTTTATTGTTATTCCAGAATCTTTTAATTGTTTAAATACTCTTGGAAGTATTTCTGCAAAAATTTTAGCCGCTTGACTACCACCAAGGACTAAAATACGAATTTTATTAAGATCTTTATTATCATTATATTCATTTTTTGTATTAATTATTTCCTCTCTTACTATATTGCCTATTTCAAAAATTTTATCGTTATATTTTTTAGGTATGCCCTCAAGTTCCTTATAAGAAACAAATATTTTTTTAGCAAAAGGTAATAAGTATTTGTTAGCTTTACCAATAATTAGATTGTTTTCATAAATAACAAAATTAATTCTTAGAATTGCCGCTGCAATACAAACTGGAAATGATGAATAGCCTCCTACTCCAAACACAACTGAAGGTCTATTAAATAATAAAAATATCAAAGATCTAAGTACAGAAAAAGAGATCACTGCTATCGAAAACAAGAATTCTAAAAGATTTTTTTTATTTAAAGGGGAAGAAGAGATCTTTGTTAAATTAAGATCATTATAATCTTTTAGATAATTAAAACCTCTAATATCAGTAGTTAATTTAACATTGTAGTTATTTCTTATAAAGTTGCTTGCTAAACTATAGGCAGGGAAAACATGCCCTCCAGTACCTCCAGTAGCAATTAATATCTTATTATTCTTAGTCATATAGATGAGTTTTGTTTTTTGTATAGTTTAGTATTACACCTGCTAAAATAGCACTTCCCATCAAAGATGAACCACCGTAACTTAAAAATGGTAATGTCATCCCAGTGGTAGGTATTAAATTCGTATTAACTCCCGCATGAATAAATGTTTGAAAAATTAACAAAGTAGACAAACCACAAAGTGAATTTTTTATAAAATGATCATCTTGGTTAAAGCAGTTTTTAATAATTCTGAAGGAAATATATAAAAATATTGATATTATTATTACTGAGACTATAGAGCCATATTCTTCAGATATCGTAGCTATTACATAATCAGTGTGGGCTTCTGGAACTCGCTCTTTTAATATTCCTTCACCCATACCTTGGCCTGTAAGCCCTCCTAGCTTAATTGCATCCATAGCTGCTGATGATTGAGATAGATCGCCTTGATCAGAATTAAAAAAAGTCATTAACCTATTTATAATATACCCAAACTTTTCTGGTAACAAAAATAACAAAGTTGTTAATGAAATTAAAAAAATTGAAAAAAAACCAAATATGTAAAAAATACTCACGCCTGAAATAAATACTGTAAATATCCAGCTACCAATTAGTAATATGGACTGACCCAAATCAGGTTGATCAACTAAAAGAATTATAACTGAGCATAGCAACAAAAAACTAAAAAAATATTTTATTTGATAATTTTGTAATTTTTCCAAAGTTAATATCTTGACTGTCGTTAAAATAAAAAATGGCTTTAATATTTCTATTGGTTGGAGTTTAAAAAAATACAAATCCAGCCAACGTTTGGAGCCTTTAACTTCTAACCCCATTATAGGAACTAGAGCTAAAAGAATAAAAGAAATTATAAATAACGGTATAACTAATTTATTTAACAATAAAGTTTCTATAATTGAAATAAAAAACATAATCAATAATGCCAAAATTGCAAAACTAAAATGTTTAGAAAAGAAAAAATAATAATCTTTATTCAACCTTTCTCCCGCTAAAGAAGAGGTTGAGGAAAATGAAAAAAATAAACCAAGAAAAAAAAGTAAGAGAAAACTTAATAATATTTTTTTATCAATATTTCTCCAATAATTTAATATTTGATATTTAAATGAATTTTCTAGCATAAATTTTACTTAATTTTTTAAATTCATCTCCTCTTTTTTCAAAATTTAAAAACTGATCATAAGATGCAGCTGCAGGACTAAACAATATTGTATTATACTTAGTATTGGTAGAATTTATATCTTTTAAAATTTCAATCATTGTTTTTTTTAAATTTTTTGTTATTGAGAAATTTATTTTATTTTTGATTTGTTTCTTAAAAAAATTAACATTTTTACCGATTAAATAACTTTTAATGATATTTTTTTTAATTCCTGACAAAATAATTTTGTCATTTTTTTTTGGTAAACCTCCTAAAATCCAATAAACATTTTTGCTATTTGATAGTGCGAATTTTGAAGACTCAAAAGAAGTTGCCTTTGAGTCATTAATAAAAGTAACGTTTTTTTTTTTTAAAAAAATTTCATATCGGTGTGGTAAACCGACAAAAGAATTTATCGTTTTCACGAATTGAGCTTCTCTTATTTTTAATAATTTTGAAAATGCAAAAACAAAACTCATATTTTCATCATTAATGCTTAATCTTAAATAGTGGTTATTAATCTTATATTTTATTTTTTTATATTTTTGTTTTCTTGGAATAACTAATTGGCTTATAAATTTATTTTTTTTAAAAAATTTAATTAATTTATTGTTTACAATGGCAAATTGTCTCTTTTTTTGAAGTCTAAAAATTTTTAATTTTGAATTAGTGTAATTAAGCAAGTTGCCGTGCCATTCTAGATGATCGTTGGTTATATTAAGTAAAAATGCGTAATCTGGATTAATAAACTTTGAACGTGCTAATTGAAATGATGAAGCTTCTATAATTACATAAGAGTTTTTTTTTACTTTTAATTCCAAAATTGGTGTTCCAATATTTCCTCCTAATACAACTTTAAAATTATTTTTCTTAAGTAAATGGCTTATTAATTTACATGTCGTCGACTTACCATTTGTTCCAGTCACTACAACACTCTTAAAATTTTTATTGGTTAGAAAAAAAAGATCAATATCAGTAATTATCTTTGAATTAAATTTATTTAAACTTTTTTTTTTAATATCGCTTATTCCAGGACTTAAAACTATATAATCAACTTTGTTTAATGCCTCGCTTAAATTTTTAGCTCTATTATTTTGAAATAATTTTTTTTTTTTATCATCCCAAACTGTGAAGTTTTTTATTTTTTTTTTTTTAAAAAATTTAACCACTGACTGTCCGGTTATACCCAAGCCATAAACAAGGAACGATAGTTCTTTGAGATTTGATATAGAGAGCATTTTTTACCGTAATTTTAGTGTTGCTAATCCCACTAACGCAAGAATAATAGCAATAATCCAAAAACGAATTACTATCGTTGACTCAGCCCATCCTTTTTTTTCAAAATGATGATGTATCGGTGCCATCTTAAATATTCTTTTACCTGTTAATTTGAAAGAAGTTACCTGAATAATAACAGAGGCTGTTTCTAAAACAAATAATCCACCAATAATTGCTAAAACAATTTCATGTTTAACAATTATAGCTATCGCTGCTAGTGATCCGCCCAAAGAGAGAGAGCCTGTGTCACCCATAAAAATTTTTGCAGGTGGAGCATTATACCAAAGAAATCCTAAGCATGCACCTACAACTGAGCCACAAAATATTGAAAGTTCGCCTACATCTGGAATGTATTGAATTTTTAAGTACTCAGAAAATATTGTGTTTCCTACAACGTAAGAAATTAATGTGAAAGAAAGTGCTACAAGCATTACTGGCACTGTAGCTAGACCGTCTAATCCGTCAGTCAGATTTACAGCATTAGAAGAGCCAATGATTACAAACAAACCAAAAGGAATAAAAAAAAGTCCCATGTCCAAAATTAAATTTTTAAAAAAGGGGAAATAAAGATTATTAATATAATTATGGTCGGAAAATTTTATTATGATAAATAGTGCTATAGCACCTATTATAAGTTGACCTAAAAATTTATATTTTGATTTCAAGCCTCTTGAATTCTTAAATTTAATTTTTAGAATATCATCCCATAAACCCAATCCACCTAAACTTAAAGAAACAAATATTAACGTCCAGACATATATATTATTTAAGTCTGCCCACAATAGTGTACTTAATACGATTCCAATTATTATAATTACACCACCCATAGTTGGTGTACCAGATTTCTTAATAATATGGTCAATAGGTCCGTCCTGTCTTATTGGGCCAGTTATCATTTTTTCAGAAAAAATTTTTATTAAAGGTCCGCCAATTATAAAAACGATTATGAGAGATGTGATTACAGATAAACCTGTTCTAAACGTTAAATATTTGAAAACATTTAAAAAAGAATATTGATCAACAATTGATGTGAATAAATTAAATAACATTTAAACCTTTAATTATTTTTTGACTCATAATATTTAACCCGGTTGCATTAGATCCTTTTATCATAAGATAATCATTGTTTTTTATTAAGCCGCTCAGTACTAAATCTATATCATCTTTATTTTGTAAAATATTTCCTTGTTTACTTTTATGTAAATTTTTATAGGTGAAAAGAGTTTTTTCACCTTTAATAAATACTTTATCAATATTTGAGTTGTTAATAACTTCAGATAATTCTTCGTGGTATTTTTTTGATTTATGACCTAATTCAAGCATATCTCCTAATATCAAATATTTTTTAAATTTTTCTTTTTTAATAGCATTAAAGTTTTTTATGGCATTTTTGACTGAAAGTGGATTTGCGTTATAACTCTCATCTATTAACTTAAATCTTTTTTTATACCTTGATATAATATGGATTTTACCCCTTCCTGCAGAAGCTTCTAAATTTTTAAATATATTTTTTATTTTCTTTAATTTGAGATTTAACGTTTTAATGACTGCTAATGATGCTAATACATTGTGAATATTTATATTTTTAATCTCTAAATCTATTTTTTCATTAATTACTTGCAGAGATAACTTGGTAAAACTCTTTCCCTTTACAATTTTTAAGGGAAAAATATCTGATTTTCTACTTTTACCGAAAGACACTACTTTTAATTTTTTTAATTTTGCTTTTTTATTTAAGTAATTATAAAATTTATCATCACGATTTATTAAGAGAGTTCCATTTTCTTTTATTGACTCGATTATTTCTGCTTTAGCTTCTGCAATACCTTTAATATTTTTAAAATTTTCAATGTGTGCTTCGCCAATATTTGTAATTATTCCAATATGAGGTTTAATTAATTTGGAAAGGTTTCTAATTTCACCTGTTTTACTCATACCTACTTCAAAAACTCCATATCTATCCTCAAAACGCAAATTAGATAAACTAATTGGAACGCCAAAATGATTATTAAATGATTTTGGTGAAGAATAAGTGTTATTAAAGTTTTTTAATAAATTTTTAATTAAATTTTTTAGAGATGTTTTTCCAGCACTTCCTGTTACTGCTATTATCGTAGCTAAAGAGTATTCTCTTTTAAGTTTAGCGAATTGATTCAAAAATGAAATTTCATTTTTTACTTTTATTGTTTTTTTTTTATATTTTTTTAAAATCTTTGAAGAGACTATATATTTGGCTCCCTTTTTAATGGCTTCTGGAATAAATTTATATCCTTCATTGTTTTTTCCTTTAATCGTTAAAAACAAATTATCTTTTTTTATTAATCTAGAGTCGGTAGCAAGACCTGTAAAATTGCTTATATTAATATTTCCTTTAATTTTTTTTAATAATAATTTATTTTGTAAATAGTTTTGTTTTTTTTTATTTAAAGCTTTAATTTTAAATTTTATGTTTTTTATAATTTTTTTATCTGAAATATGAAATGTTTTATTTTTATATATCTGCTTATCTTCATGTCCCTTGCCCGCTACTAGAATAACCTCATTCTGTTCTGAGTTTGTAATAGCTTTTTTAATGGCTAGACCTCTGTTGCCTATATTAAAGCACTTTTTAGAATTAATTTTTTTTACAATTTCTTTTCTTATCTTATTTGGATTTTCATTTCTTGGGTTATCGTCGGTAACATAAATTTTTGTAGAATACTTACTCGCAATTTTAGCCATGATAGATCTTTTTTTTTTATCTCTATCTCCTCCGCAACCAAAAACTAGAGATATATTTTTTCCAAAAAGCTGCCTTAAGGATTGCAAAATTTTTAACAAAGCATCTGGTGTGTGAGCATAATCTATAAAAATTTTTATATTATTTGGAAATGTTCTTACAAGCTCAAATCTTCCATTAACATCTTTAATTTTTTCAAAATACTTAAATAAAGAATTATCTTTTAAACCAGATAATTTTGCAGCTATAAATGCCATAGCTAAATTTTTTGTTTTAAATTCACTGCTTGTGCTTAAATATAATTTTTTAATTTTTTCGATTGTTTCGCTAATTTCTATTATTTTTAGTTTTCTTCTATTGCCTATATTTTTTAAAATAGAAAATTCGTTAATATCTTGATCTATTACAATGTTAGAATTTTTTTTTAAAATTTTTTTAAATAGTATTAATTTTGCATTCAAATAAGATTTCATATTTTTGTGATAATCTAAATGATCTTGGCTAAAATTAGTAAAAATTGCTGTTTTAAAATTGATATGACTCAATCTTTCTTGATCTAAGCCATGACTCGAAGCCTCAATGATTACATTTTCTATTTTATTTTTTTTTAAAATTTGTAAATATTTATGTAGGGAAATTGTGTCAGGTGATGTTAAACCTGTTTTTATAGTCTTATTTTTATATTTAATGCCTAATGTTCCTATTGAGCCTACAGGAATGTTGTTTAAAAGTAATATCTGATAATATAAATCTGCTACAGATGTTTTTCCGTTTGTGCCTGTAACTGCAATTATATTATTTGGTTTTAAATTATAGAATTTTGATGAAACTTCGCTTATAAAATTTCTAACATTTTTTTTATTTACTACAATAACTCCTTTTTTTTTACAGCTAAATTTATTTGAGCAAACGATTACAGATGCACCTTTTTTAATAGCTTCATTAATATACTTTTCGCCATTACTATTATGTCCTTTTATAGCAAAAAAAATATAACCCTTTTTAACTTTTTTACTATTGGTAGAAAGTCCTGTGATTACAATTTTTTTTTTTTGTTCTGGTAGATTATTTATTAATTTTTTCAGCAACATATTGATTAGTAAACTCTTTATTATTTATGGCTAAAATTGGTCCAATTTTCTCTATTATTTTGCCTGCTACATAAACAGAGTTCCAACCAGATGTATTATAAGGAGCTTTAGTCTTAACACCCCTGTAATTATAGATTAATTCTTTATTTATTTGAGGGTTTTCCAGCATTACAAGCAAGGTGTATTTTTGATTATTTGTAGAAAATGAGGAAATAAAAGTATTTACTCTATCTTTTTTGTTTCCATATCCCTCTGCTGTCCCAGTTTTTCCTCCTACATAATAACCATCCATGTCAGCAAAATGTGCTGTACCGTTTTTGCTATTTACAACTTTTCTTAAAATACTGCTAATTGTTTCACTTGTTTCTGTTGAAATTAAATTTTTAGTTTTAAATCTTTCTCTATTTTTAATTAAACTCGGTTTAACTAATTTACCTCCATTTACCATAGCTGAGTATACTGAGGCTGCTTGTAAGGGTGTTGTAGTTATTCCGTGGCCAAATGATATTGTCTCTAATTTACACTTATTCCATTTGATTTTATGGGGAACGCCTACTTCTTCTATTTCTAATTCTGGGCTTTGAAGTAGCTTAGTATTTTCAATAAATTTTCTAAACTTTGAAATACCTATCTGTTTAGCTAAAATTACTGAGCCTACGTTAGAGGATCTAATTAAAATTTCCTCCACAGATAAATTTTTGGGATGTTCTTTCATATCTGAAATTTTATGAATTGAACATTTAACACTTCTTGGAATATCTTCAATAATAGTTTCAGGTGTAACTAAATCATTTTCTAATGCTAGGGCTACAGTGAAAGTTTTAAAAATAGATCCTAGTTCATAAACACCTTTAGTTATTTTATTAGTAAATACCTTATCTTTAATAGTGAATCTTTTGTTTATATTAAAATTTGGTAATGAAACTAAGGACAAAATATCACCACTATTTGCATCCATTAATAAAGCTCCTCCCCCTGTAGCCGCAAAGGTTATGGTGGCATCATTTAATTCCTTACTGATTATATATTGAATATTTGTGTCTAAAGTTAATTTTAGAGGATCTTTTATAAGTTTTTTATTTTTAAGTTCTTTATCAAAATATTTTTCAACACCTGAAATACCGTAATTGTCGTAATCAACCTGACCAATCACATCATGATTAAATAAGTTACCATGTGCGTGCATTCTTGCCTGAAAAGGTTCAAATTTTACTCCTTTTTCGCCTAACGCCCAAAATTTTTCTCTCTCATTTTGATTTATTCTTTTTTTTAAATAAAAGTATTTTCCTTCATTAAGTTTTTTATCAATTAAATTAATTGGCAATTCAGGAAAGTTTAGTCTTAATTTTATAATGAAGTTTTTTTTATTTTTAACTAATTTAGGGATTACTCCTACATGACTTGAATTTATATTTCTTGAAATTAGAATATCATTTCTATCGACTATATCTCGTCTTGTTAGTACAAATCTCGAAGATAAGTCTTCTTGATAAAATGATGGAGATTTACTCAAAGATAGATGAGTTATTCTCATACTAAAAATTAAAACTAGTGAAAGAAAAAAAAAGAAAAGTAAATATATTCTATCTTGAAATTTATCTTTCTGTTTTGAAAATTTATTTTTCTTATTTGTCTCTAAATAATCCTCAAAGTAGAAACTTGTTTGATTTATAGATTTAATTTTTTTTTGTTTTTTTTTCATTTTTATTATTAATTTTAGATACTTTTTTCTTCATATCTGTAAAGTTAGTAAGATTTAAAAACACTTTTGAACTTTTAATTGGTAAATAATGATTTTGACCAAGTATTTTTATTTTTTTTTCAATTTGAGCTGGTGATGACAAGAAATAAAAATCTAATTGAGACTCATTTATATCTCTTGCTTGAAAAAAAATTTTTTTGTTTAATTTATATAATTCTTTTTCTAATATTCTGGTTTGATTTTTAATTATTGAGGTAATAATTAAAAAAAATAAGAAAATAATAGTAGATATTATAATTTTTGATTTAAACATTGATACCCTCAAGATCCAAATACCTATTAAATTTTTCTATTAATTCATGAGGATAAGAAAATTTATTCTTTGATCTAATTGCATATCTTAGTTTTGCAGACCGAGATCTACTATTTTGGAAGATTTCCTTTTTTGAAGGTTTGAGAACTTTATTTTTATACTCATTAAAAAGTGCGATTGCACCATCGTCTTGTTCAGGAAGATACCTGGAAGGTTTTGATTTATTAGATGAAAAATTACTAAAAAAATATTTTACAATTTTATCCTCGATTGAATGAAAACTTACAATTAAAAGCTTTCCTCCTGGTTTTAAAATTTTCGTAGCGTTAATGATTCCATTTATAAGTTCTGTAATTTCTTTATTGACAAAAATTCTTAACGCTTGAAAAGTTTTTGTACATGGGTTTATTTTACTTGAATAATTTTTTCTTTTACTCTTTTCAATAATATTTACTAAATCTTGTACTTTAATAATTTTATCTATATTTCTATATTTAACAATGTTTTTAGCGATTCTTGCTGCTTCTTTTTCCTCACCCAAAATTTTAATAATTAATTTTAGTTCTAATTCACTAGCTTCATTAACAACATCATGGGCTGAAATTTCATTCAAGCCCATAGACATGTCTAAATTTTCATTTGATTTAAATGAAAAACCTCTGCCTAGATCATTCAATTGTATTGATGACAAACCAAGATCAAATATAATTACATCAACTAAATCTTTTGTTACAGTGTTGATTTGACTAAATGTTGTTTGATGAAATTTAAATCTGAGAGGATAACTTTTTTCAAGTTTTATGCCAATTTCTTTTACCTTACTATCTCGATCAAGACCTTTTACTTTCGTTTTAGAAAATTTAAGCAATTGCTTTGAGTAACCTCCTGCGCCAAAAGTACAATCAATGTAAACTCCTCCTTTAGAGGGTGAGGAAATTTTTATTACTTCATTCAGCATCACTGGAAAATGGGAGGATTCCAGTGATGATGTATAGTTGTTCATTTCTCAGATCTTTGATCATTAAAATTTTTGTTTTCTTAGGAAAGCAGGAATTTCAAAATCTTCTTCCTCGCTTATATCCTGGTCAAATAATTCGACTGTATCATTTTCAATGGCCTCATTATTTTCTGCTTCAACTCCCTCTTCGCCATATTGTTCCTCAGAAAAAAGTTTTGGGGTATACTCTTCAATAATTTCATCCGATGTAGATGTGCTATTATTTATATTTTCTTGAACATTATTAGTATTGTTTTCCATATAAGCGGCACTTTCCATGGAAACACCTTGTGGAATATCGCTAAGAGACTCTTCATTGGAATGAAAGCTTTCCGATTGCGGGTTTTCAGGAGTATTTTCGAAATTAATTGAAGTATTTTGTTCTTCATTTTCATTAATTTCGTAACTTTCATCTAGCTTAAGTGCTGTTGCACCATCAATAGAATTTAAAGTATTACTGTCTATTCTTGTATTGCTTGAAAATAAACTATCCGAGTAACCGTTATTTCTATTCTGTATTCTTGATACCATATTCAGTACAGTTTTATTTTCGGATTTATGCCCATCAAGTGCTGTTGCAACAATTGATACTCTTATTTTGCCTGTCATATTTTCATCTTTAATAGCACCAAAAATCAATTCTGCTTCAGGGTCCACTTCTGCTCTTATTTTATTGACTGCTTGATCTACTTCAAACAAAGTCAAGTCTTTGCCTCCAGTTATATTAATTAATAAACCTCTAGCTCCTTGAAGTGAGTATTCATCAATTAATGGATTATT
>Ga0222717_10002217_pt1 | contig 15228 bp, 27 predicted proteins | sample C33_18DmetaG_FD_165053 | JGI IMG/M metagenome (GOLD analysis project Ga0222717, IMG submission 165053) | Estuarine water microbial communities from San Francisco Bay, California, United States - C33_18D | ecosystem: Environmental > Aquatic > Marine > Unclassified | place: USA: California...
GACTCTGACCTGCGACTAAATGATCCGCTTAAAGAACGGACTATTGAAGAAACCCGATAGGTGTGCTTTGGCGCAGCTTTGAGCAAGGGTGGATAGCAAATAATTGTTGATGCGATAACGTCAAGCTCAACTCAAGAACGGTAAAATACATCAGTCCGTCTACTGGATGTCTTGGATGTCTTTTGTTTGGACACAGCCAGAATAACTGCGGCCAACCGCAGCTTATGCTTGACATATGGTTTTGGCTGTGTCACTACTAAATACATTCAAACCAATGAGGTGACACATGACACAGTACACTCGCAACATTCTGGCTTGCTTCAAACAAGCTACGCAAGATGAGATTGACCACGGTCTGACTTGGTACGCAGACGCTAAAGAATTGGCGCAAGAGATAGCAGACAAGTATGAGCTACCATTGCACATTGTTATAGGTGTGATTGCCGCACTAAGCCCTACCAATGATTGGGCAATGAACGTGCGTAATGCTGACAAGATGTGCCGCATATTTACTGAGGGTGGCTATGTAGAAGACACTAAGCCTAGCACATACCCTAAGATGCGAGACAAGGCTTGGCATATCTTGCAATCTATGCCGCACAATATGGAAGATGTTTCTTTCATACTCAATGGCCCTAAGATAACTGACTTTGCTAACTGTATAAATGGCAATGATGTGTGTGTAATTGACGGGCACGCTTGGTGCATCGCTAACAAAGACAGACGCACAATGCAGAAAGTGCCTAACATAGGCAAGAAACTTCGTGCTGAATTGCAAGAAGCCTACCGTAGGGCTGGTAAAAAGCACGGCATGACTGCATACGAAATGCAAGCTGCGACTTGGGTTGCGTGGAAACGCATACACAATGTTTAGGCTTGACATATAAACTAGACTATGATTTAACTTAATCGAACAGCAAAGGAGATACACCATGTTCGTACTATTCGCAACCAAACCGCTTAACGATGGCACTCAAGGGTTCCGCTTTAACTTCGCTGGACTCAAGGGCTTGACCCGCAAGCGTAAACACGCAAGCCGTGGATACAAAGTAACACGCAATGATTGCATGAATGCAGTACACCTTGGCAAGCGTACCGTATACATTGAGCGCAAGCCTAACCGTAACACAGAGCGCAAGCTTTGTCACTTTGCAGGGTAACACCATGACCAAGATAGACTTCAACAATATCGTGGTGCGTCATAACGGGCGCACCATATCCATCGCCCAACATTGGAGCCGTACTTCTGAGGGTGACTTTTTAAACGCACAAGAGATAGCAGACGTAGGTGAACTGTATCACGATGACTATGACCCTATCAGGTTTGACGATACTGTTGATGGCCTAATCAATGCACTGCAAGCAATCAAGAAGGAAATAGAACAATGACATTCGACAAACAAAAGCTAAGACAAATACGTGAAGCAATGCAGGAAGCATTAGAGAATGCTGGCATATACGATGTAACTATCAAGGTAGGTAACTGTAGCTATTCTGGTGGTGAAGCGACATACAAAGTGCAAGTGTTACTTGATGGTGCAGAGACACAAGAGCAATCATCACTATCTCAGATGGCAAGTCTTATAGGGCTCGATACCAGTAAGATTGCAAAGATTAGTGGTCAGGCTGTCACACTTATTGGCTACAATAGCAAAGCTAGAAAGATGCCGTGGCAGGTCAGATCTTTGACGGGCCACGATCAGTGGAAGCTTACCGACGATCAAGCCAAGCGTATGTTTGGTAAAGTAGACGCTTAATGGAGATAATGTACACTTAGGAGTTAAAACTTTTTAGCTTTCACTATCCATAATCAATGGTGAAGAGATAGGCCGTCCCGTCTACAATCTAAGTGTGCATTGTAAATTTTATAGGAGACACATAGCCATGAATGTACTATCACTATTCGATGGTATGTCGTGCGGTCAAATCGCACTAAACCAACTCAATATCCCTGTAGAAAACTATTACGCAGCGGAGATTGACAAGTACGCAATCAAGGTAACACAAGCTAACTTTCCTGGCACTGTACAGCTAGGTGATGTGACTGCTATAGATCCTGACAGTCTGCCTGATATTGATCTACTCATTGGCGGCTCACCGTGTCAGGGCTTTAGCTTTGCTGGTAAGCAACTTAACTTTGATGATCCTCGCAGTAAGTTATTCTGGGAATATGTGCGGCTACTCAAGGCGCTAAAGCCTACGTACTTCTTGCTAGAGAACGTGCGTATGAAGAAAGAAAGTATGGACGTTATCACTGAGGCGCTGGGCGTTGAGCCTGTCGCTATCAACAGTAGACTATTCTCTGCACAGAACAGGCCACGTATATACTGGACAAACATTCCCTTTGATGTACCAACGGAAGACAAGGGTATTGTACTCAGGGATATACTTGAGCCTGAGGTAGAAGAAAAGTACTATGCAGGTAAGAAGCTACGTGAGAGCTACATGGGTGGCAATCAGCTTAACCCTAAGTACAAGAGCCAATGCAATACTATCTATCCTACTGATGGTAAGTTTGCTACACTCTGTGCAGGTACTCATGGCTATTCGTTTGGTTACGTTCCAGCGCCATCACCTGACGGTCTTATCTTAGTAGGTGATGCAGGTATCAGTGATAAGTACAGCTATGTAAACAGAGTATATCACCCTGACGGTAAAGGCCCATCGCTAGTATCATCTGATGGTGGACACCTACAACCTAAGATATTACAGACAGCTAGAGGCTACAACAAGGGTGGCTTAAAAGCCAAGGATGGTAAGACACCTACACTTAGCACTAGCTCATGGCAACACAATAATCACCTAACCTATGACGGTGGTTTAACCTACCGTAAGCTAACACCGCTAGAGTGCGAGCGTTTACAGACAGTACCTGAGGGCTACACTGACCACGTCTCTAATACTCAGCGTTACAAGATGCTAGGCAATGGCTGGACTGTGGACGTAGTATCACACATAATGAAAGGACTAACACAATGAAACTCACAATCAACACAAAGGCTTTCCCTGATGCAGATCCAGGAATGTTACAAGAGATGCTAGGTGTCTTACCCTATTGGGTAGGTGAGTACATCTTATTAGGTAGAGACATGGACATCGTAGGGTTTATGACTGAGCGCTACGGCTTTGGTAGCTTGTATGAGTTCAAGGGTAGTGTATCAGATGATGGTACATACAGCTACCCAGAAGACCCTGACCTGCCATACGTAGGTAAGATGAACACACCCAACGGTAACGTGTACTTCTATCAGTACGCTATGCTTGCGCTGCCCTTGCCTAACGGTGAGTACTTCATAACACGGATGGACTAACTATATGTTGATCTTACTTATGACACCTATGCTTGCATACTTCCTGATGCTACTCACCGTAGTTATCCTTGCGAGTATAGGTATAGACGTAAGAGATCTTGACACTGCTAATCTTTTCGTGATATACATACAGATATTAACAATACTTATCGTACTACGATGGCTAAAGAGAAAGGTATATACAGATGAGTAAATGGACTACAGCACTGGCAGAACGTGGAATCGACTGCTCAAAGTGGAACCGCAAGGGTTTTGAAAGAGTACCTGCTGATGTGTGGGAAGATTTACTCTACGAGATTAACAAGGCTGACCTAGAGTATGCCGACAACTACAGAGCCTACCGCTTCAAGGATGGGCTACACTCACCACCATACAAGAAGGCCGCAGCTAAAGGTTGCTGTGGTGTGGCTGAGTGGTGGACTAAATCAAGAGCAGGTGATGTATGGCGCATCGGCTGTAACTATGGACACTAAAGGAGACACTAATGACAAACGTAGATATTTTCTTGGATAACATGAAACGTTTTACACAAGAACACCAAAGCACATGGGAAGAAAGAAAGATACAAAAACTAGAGCAGCAGGTTGCTAAACTAAAAGAGAAAGTTAAGGAGAATGAATGATGAGGATGAGTAACATGGACTACGTATTACCTATCAATGACTACAGCATTGACCTACAGAAAGAGATAGACGATGCAGAATGGCTTGGCGAGTTTGATCGTGCAGACAACGTGAAGCGTGAGCTAGATGATGTCAAGCGTATGATTGACAACGGTGAACTTTACTACCCTATGTTCTAAAGGAGAAGAGACAATGATTATTGAAGACCAAACAGTAGAAGTAAAAGTGTGGGATCATAACGATGCGGTGATCTTTGTGTATGAAAGTGTATACGAGAAGACAGGTGAAGTACATGAGTCAGGCCATGATGTGTGGCGCAGCTACAAGCAAGTAGTCACAGCTATACCAGTAGACTTTACTTATGATGAGAATTTATCTGATGATGATAAGCTACAGAAGGTACGCAATGCAGCAGATGCATTAAGCCAACTGTACTCCCACGCAGGAGACTACGAGATGGGTGTATCATACTACATCAACCACGATCAATACATCAACCCAGAAGACCCTGACCTGCCATACGTAAGCTAGTATGGTAGCAGGTTCACAAATAGTAATACCCTTCCTCATAGCCTATGTAGGTGGGTTCATCTACTTCATGTGGAAGGGTATAGACGATGATGATACGTAAGTATATCAAACGAGTGCTCACTGCCTTCAGTGTACTAATCAATGTACTTGTAGGCGGTAGCAACAATCAAACGTTCAGCGCCAGGAATTGGCAATGGAGGAGAGACAATAGGCTTAACATCGTGTGGTTTATTGATACTGTAATAGGGAAAGGACACTGTTCAGAATGCTGGGTATACTGGAAGACAAGAAAGAAATGGTGAAGAAACCTACAGAAGACTCACGGCTTAGTACCTTGATTGACTACTACCTCGACAGTAAGTCTTACCGCAACCTGTCACCTACGTCACAGAAGGAGTACTCACTTAACTTAAAGGTAGTACGTAGAGATCTAGGTGGTGTTCTACTTAGGAACATGTCTACCACACAGGTAGAAGCTGCGTATGATGAGTGGATCAAGAACGGTATACCTAGAGCTAACAAGCTTGCGGCTATACTTTCCATTGTACTTAACAAAGCTATAGGTCTAGGCATACGTATCGTCAATCCAGTACCGCACATGGATCGTGTACCTAACCCACCTCGCAAGGTTACGTGGGAGCCTGAGCAAGTCAAGGCTTTCCTGCTTACAGCTTACAGTGAGTGGACAGGATACTCTATTGGGTTGATCGTACACATGGCATACGAGTGGGGCCAGCGTGTAGGTGACATGCGTTTACTTACATGGGATGCATTGGATCTAGACAACAGCCGAATGGACTTAACGCAGAGCAAGCGAGGTGCAGACGTACACTTACCTATCAGTGATGGGCTTAGGAGTATTCTTGTAGAGCAGAAAGAAAGGTTTGGCTTTCAGGAATACGTAGCACCCCGAACAAAGAAGATCAACAATGTGCATAGCCCTTACGCTAAGGCTAAGCTACACATGTATGTTAATCAGATCAAAGAACAGGCAGGTCTACCTAAAGAGTTAACCGCTATGGACATGCGCCGTACAGCTATCACTGAGATGGTTGAGGCAGGGGTTGACATCACACAGATTAAACAGGTGAGTGGACACGCTAACATCCAGAGCCTTACGCCTTACATCAAGCACACCTTTACTGGTGCATCAGAAGCACTAGCCCAGCGCAGTGCATTCAAGGAGAAAGAATGACTATCTGGCAGCAACACAGGCAGTACGCAGAAGAAATGGCAATGAACGGGCCGCATCGTGGTGACTGTCCGTTTTGCAACAGCAAGAATACCTTTACTGCATCAATGGAGATGGGTGTCTTGAAGTATAACTGCTTCAAGTTAGCCTGTGATGTTGGCGGTAGGTTCGACACAGACATGACACGAGCAGAGTTGGAGAGTTACTTCGTGAAACCTTTACTAGAATCATCCAGTGATAACAAAGAGTTACAGCCCTTTGTTTATCCAGAACACATCACTACAGAGGGCAACGCTACCATGCGTAGGTTCAAGCAGCGGTGGCCTGTCTTAGCTGGTGAGTCACTAATGTATGACGTTAAAGATAAACGTGCGGTGTTTCCTATCGTACACAATGGTACTGTTGTTGATGCTATTGGACGTGCTCTTGATGGTGCTATACCAAAGTGGTACAGATATAGCGGTAGTGCAGACTATTATGTACGCTCTATGTCTGAACGTAACAGTGTATACGTTGTGGTAGAGGATGTCATTAGTGCTATCACGGTAGCTAAGAAGCTACCCAATTCGGCTGGGTTTGCTATACTTGGGACTAGCTTGACAGATAAACACTTAGAGTATATACAAGACAACGCAACAAAAGTTATCGTTGCGCTTGACCCTGATGCCTTACAGAAGACGTTGAGCTACAAGAAAGAGATAGAGATGTGGACAGGTCTACCTAGCTATGCGTTGTACTTACAGGATGACTTGAAGTACGAGAGGCCTGAGGACTTAGATGAACTGAGGAAGCTGGCCTATGAAGAACAAGACAAACCCTATGGCTAAAGATTTAAGACAGCCTAAGTATAAACCCCAGGTTATACCTGATAAAAAGAAACCTAAGCCACTACGTAAAGAGAAACACAAAGGAGATACTAATGCTGGATACAATGACAGAGACTAAGGTGTGCATTGAGTGCGGTACTGAACTCATTCTAGGTGAGAACTGGACAGAAGCACGAAAGGATCAAGGTAAATACTTATGTAAGAAGTGTTGGCATTCTCGTGACATGTATGTCGATGGTAAGTATATCTCAAAGAGTCATCCCTTATTTAAGGCAGGTAAGTACAAGTCGTTTGGTGACGCAGCGTTTGCATCACTACAGAAAGACGTACAGATCAAGCAGGGATACGTGTATGCTATCCGCAATGCTGCATGGCCTGAGTGGATTAAGATAGGTAAAGCTATTGATGCAGAGGATAGACTCAATGGATATCAGACAAGCTCACCTATGCGTGACTATGAGTTGATCCATGCAGTTTACTTTGATGATCGTAACAAGGCTGAGCGTGACGCACACAAGGTAGCTGAACGTAAGGGTGATCGACAGGGTGAGTGGTTTAAGATAACAGAAGAGCAAGCACTAGAAGTATTACAGGAGTTGACACTTGATTAATGCAACATACATAGACCACATGGGTACTGACCTGTCTGTAGTTAATGCTGCTCGTGTATCCTTTGGTAAGCAGAGTAAGATGGATACTAGTGACGTGTGGGGTCCACCTAAGTTGAAAGACAAGGACGCTAAGCTGATCCGTTATCTTGCAGAGCACAAACACATCAGCCCTTTTGGGCATTGCTTTGCCAGCTTTCACATCAAGGCACCAGTCTTTGTAGCTAGACAGCTAGTCAAGCATAAGTTCCTGCGTTGGAATGAGATCAGCCGTAGGTATGTTGACAGTGAGCCTGAGTTTTACGTACCTGATACATATCGTGGGCGTAGTGCTGACAAGAAGCAAGGCAGTGCTGGAATAGTAACTGTATCTGACAACGGGTTTAACGAGATTGCATTGACAGAGTATGAGTACCTACTAGACTTAGGTGTATGCCCAGAGCAAGCACGTATGGTTCTGCCACAGTCTATGATGACTGAGTGGTACTGGTCAGGTAGCTTAGATGCATTTGCTGATATGTGTAACTTACGTTGTAAGTCTGATACACAGTATGAAACACAGTTAGTAGCTTGGAGTATTTATTATGAGATGAAGGATTTGTTTCCTGTATCTTGGATGGCATTGACAGAGGAGATTGCTAATGAGAGGTAACATTAATGGTGCAATCAAGGCGTCAGCTATTGTAGCGTTACTGATAGCTGCTCCACCAGTGCTGATAGCTATGACGTATGACGAATACCCTAAGTACTGTAAACTTTCGATACTATTACCATGTATAGGAATAACAGATGAATAAACGTATACCTATGAAGGGTGGTGATGAGTATGATGCCCTAAGTAAATCACGTAAGTTCCTACGATGGAAATCAGGACAGGTAAAGAAGATCAAACGTGCCTACAATAAAAGATTTCGTAGATATAGCAGGAGAATAAACCATGAAGAATGACATGATAAAAATAACAGATATAGAAGAGCACGAGGATGGTAGCGCTACGCTACAAGTAGAGTGTGACCCAGAAACCTTTATGACTATATTTGACGTAGGCTTTGTAACATTAATCAAGGCTGGCTTAGAGAAGGAGAAAAGTGATGGGTAGGTATGTAGTGGAAATAGAGGTTGAGAAGGGGGAATATACTTTCGTAAGGAAGGAGAACCCTTGGACGTATGATACTGAGGTACGGGTATTTACTGACCGTGAGGAAGCTGAGAGAGAGGCTAAGAGGTGGAATACAGGTAGAGTAGTGGAGTATTTATAATGTTGTTCTATACTGTCCTTGTGTTGAGCTACACGCTAAATGGTGACTACCTACAATCTAATATCATCTTCCCTAGTGCTAGGGCCTGTGGAGACGCTCTACCAGCCTATTACGAGCCTGTGTATGCCATAGATAGGGATGCTATAGGTCAATGCCTAAAGACTGAGGTTATGTCAGCCTCTATCAAGCCTAAGAGGAGGCCTTTATGATAAGTAATGAAGATCTGATAAATATGTGTCGTAAGTTAGCACACAAATATAACAGGCCTAATGACTTCGATGATATAGTATCTGAGGGAGCTATAGTCTGCTTAGAGTTAAGGGCTGAAGATCCAGAGGTACACCCAGCGAAACTGTATCGTGAGGCTAATAGAGCCATGCATGACTACATTAACTTAAGCCTACAACCTGTTAGTATACCTAAACATAACGTAGCTAGGCGTTTGTCACATGATATTAACGACGAAGAAACAGGTAATATGTCAGAAGATGGGGCTAACTGGCTAAGGAATATTCTGTCGTCTGAGGCTGTATCTTACGAAGAGTTTTCGTCATCTATACCTGACCATGCAGAAGAATACGAGAAGGCAGATTACGAGAATTACATTCTGACTGTAGCCAAAGATCATCTGTCGCTAGAAGAGTGGCAAGTTTTAAGGTTAAGATTCTGGGAAGACCATACACTACAGGAAGTGGCTGACATGCTTGAGGTCAACAAGATGTGGGTATCTAGGAAAGAACGTGATGCCCTTAACAAGATCTGTAACAATTTGTGATGTTACAACTTAAGAAAAATATCCCTATTAGTAATTGTCCCTTTACTGAAAGTCTAACTTAAGTTAAGACATAAGTATCAACGATAGGAGTTAATATGATAGCTAGTAAATTAGATAAGCTAGACTTAAGTGGTAGTCAGCCAGTAATCAGTAGAACTTTGGATGATATAGCTAAGGATATTCGTAAGTATCTGTCTGGGGCTGTAGAAAGTGTCATAAAAGCAGGTCAGGCATTACAAGAGGGTCGTGATATGCACCCCAGTAATATTGAATTCCACAATTGGTGTACGAAAGAGTTTCCTGACCTTAACTCAAAAATGCGGGAGCGTATGATGCAGGTAGGACGCAGGTTCGATACGACATTTATGTCGCAACGGCTCCCTGTTACAGTCCTATACGAACTAGCAGCACCATCTGTACCTGACGAACTTATAGAGGATATTATATCGTCAGATAAACCCGTTAAGGTAAAAGAAGTACAGCAAGCTAAGAAAGGTTACAAGGCTGTACAGGAAGACGAATCTAATGCTGACTTGAAAGAGAAAGTAGAGAATAATGAAATTAAACCTGTCGAGGCAGCTAAGATAGCCAATGATAGGTTTGAAAAGAAGAAGAAAGAAATGGAAGAAAGGGATAACACTTTTGATCTTGTAGAGCATATCTCAAGCACTGAGAATTACGAGATTGGCGTCGTTGCAACTAACTTTGCAGCATCTATGGAACAACTAATTAGTAAGTTTGATGGTGATCAGGTTACAGACCAAATATACCTAGCGTTAAAGGAGGATGTAATAAATATCAAAATACCAGCACTTCACAAGATGTCAGGTATACTTCTGGAGCTATGTGAAAGACTTCCACTTACCAATATTAAAACTTTAAACTAAGGAACCCGATATGACAAACAGCAGCAACAGCTTTTATCAGCAGACAAAAGAATATTATGGCCTACAAAACCGTAAGCCTATGAATATGAATCTATTGATCAATAAGGGTGGCAGAAGTATTCGTGCTTCAGACGCCAATGCCCACCGTAAGAAAGTGTGGGATGAAGATCGTGATGATATGGTAAAATTGCTCAACACAACATTCCACAGTTATGAGCTTGATCGTCAGATGCCTATGTGGTGGTTGCTTGAGAATGACCCTGAGTCCTTCTTCACTAATAGGGACTCTGAGATTGAGAAGGGCCAAGGCAGGGTGAAGCGAAATTACGATTACAAGGAAGTCGGCTATCAATACCTGATAAACCCTGAGAAGTTTGGTAAGGATCTTATCCAGCCAGAAGAAGTAGCTCAGAAAGAGTTCAAGTTTAAAAGTGTAAGAGCTTAACAAAAGGAGAGAGCCGCATGACTGAGACAGCGCACCAGCCTTGTCCATATGTGTCGTGTGGCTCTTCCGATGCCTTTAGCTACAATAGCAATGGGTACGGAAGATGCCATGCATGTGAAAGAGGTTACCCATCGAAAAGCCAGATGTTTGATTGGGCTAAAGACAAATACCCAGTAGTGGAAAGAGATGATAATAGTATGAGTACAGTTATAGATTATACGCCCAAACGTATAGAAGACCCCGCCAGTGGAAATTATGTAGCTATGCGAGGCATCACAGCTAAGACTATGGAAGACTTTGGCGTACAGACTTACTCTGATCGTCAGGAATATGTGTACCCCAGCGGGGGAATTAAAGTACGCAAACTAGATGATAAGATATTCTACACTAAGGATGGCTTTAAGGGTGATGAGCTATTCGGTATGAACCTGTTTACTGCTGGCAGTTCTAAGATGGTAACAGTCACTGAGGGTGAACTAGACGCTCTGTCAGTAGCCCAAATGCTTAAGAGCCAGTACACTAACCCTGTAGTATCTCTACCCTCTGCTACGCCCTCTAAGAAGCTCTGGGAGAAGTGTGCAGAGTGGCTCAATAGTTTCGATAAGATTGTCCTATCTGTAGATAACGACGAAGCTGGTAATGCTGTAGCTGATCGTATGGCTAAACTGTTCCCTAATAAGGTCTACCGTGTACCACATGACAAGTTCAAGGATGCTAACGAGTTCCTGACCAATAATGCAGCAGCAGAGTTTAAGAGTGCTTGGTGGAATGCTAAGAAGTATACACCTGAGAATGTTCTTAACAGTACTGATGACTTCATTAGTTTGTATACTGACACACCTGAGCATCAGTATGTGCCAACTGGTATTATAGCTTTAGACGATAAGATCTTGGGTCTGATGCAAGGTCACTTCACAGTTATTAAAGCGCCTACAGGTATTGGTAAGACTGAGATCATGCGTTACCTAGAGTACAACATGTTACAACATAACATACCTTTTGCTGCATGGCACTTGGAAGAGACTAAGCTAAGATCTTTACTTGGTCTTGTGTCGTACCAGCTAAACGATAATCTTACACGCAGAGATCTTATCGAAGAGAAGCAAGCAGAGGATGATGTCATACGTGCCATCAAAGAGCTAACTAAGGATGAGCTATTCTACCAGTTCTACCTGAGTGATGGTCAAGGTGCTGATGAGCTATGCGACCAGATTAGATACTTTAGTCAAGCATGTGGCTGTAAGTTTGTATTTTTTGAGCCAATCCAAGATGTAGTATCTGGTCAGTCAGAGGAGAGTAAAGAGCAGATGTTAGCTGATTTATCGGTCAGGTTGTCTAAATTATCAGCGGAGCTAAACGTAGGTATCGTAACTATTGCTCACACTAACGACAATGGAGATCCTAAGTATTGTAAGATGATTGGACAACGGGCATCAGTAATCCTAGACCTCTCCCGTGACAAAGAGGCAGAAGATTTACAGGAACGTAATACAACACACATAACAGTGCAGAAGAACCGCCCATGCTCAGAAGAAGGTAGGGCTGGTATGATGCGGTTTAACTCAGAAACATTTACACTACGAGAGGTTATATAATTGCCAGTATTTGATATAGAAACAGATGGATAGATAGCACTAAGATCCATGTAATATCTTGGATGGATGACCAAGGGAATGTGCAACACACGCATGACTATGTAGCTATGCGTATCTTCCTTGAGGAAGCCTCAATCCTGATAGGACATAACATTGTAAGGTTTGACATCCCCGCAGTGGAAAAGGTGCTAGGTGTTAAGATAGGTGCAAAGCTAGTAGATACGTTAGCTCTGTCTTGGTATCTAAACCATAGCCGTGTCAAGCATGGTCTTGAGGGATACGGAGAGGACTACGGTGTGCCTAAGCCTAAGATTACTGATTGGTCTAGCCTAACACCAGAAGAGTATGCTCACAGGTGTAATGAGGACGTTAAGATCAATGCTAGACTATGGCGTGACTTGGACATCAAACTTAAGAAGCTATACCCTGATGAAGATGAGAAGTGGCGTTTCATTGACTACCTTACATTCAAGCTACAGTGTGCGGCAGAACAAGAGGCCCTACAGTGGAAATTAGATGTAACTAAAGCTAAGGGGCATCTAGCGGAATGGGAAGCTATGAAGGCTGAGAAGATAGAGCAGTTAGCTGATGCTATGCCTAAGCGTGTCCTGACTAAGGTACAACATAGACCAAAGGTAATGTACAAGAAGGACGGTGAGCTATCTTCACATGGTGAAAGGTTTGAGGCTCTTCGCAAAGAATATAAGCAGCCAGAAGGTGTACAATCTTTTGTCGTTAATACAGGTGAAGAACGTGCTAACCCTAATTCATCAGATCAAGTTAAGGATTGGTTATACTCTATGCTCTGGAAGCCAACCACATTTAAGTTTGTAAGGGACAGTGAAGGCAATGAAAAACAGATCCCCCAGATACGAAAAGATGGAGAGCTATGCTACTCAGTCAAACGATTGGCCTCTGAGTACCCTGCTGTGGTCATCCTTGATGGGCTTTCTGTTCTCAGCCATCGTATTTCTGTTCTTAAAGGCATGGTTGATTCAGAGCGTGATGGATACGTGCAAGCAACAATCGCAGGATTTACCAACACAATGCGCTTCCGTCATGCAAAACCTCTAGTCAATCTACCCTCAGTGGAAAAGCCCTATGGTGCTGAGATACGTGGGTGTCTAACTGCACCTGATGGTTACAGCTTATGCGGGGCTGACATGACTAGCCTAGAGGACACAACCAAGCGACACTACATGAAACCGCTAGACCCTGATTATGTAGCTGAAATGAGTAAAGAGGGATTTGACCCGCACTTAGACTTAGCTAAACATGCGGGTGTTATCACACAAGATGACATTGATAAGCATAACTCAGGGGAACGTAGCTTGAAGTCACTGCGTAAGAACTACAAGGTAGTGAACTACAGTGCTACATATGGCGTAGGAGCGCCTAAGCTGGCCCGTGAGACAGGTATGAGTGTCAAAGAGGCTAAGACCCTTCTGGAAGCATTCTGGTCACGTAACTGGTCAGTAACTAAGGTAGCTGATAGCTTACGCACCAGAGAGTTATTTGGCAGCATGTGGGTACAGAATCCAGTATCTAAGTTCTGGTACAGCCTACGAAGTGAGAAAGACCGCTTCAGTACCTTGAACCAGAGTACAGGTGTCTACTGCTTTGACAACTGGGTTAAGGGGTGTCGTGAGAAGGGTATTAAGACTGTTGGTCAGTTCCACGACGAGATCATAGCCTTAGTAAAGGAAGGCGACGAAATGGAGACAAAAATAAATATGGAGTACTCTATACAAGATTTAAACAAACAACTGAATCTAAACATAGACTTAGGGATCGACGCTCAATTCGGGAGTACATATGCCGATATACATTAGTGAAAAATATTTATACTTTCGTGTTACAAATCGTAAAATGTATCCCTATTAATAATTACCAGCCCTTACGAAAGGAACTCGACAATGGCTAAATACACAATGGATATGGTCTTAGAATATGCTAAGATCTTCCCCGAAAACGCAGATATGGGATCACCAGATGGACCACGAGCAGCACAAGCAATCCATCAAAAAGGTGGGCAGTATATCGTTAATGCTTACTTTACTGACGAAGACCAAATTGAAAAGCTAGTGGCTGAGGGGTTAGATCTGACGCCTATGAACTCACAGCGTGTCCTACAGGGGAATGCTGAATTTGGTATCGGTAAGTACATGAAGGTTAAGCGTATGGTATCTGACGTTAAGACCTTCTCCGATAAGAAGACAGGAGAGCCTGTAAACGTAGACTATGGTGGCGCACCTACAGTGGTAGATCTCACCCAAGGGAAAGAGAACAAGCGTCTGTGGAGCTTCTCAGAAGATGGCGCTATAGGTAACGGCACTAAGGCTAAGGTACAGTTTGAGACTTATGCTAGTGGAGCAGGGGTTCGTCTGATGAATGTGGGGATTACTGAGCATGTAGCTTATGAGACTAACTCAGCCCCGACAGAAGATGACGAACTGTTTATGGTGGGATGATACAATGAAAGTTACAATCACCTTTGAGAATGATAGTGAAGAAGATGGGTTTGATGGTAAGACAAGTGTTGAGCGTTATGGGGTAGAGGACTTATATTCATTAGCATACGTCTTCGCTGAAGCTACTAGGTCAGCAGGATTTACATATGTTGAAGCTGTAGCATTTGAGAAGGATGATGGTAAGATGGTGTTTGGAGACTTGTAATGAACTATGGCAAAGTGCTAATTGATGGTGATATTGTAGCTTATCGGTCAGCCTTTGCTACTCAGGACTTGTTTCCAAAGGATGCTGAAGCTAAAGCTGATGAGCTTATTGACTTTATACTTGAGCAAACTGTGTTGTTCCCTGAGCCAGATGACTACATAGTCTACCTAACTGGTAAGGGGAACTTCCGACACGAGATAGCTAAGTCACATGAGTACAAAGGCAATCGTAAATCAGTAGAAAAGCCAGTACATCTTTACCATATTCGTGATCATCTAACTACTAAATACAATGCTATAACTAGCGAAGGAGAAGAAGCTGATGACCTTATAGCAATAGAAGCAACTAGACTTGGACCTGATACTGTCGTTGCCTCAATAGACAAAGACATGTTGCAGATACCTTGTCACCACTTTAACTTTGGTAAGAACGAGTGGAAAACAGTAGATGAATGGTCAGGACTACAGTTCTTCTACAACCAAATCTTAACGGGCGATAGG
>Ga0222717_10002218_pt1 | contig 15222 bp, 17 predicted proteins | sample C33_18DmetaG_FD_165053 | JGI IMG/M metagenome (GOLD analysis project Ga0222717, IMG submission 165053) | Estuarine water microbial communities from San Francisco Bay, California, United States - C33_18D | ecosystem: Environmental > Aquatic > Marine > Unclassified | place: USA: California...
AGCATCATTGCGGTAATTGGTTAAAGTGAATTTTTGTGACGCAGCGCTTTTCACGTTGACCCAAACCGACGAGTCACAAGTCTATCCGATTCTTGACTGCTCCCGTAGTTCAATGGATAGAGCAGCGGTTTCCGAAGCCGCAAATGGCAGTTCGAATCTGCCCGGGAGCACCAGCTTTGTCTAATAAGAGTCGAGTTCGGAGAGTACCTGCTGCTTAGACTGCTGTAAGCTGGGTTGCACGATAGTTGCAGCAAGTTCCTTGGCTTCGCCGATACGGCCTAACTTACCGAGCACGCGCACTTTGTGGAGATCGAGGATCTGCCGGCGCAGGGTGTCATCGTTGGGGCAGTCTTTGCGGAGTTTATTCCAGTGTACCAGTGCTGCCTTCCAGTCGGGGCTGGCGAGGTCGTAGTAGGCCTCGCCGAGGCGCATTTGTGCGTCGAAGTTGTGCGGCTCTAGGCGGACTGCGGTTTGGAAGGCTTTGAGCATTTCTCGGTCGAGCGCATCACGAGTAAAAATTGCCTCCTCAAGGAATTGGTTGCGAAAGGTATAGAGTAATTCACCGAGTGCGAAGTGGTAAGTCGGTATTTTGGGCTCTAGTTGTATCGCATTCAGATAAAAAGTGAGGGCAGCTTTGCCCTTACCGGTTTCGGCCATGTGATTACCGATCTGCTGTTTGACGACAGCGATCTTAGAATTCAACTTGTCGGCCTGTAGGAAGGCACTGAAGGCTTCGTCATTCTTGTCTACGCGCCGAAGTAGCTTGCCGTAGAGAATCAGTGCGCTGACGTCGTCAGGGTTCTCTGTGAGGTAGGTACTGTAGGACTGGATGAGCTCGTTGATATGGCGCTCTAAATCGTCTGCAGTGTAAAATTCAGGGTCTGCCGCGAGTCGTTGGTAAATTTTTTGCTCGCGCTTGCTGATGTCCAGTAAGCGTTCGGTATCAAGGTCGGACTGCTTGGGTTGAGCGCTAAGGTCAGATACGAGACTGAGCATGCATGTGCAGGCAAGGAACCTAAGTGCGAGTTGGAGTCTATGATACATCGATGAAAGTAAAAGTGATTCGCTAGTGGGTGCGATTGCGATTCAAGCGATTAATTGGATAGTCTAAAAGGTCTACTTGTTCCATGCTTTCGAGAAATAGATCGCGACCGCTATAAAAAATCTCCGCCAACTGTGTTGAGCGGAGACGGATGTGCGCGGAGATATGAAATCCTATGCTTCCTCGAAGCGGCGTGCGAAGAGCTCTTCGAGTTCAAGTAGCATTTTCTCAGCTGAGTCCAGAGGACCTTCAGTACGAATAGTGAGCTTTGAGTCTTTGCCTGCTGCGAGCATCATGAGACCCATAATACTTTTGCCGTTGACTTGCTCGTCATCTTTGTCGACCCAGACCTCGCCTGTATAGGTGTTGGCGATGCGCACGATCATTGCTGCAGGACGGGCATGAATGCCCATCTTGTTTTGAACGAGTAGCTCTTTGCTAAGGGTTTCGTTGGAATCGCTGGTTTCTTGTGTGGTCATGTCTGGAGGGCGGCAAAAAAGCTATCACTTGGCAGGAAAGCAAGTGATAATCTTATCTTCGCTAAAAATAATCATTCCCGCCTTGAAACAATGTTGCCTTAAAAATGAGCGTCAAGTGGTAAAAAATGGCTGCTTTAGCTGTTTTCTGGGATCATATCACTCTGATGGTTCCAGAGCTTCGCGTAGTGCCCGTTTCGTGCGAGCAGGTCTGCATGGGTACCCGATTCGATGACTTCCCCAGCGTTTAATACAACGATCTTATCAGCTCTACGCACCGTCGATAAACGGTGGGCAATGACGAGCACCGTGCGTTCCTCAACTAAATGATCGAGTGCGCGTTGAATTTTTCGCTCGGTGATGGTATCGACACTCGCGGTTGCTTCATCAAGTATCACAAAGGGCGGGTTTTTTAGGAGTACGCGAGCGATGGTGAGGCGCTGTTTCTCGCCTTGGCTTAGACGAATGCCCTTTTCCCCGATGTTGGTGTCTAGTTGCTTTGGTAGGGCAGCGACAAACTCCTCGGCGCAGGCTTGTTCAAGTGCCCGGTTGATTTCTGCCTCAGTGGCTGCTGGTTTGGCGAGCAGTAGATTATCGCGCACAGTGCCTTCAAAAAGAAAGGGATCTTGCGCGACATGGCCGACTTTATCATGCAGTTCGCTCAGAGAGATGTTGCGGATGTCCACGCCAGTCAATTGTATGCTGCCTGCGCTGACGTCGTGGGTACGCATTGCGAGGTTAGCGATCGTCGATTTACCTGCCCCAGTATGGCCGACCAGCGCAGTCACTTGGTTGGCTTCGAGGGTTAAGTTAAGATTTTTGAGTATTGCGGGCCGATCAGAGTATTCAAATTGTACGTCTTCAAAGGTGACTTCGATGGGTGCTTTTGGAAGTAGAATCGGGTTGGCGGGATCGTCAACATCAACAGTTGCGTCGAGTATCTCAAAGACGCGCTCTCCTGAAGCCCGACCAGCAGCGATGAGGTGGTTGAGCCCGTGAAGCTGCGATATCGGCATGTAGAGCATGTTGGCGTAGAGGAAAAACGCGAGTAGTTCACCCATACTGAAGTCGCTGCTGTCTTGAAGTACCAGGTAGCCCCCAACGCCGACAATACTGAGGAAGCCTAGTTTGGTAACGAGTGTGGTGGCCGGGCTGTAAAATGACCAACGGAACATTGCTTGCAGCGTTTTGTGCTTAAGATCAACCGCGCGTTGCTCGAAGCGCGCGGACTCACGCTGTTGTAGGCCGAACGTTTGGATGAGGCGGTTGCCCTGAATATCTTCGACGAGTAGGCTATTGAGTTCTGCAGAGCTTTCACGGACGCCTTTCCAGACGGTGCGTGAGCGTTTTGCGTAAAATCTACCACAAATGAGCAGAATCGGTACAGGTAAGAAGACACAAGACGCGAGCGCAGGCTGCATCCAGAATAGCACGCCAGTAATACCAACTATACGTAGCAGGGCACTGGTGCCTTGCTCTGTGCCGTCTAGCAGGGCTCGTTCGACGGCAGAGACATCTTCAATCACGCGCGAGGAAATTTCGCCACTCTTGCGTTGGTCGTAGAAAGAAACGGGGAGGCGCAAGAGTTTCGTGTGCAGGTCGCGCCGCATCTCTAACAGTACTTGCTGCTCGAGTGTATTGTTTAGACGTATGCGCAAGCTATTAAAGACCTCACTTGCAATGTATAGAACGGCGATGAGTCCGACCCCCAAAATCAAAGAATCAAGGGCGCCGGTCGTTTTGATGTCATCGAGTATGACTTTGATGGTGTAAGGCACCGCGATCTCCATCAACGTCATACCTGCTGCGAGACCGATTGTGAGCCAAAAAAGACTCTTATAGCGGAACAAGTAGGCAGAGACTCGCAGGATTGTATTTGGGTGATTAGTCTTAGTAGTGCTCACGAAAAATGATAAATTGTATGACAGAATCCTTGCCAGACGTAATTAGCAAATCTGAATCGATTTTAAATTAAGGTTGTGTCTTGTCTAGGATACAGACTTTTTCAATCGGTATTCGGGCTTGTCCCAATTTAAAACTGCAACTTATAACGATAAATTTGATACAATTATGTCTGTACGACTTTACATAGGAAATCTTTCTTTTGATGCCACTGGCGATGATCTTCGCGAAATCTTTGCAAACTGCGGAGTGGTGGAAGAGGCAATCATTGTGACTCGTCCGGGCGGCGGTCGTCCGCGCGGCTTTGGTTTCGTCACGATGGAAGACTCTGAAGGTGCTGACGAAGCGATTCGCCAACTCGATGGTCAACAATTTGCGGGGCGTAAATTGACCGTCAATGTGGCTAAAGACCGCGAGCCAAAAGCGCAGGATTAACATCCTTTGAGGTGCTGAAACGTGCTTAGAGATCAACAGGTCTGGCGCTAGCTAAGCATTCGGATTTATGCTAATCGTGTTTGCACCGCGGTCCAAATGGTTTGTTGAAGTGTTTCGATGGAGGCGCTGCCGTCCAGCACGAGAAATCTTTCTGGTTCTGACTCGGCGAGTTTGAGATAGCCTGTACGCACGGCTTGGAAAAATTCGATCGCTTCTTGTTCCATGCGGTCGAGCTGGCCATCGTTGCGGGCATGGACCCGCGCCATGCCAGCTTCAGGCGAGAGATCGATGAGTATGGTTAAATCTGGTCGTGCGTTGCCCACGGCAAATTGATTGATAGTGGCGACTGCCTGCGTATTGATTTGTCGCGCGACGCCTTGATAGACTGTAGTGGAGTCCATAAAGCGGTCACAGAGTACAATTTGGCCTGCAGCGATGGCAGGAATGATACGCTCCCGCGTAAGTTGGGCTCGGCTGGCGGTAAAGAGTAGTAATTCTGCTTCTGGAGACATGCCCGCGCCGGCAGCATCATGTTGCAGGAGATTGCGTACTGCTTCGCCCAGCGGGGTGCCGCCTGGTTCACGGGTTTGTAGTACCTGTCGGCCTTCAGCTTGAAGGCGTTCTGCCAATGCTTTAATTTGGGTGGACTTGCCGCAGCCTTCCGTGCCCTCGAATGTTATAAAGAGACCCGCCATAAGTAGTTACCAAGTCGCAATGAATTCAGCCAGTTCGTCGAGTGACGGACTAACTGCAGTACGTACGTAGAAGCCTGAAGTGGCGACTGCGACTGTAAGTGATGCTGCCGGTGAGAGGCCAATCAGGCGTGCAGTAACGAACCCTGAGTTGAAGTGGTCGCCTGCGCCAGTAGTAATCTTGGGTTTCTCACAATAGGGTCCCTTAACGTAGACAGTACCTTCGGCAGTGGCACAAGCAGCATCGTGGGTCGGGTGCACGACGAGTGTATCGAGCTTCAGCGCTTTGCGGATACGTGCGGCCATGACCTGCAGATTCTCTGGTGTGTTCTCGACTGGTTCGAAGCCGAGGAGCTGATCGACTTGCTCTGCCTCACGCAGGTTGAGACCAAGAATCACTTTACCGAATGCTTCGAATTTCCCAAAAATATCCAGTACTTCGAGTAAATCTTCTTTTGAGCGCTTTTCAGGATCGGCTAGATCAAAGAAAAAGATGCGTTCTTTATTGTCTGACACGTTTGGTAGCAGATGCTCTAGGAAGTCGTTAAAGACTGCTGATAAATAAGGGATCATCGTCCAGTTAACCATGGCGACTAAGTCCGATTCCGAGAAGCATTGGTGAATCTCATCGGCACCCATAGCACTCACAATATGCTCGTAATTAATATCATCGAGGCTGGCCATGGAACCGAGCATGATTTTACCGTCGCTAAATTCTGCAGCGTGGGTGACACCCGGGTCTGTAATGGACACTGCGTTTGTTTTAGCCGCGAATTCTGTGAATACCGGGTGAATGGCTGTTTTGCCTAAGGCACCTAAGTAGCGAACTTGTATACCATGAGCGCATTGTGCATTCGCCATAATAGGGCCGTTGCCCCCAAGTTTTTCGAGTACAGGCGCGAGTTCAATATTTGCACTTTTCCCAGTAGCTGAGCTGATCCGTGCACCAAATTCGGCGATTGTTGCGATCGGAGTGAATTGGTCACCAGGTCCAGAACGCTGATCGACAGGGTGCACAATCTTATCAACGAATCCGTCAATCCCAACGAGGGCTTTTTTGGTGCTTGCTAAGTGAGCGTGAGCCTTCAGCTCTGCTAGGGTTTTCGTCTTATATTCCATAAAAGGTCGTTCTTTACTCTATTCGTTCGTAAATGTGTATGGGGTGCTTTCTGTGCGGGCAAATCAATTTAACAATGATCTGTTGAAAGGTTTTTACTCAGTATTTAGTTTTTTGTTGGCGCGGATTTGAACGCCTGTTGTTAATACAAGTCTACTAAAGATATATCTTTTCGAACTTCTAGAAAATGAGCTTACTCACAGCATTTGATTCACTTTTATTCCAGGCCGCAGGCGGCCCCAATGTTTTTACGTATTTCGGACAGTCCAATTTCGCCGGAAAGATCGTCGTATTGGTCCTCGTCATTTGTAGTATACTTGCGTGGTCAGTTTTGTGCGGCAAATATATGGATCTTTCGCGCTTACGTTCTCAAAATAAGCGCTACGAGCGCCTCTTGAGTAAAGAAGCACATTTATTGGATCTGCCGCCAGAGCGCCCGGGAAAAGGGAGCGGTCCGTATTATAACGTGGTGCGTGATGCCCTGGAGGCATTTTACCGATACGGAGGCAATATGGTGGACACGGACACACATCGGGCAACCTTACGCATGGGGCATGTTGAGAATGCGATACAACGAGGCCTCGCAGCGCAAATAATTCGCTATGAGGCAAAAATGGTACTGCTCGGCTCGATTGTGACGGGCGCGCCGTTCTTAGGTCTGTTAGGTACTGTCTGGGGGGTGATGGATGCTTTTGGAGGAATGGCTGGCGCAGGTTCAGCTAGTTTGCAGAGCCTTGCACCTGGCGTCTCTGGTGCATTGTTGACAACAGTGGCGGGCCTGCTGGTCGCAATTCCATCGGTATTCGGCTACAACTACCTGCTGCAGCAAACTAAAATTTCGGTGGTGGAGCTGGAGAATTTTTCAAGCACTGTAGCGGATCGAATTGAACTGGAAGCACAGGCCGCTGCGGCAAACATATAAATGGACGTTTGATCTGCTCGGAGAGCATCATTCCTAATTTTAACCAATTGAAATAGTGGCACGTAATTTTCATCGCAAAGATCGGATGTCTGCTTTGACGGAGATCAACGTTACCCCGTTGATCGACCTCGCGTTTGCTTTGCTAATCATTTTCATGGTGACGACACCATTGCTGGAGCAGACGATCGATGTGACCTTGCCGGTTGAGGTTGCCAAGCCGCAGCCTCAAGCACGTGAAGAGTTTCAGGCGATTACTGTTGATCAGAAAGGCCTTTATTATTGGAGCGTTGACCAGGTTTCGTTGCAGCAGCTCGGCGATTTGCTTGATACTATGGCAATGGACCCTGCGCCGCCGGTGCTCAGCATCCGTGCGGATGCGAGTCTCCCGTATCAAAAAGTCATTACGGTGATTGATATGGTCAAGCAGCGTAAACTTACCAAAATTAGTCTGGACACCAAGGTTAAGTAAGCGGGGTATGCGCATTAGTAAAAATCAGTCACTCTGGACCTCGGTAATCCTGCATGTCGCGGTGCTCATCGCTCTGCTTTTATCGACGGTTGTGGAGGCCTTTTTACCTAAAGAGACGCAACACGTCTTCGAGATGGTCAGTGAGCCGAATTCTCAGAAGATATCGATGCCGCAGGAAGCGATTATCCCAGAGTTTCAGCTACCTGACGTCAGTCCGATGGCTGAGATTCCTGATCCAGTGCTGCCGCAGCCCAAAACTGTTACCTCACAGCCGGTCGCTCCGGAAATGTTGATGTCGATGGATGACTTTCGAAAGCAAAACCCTACAAAACCTCAGCCGCCGCGCCCGCAGCAAAACCAACGCAAGCCTGTCCAGGTAACACAAATTGATACATCGAAATATAGCAGTAACCTGCAGAATAATTTACCGAGTACAGTGAATAATCCATCACCTAGGATAACTGCTGCGGAGCGTACTGCTCTGCAGCGATACAGCGATCAACTCAACGCTCAACTCAATCTCGCATGGATCAAACCAGCTAATTTGGCAGGTGTTAAGCTCATCGTTACAGTAATATTTGATGTTAGCAGTTCCGGCCGTATTTCAAATGTGCGCCTGAGTCCAGCATCAGGTAATGCATCGTTTGATGCGTCGGTGAAGGCTGCATTCGCACGTGTCAGGTCCGCTGGAGCTACGCCCACTGGCCAGCAACACAGCTTTAAATTGTCCTTTAAAATGCTCGATTAATCTAGGTTAGTGTGTGCCTTGCATGGCATTAGCCTTGTGGCTTAGATCTTGATTGGTGCTGTGGTACACATGAAAGATAGCTTGACGTCAAGTAAATGGCGCGAGATGTTATTTACATGGCAAAGATTTATCAGCACTCAGGCCCGCATTTATTTCTACTGCTTTGGAAGGCCTCGCACACGGTTAACAGCTACAGTCAGAAGAGTATTAATGCAGCTGGCCTCGGATCCTTGAGCGACTTTGCAGTATTAGAGTTATTGTTACACAAGGGCGCTCAGCCTGTGAATATAATAGGCGAGAAGATTTTGCTTACCAGCGGCTCGATTACAACTGCGGTGCAGCGTTTAGAGAAGCAGGGACTTGTGAGCCGGGAACGAAGCTCGGTGGATGCACGCGTGGTGTTGGTGCATTTAACTGATGAAGGTCGCGCTTTGATCGAGCCAAGTTTTGAGGCGCATGCTAAAGATTTAAACGAACTGTTTGATGTGCTAGATGAATCCGAACGAACACAGTTTGCGGATCTCATGCGTAAGGTTGGGCAACGGGCTGAACAACTATAAGTTGTCTGTACTTTGGCTGCAGGTAGAAAGAGCTCAGCAGAGCCTATAGAAATAGAACATAATCGAGGGTGAAGCGGAGTTTCCTCTGACGCTGCGTACCATGAAATCTCTAAATCTAAGTATAAGAATTGAGTGAAAGAGTCGACATGCGCCTGCTGTCACCTATGAAACATAGCTACCATGACTCAACACACGCTAATCATTGCCACCGGCAACGCTCATAAAGTCGAAGAATTCGAACTGTTATTAAAGGATTTGGATTTTAAAGTGTGTTCTGCCAAAGTTTGTGGAGGGATGCCTGAAGTCGATGAAAACGGCTCGACTTTTGCCGCAAATGCCCAGCTCAAGGCTGAGGCATTACGTAAGTTGGCACCGATGGGAGCATGGGTGATGGCAGACGATTCTGGTCTTGAGGTGGATGCGCTCGACGGGGCGCCAGGCATTTATTCAGCGCGCTATGCGGGGGAGGATGCTAGTGACCATGATAATCTAGTGAAATTACTGGATGCCTTAAAAAATGTATCGAAAGAAAAGCGCACGGCGCGCTTTCGCTGTGTGTTGTGTGTGATCGACCACGAGGGGCACACGACACATTACGATGGTTCTTGTGAAGGTCGTCTTGATTTTGAGGTGCATGGAGATGGGGGGTTCGGCTATGATCCTATTTTTGTTCCAGTCGGTTATAGCGAGAGTTTTGCACAGCTTGGCGATGAGGTGAAGAGCCAGCTCAGTCATCGTGCTAAAGCAGTCGAGTGGATGCGCACAATCGTTGGGTCTTCTGGCTTATAGGACTTAATTAATATCGCTCCTTGCGAGCGACCCTCAGGTGTGCGCGTTATTTGAATAAATCTTCATGCCGATCGATGCTTTATGCTTTGCAGTCGAATCTTCGCGGCGTAGCTTCGCGACATGGAATTTGTATTAGAATCACCACTTGATATGCATCTACACCTCAGAGAGGGGGAAATGATGGAGCGTGTGACGCCGCTAACCGCCGAGCATTTTTCTGGTGCCATCATTATGCCGAACTTGGTTCCTCCGGTTGATAATTTGGAGCGTTTGCTGGTTTATCGTGATCAGATCAATAAGGCGAAGGGCGCTGCTGTGTTTGACCCGATGATGATGCTTTTTTTTCGCAACTACAGCGAGTCCGAGCTAGCTGCCGCCCGTGAGCACATCTTTGGTATAAAATTGTATCCCGCCGGCGCGACCACAAATAGTGAAGCGGGTGTCAAAGAACTCGGCGCGGTGGAGAGCACCTTTAAGCTGATGGAGGAGATGGGCATTCCACTTATGATTCACGGTGAAACGCACGGTTTCGTGATGGATCGAGAGAAAGAGTTCTTGGCCAGTTACGAGTATTTAGCGCAAAAGTATCCAAAGCTTAAGATTACGATGGAGCATATAACCACGCGCGATGCTGTGGAAATGCTGGATCGCTATGAAAATTTATATGCCACTGTCACCTTACATCATTTGATCATTACACTCAATGATTTAGCCGGAGGAATGCTGCAGCCGCATCTGTTTTGTAAGCCAATTGCAAAGCGCCCTGAAGACCGAGAGGCCTTGTTAGCTGCAGCGCTTCAGGCACACCCGAAATTGATGTTTGGCAGCGATTCGGCGCCGCATCCAGTTTCCAAGAAAGAGTGCTGCGGATGTGCTGCCGGTTTATTTACTGCGCCGGTGTGTTTGCCGACTCTCGTTGAGTTATTTGAGACGCATGATGCGCTAGGAAACCTGCAGGCATTTGTCAGTGGTAATGCGCAGCGGATTCATAATTTCACAGCGCCAACTAAGGTGGTGAAGCTGGAGAAAACTGGTATGCAGGTACCAGCGCGATATGGTGATGTGGTACCGTATCGTGCGGGAGAGACGATCCCTTGGGCGGTGACTTCAATTGCGTAGCTATAAGTCGCACTTGTTAGTCTTACGATCACAGGCCATAGCACCTGATCTATAAGAGATGGCATAAAAAAACGGCGAACTACTTTAGAGTTCGCCGTTTTGTTTTGAAAGTAGATGCAATCGTGACGTTTATGCGCGGCCTAGGTAGGACTTTTCAGATGTGCTGATCTTGAGGGTGTCGCCTTCCTTGATGAAGAGCGGTACTTGCACCACCAGTCCAGTTTCGAGTGTGGCGGGCTTTTGCACGTTGCTAGCAGTATCGCCTTTGATGCCTTCTGGAGATTCAACAACCTTCATCTCAATTGATGCAGGAAGCTCGATCTGAATGGGTTTATCGTTCACATGCAGAATGCTGTAGACTTGGGTTTCGACAAGGAAGTCCTTAGAGTCTTCCACCAGCGCCGCATCTAGGATGATATCTTCGAAGGTTTCAGGATCCATGAAGTGGTATCCGTCGCCATCGACGTAGCTATATTCAAGCTTTACCATGTCCGTGTGCATGATCTCAACGGAGTCAGTGGTGCGGATCTTGGTGTTGGTACTGGAGCCGGAATTCAAGTTGCGCATAGTCACTTGCATAAAGCCGGCTTGACGACCTTGAGTACGATGCTGCACTTCCAACACGAGGTGCGGTGTGCCTTGATAATTGAGGACCTTGCCTTTGCGAACGTCTGTGGGTGATGCCATAAGTTTATGCTTAAGTTGAAAAAGGTGTGATCTTCCAGTGCTTGGCTTAGCTGTCAAGCGCTTCGGCAATAGTTGCAAGTAATCAAAGTTGCCAATCAGTGAAGATTTGAAGTCAGTACGCGAATGATAACTTCCCGATATGCTTAATCAGCCCCTAAGCTTCAACGATATAACTGTCCTGTACTGACTCTAGCTAGTTTTGTGTATGAAAGAGATTATTAGCCATTCACAGGGTAACAGTACTCTAAGTCTAATGTGGCAGCTAAGCGATGACATGAGGGTGACTTCAGTGCCAAGCGCGGGAATTATAATCAGATGAAGATTCAATTGCTGGTATCGACTGAGAGCCAAGTGACAGTATTTCCGTATCATATATTAGCTTGTTTGCGTAGTATTCCAATGAGATTGGCACAGCCATCTTCAATCAGGTCTAGTACGTGCTCGAAGCCAAGGTCGCCCCCGTAGTAGGGGTCTGGGACCTCGGTCTCACTGTAATTTTTACAGTACGTACAGAAAAGTTCGATTTTGTAATGTAGTGACCCGCTGGGGTCCAGTGCGCAAGCGCCAGCGTAATTGTCGTTATCCATAGCGAGTATGAGATCATAATACTCTAGGTCGCTACGATTGATTTGGCGAGAACGACCAATGATTGGAATATCGCGGGCGCGCATGGATTGTTGCATACGATTGTCGGGCGCTGCACCTATGTGAAAGCCGATAGTACCCGCTGATTCGATTTCGAAGTGTTCGGCAAGGCCAGCTTGATTCACTAGGTTTTGCAAAATGCAGTGGCCTGCGGGTGAGCGGCAGATGTTGCCCATACAGAGAAACAGTATTTTTTTCATTGGTCGAAGAGTGCAATGTGTTCAGCGGCTACGCGCTCGAGGTCTTTAAATTGTATAACACTGCCCAGTGCACCGCGAATTTTTCGCGAGCTGTTCATACTTTTCGTGAGTGCGATCAGTTTGGGTCGCATCCAGCGAAGATCAGTATGCTTCTGCTGGCGAAAGGGTCTAGCCATAATGGTTTGGGTATAGTTGAGGATAGTCTCCCAGCGCTCCGAGACACTGGGCGGCTCAGGTACTATTCCGTGGGCAAGGTAATGTTTGATATCACGAAAGATCCAAGGATAGCCGAGCGCTGCACGGCCGATCATCAGCCCCGCGCAGTGTGTTTGTTCACGGATACGGATCACGTCGTGCGCACTTCGGATATTACCGTTGCCGATCACTGGAATGGTAAGTTCTTCAGCGACTTCAGCTATGAGTGACCAATTGGCTTCTCCACTGTAGCCTTGAACTTTGGTACGTCCATGTATGGCGAGTGCCTGCGCTCCCTCGTTTTCGACGATGTGACCTACTTCGCGTGCGACAATGCTATCATCGTCCCATCCCGTACGAATTTTTGCGGTGACGGGGGTGTCGGGTACTGCACTGGCCACAGCATGAACGACACGACCAACTTTGCTCGGATTACGTAGCATAGAAGAACCCGCATCCATACAGATCACACGGTCAGCCGGGCAGCCGAAATTAATGTCTATAAAGTCAGGCTGCAGGCGTTCTTCCAGTAATCTGGCGGCTTCAGCCATAGTGCTAGGGTTGGATCCAAATATCTGCACACCCATAGGCCGTTGTTCATCAGTGAAATCGACGGTTTCCCATAATTTTGGGTCTTCTCGAGTCAGTGCATCGGCTTGTACAAATTCGGTGACCATGACATCCGCGCCTTGTTCTTTGCAAAACTGACGAAAGACAATATCCGTAACACGCGCCATGGGAGCGAGATACAAAGGGAATTGTCCATTTTTGAACCAAGGAAGCATACAAAGTAATTTTATTTGAAAATGTTAGGAATAAATTAAAGGTATGTAGCTCAAGTATATTGTCTATCGAAAGATTCGACAAAGCGAAGATCACGTAATAACATTCATTACATAATTAATATAATCTTATGAAAAAATACCTACTAATTCCTCTCCTATTAATCGGCGCAGCCATCACATCTTATGCTCATTGTGGTTCTTGTGGCACTGAGAAGTCACACGACAAGTCTGCTGAGACAACTTGTGCAAAAGAAAAATGCGACGATGCTAAAACTGATTGCGACAAAGCAAAGTGCGACGAGGCTCCTGCCAAGAAAGCACCTGCCAAGGACGCATGCTGCCCAGCTAAATAATTCAATTAGATTTGATTCAAAGCCCCGCTGGTCGTTTCGACTGCGGGGCTTTTTCGTGCCATAGGCTGCCAAATCCAAAGGTCCATGCCGTGCCGATAACGATTAACCAAGTCCATCCCAAACTTAGGTGATTGGTTTCGATTAAAGCTAAGAGTCCCGCGCAGAGTAGGCTACCACTTAGCATAGAGACCCAATTCCCGAGGTCTGAGCCCCGCGTGGTCAAGATACCAAGCAAAAACACCCCGAGCAATGCGCCATATGTTATGCTGCCTATTTTAAAAGTAAGCCAGAGAAAGCCTTCAGCATCTTTTAATGCCCATGCTGTGAGTGCGAGTGCGATGCCGAAGATGGTTACAAAGATCCGTGAAAGGCATAGACCACACTCTTGATGTACGTGCTTTTTTAAGAGTGGACGATAGAGGTCGACCAATGCTGAGGAGCTGAGCGCTCCCATTGTCGAGTCTAGGCTAGACATCGCTGCGGCCAGTACTCCCACAAGCAGAAGCCCACGTAGCCCACTGGGTAATTGGGTGCCAATAAACCAGGGGAATATTTTATCGTAGGCGACTTCAGTGCTACCGTTTTCAAGTGCCTTTAGGGGTAGTTCCGCATCGATGTTTACTTGATAAAAAGCAAACAGTGCGATGCCTACGAATAGAAAAAGTGCCGCGATCGGGATCGAAATAAAGCCGCTGAGCACGACACTGCGTCGCGCGGCGCGGACATCTTTACAGGTCAACATGCGTTGTGTCATATCTTGATCTGTGCCGAAAGCTGCGGTGGTGCTAATGAAGCCGAAAATCACAGCAATCCAGAATATCTTCGGGTCATTGATCCAGCCGAGTAGATTGCTATCTTCTGTAGGGCTAAAGCGAAAGATGTCGAAACGTCCGCTGTTTGCACCAATATGGTTAATTGTATCCCAGCCAATGCTTTGCCCAATGTATAAGATGAGTGCAAAGCCACAGCTAATAAAAACGATGGCTTGTAGAACATCCGTCCAGATGATGCCCCTGATACCTCCGCCGCCAGTGTAAATAATAGCTACTAGAGTGAAGGTTATAAGGCATACTGAGTAGGGTATATCAAGGATTAGACTCAAACCGGTGGCAGCGATCATTAGCCTAACTGCGGAGGCGAGTAATCGAGTGACTATAAAGAATAAAGTGGCAGTATAGCGGGTGCCGTTGCCAAAACGATTGGCAAGGAATTCATAAATGGTAAGACTTTTGGCAGCGTAAAAAGCACTTAGAAATATACAAGCGATGAAGATTCGAGCCAAAAATGAACCGACTCCAAATTGCAGGTAACTCATGTTTTCAGAGAACCCAACACCTGGAGTTGCGAGGAAGGTGGCAGCGCTGACCTCAGTTGCGACAATTGAACCGAGTACTGCGAACCATGGCATTTGGCGACTTCCAGAAATAAAATCCTCAGTGCCTTTATTACGCCTTGAATGGTAAAGCCCTATACCGAGTACCGCGGTAAAATAAACTAGGACGATTAGGCCGTCGAGTAGGGTGAGTTTCGCAAACACAGTAAGAAAACAAGATACTATGTGCGGCGACCTTGTGTAGGTCAAGTCAGCGAGTTTCAGATTGGCACAACTTGAGCTCGGTTAAAACCGACAAACGAAACAGAGTGAACCTAGTATAAGCCTCAAGATTTGGAGAGCAAGTAGCTAGGAATCCAATGAATGGGTTAATTATCCAGTGATATTGACATTGAAGTCGTATATGTAGCCCACGCCATGAATGGTACGAAAGGCATCAAGTGTGAGATCGTGTTGTTTATAAAGATCGCGGATCTTAACAATGTACTGATCAAGCGAGCGACTTCGTACATCTGCATGTATGCCCCAAACTGAGTGAATTAAATTTTTGCGGGTGAGTACAGTGTTTGGGTGAGCCGATAGGTATGAGAAAATTCCGAGCTCTTTTCGGCCTATTGTTTTTACGGCTCCGTCAGGGAACTTTACTTCCAAGCGGCGAGGATTGATGATCGCTCCACAGAATTCAAATGGCTCATCAGTAATGGTCGCATTTTCAGTGATCTGAGCGTCATTAGCTGTTTCAGCTCGGCGTAA
>Ga0222717_10002221_pt1 | contig 15216 bp, 7 predicted proteins | sample C33_18DmetaG_FD_165053 | JGI IMG/M metagenome (GOLD analysis project Ga0222717, IMG submission 165053) | Estuarine water microbial communities from San Francisco Bay, California, United States - C33_18D | ecosystem: Environmental > Aquatic > Marine > Unclassified | place: USA: California...
ATATGGAGCATCAGACGTTACTAAGCGAAACAGAAATGGACAGACAGCGTCTGGCTTATATTCTCTTTTTATCCCAATGGAGTGGAACTACGAAGGATTTATTGATGAGCACGGAAGCCCAGTCTTCGATACTCCGGATCATGAAGTCTTCGATCCACATGGGGAATTAATAGATATAGGTGTTGTAGACAGTTGGCAAAACGAAGCTGATGGTTTAAAAAACGATCAAGATGCATTGAACGAATTTTACAGACAGTTTCCAAGAACTACTGAACATGCATTTAGAGATGAAACAAAAAACAGTATATTTAACTTAGTTAAACTATACGAACAAATAGATTACAACGAGGAAATGTCTAGAACATTAGGTATTACTAGAGGTAATTTTCAATGGGTCAACGGTATAAAAGATTCAAAAGTAATATTTTATCCAGACCCTAAGGGTAGATTTAAAGTAAGTTGGGTGCCACCAACAAATATACAAAACAAAGTTGTAATTAAAAATGGTGTTAAATGGCCTGGCAACGAACACATGGGTGCTTTTGGTTGTGATAGCTACGATATATCAGGAACTGTAGATGGTGTAGGTTCTAAAGGTGCTTTGCATGGACTGACTAAGTTTAGTATGGAAGACGCGCCAGCTAATACATTTTTCTTAGAGTATTTAGCAAGACCTCAGACTGCAGAGATATTCTTTGAAGACGTTCTAATGGCATTAGTATTTTACGGGATGCCTTTACTTGCAGAGAACAATAAACCTCGTCTATTGTATTATTTACGAAGGCGTGGTTACAGAGGTTTTAGTATGAATAGACCTGATAAAATATGGAATAAATTATCTGTAGCAGAAAAAGAAGTGGGTGGTATACCTAACTCAAGTGAAGATATAAAACAAGCCCATGCAGCTGCTATTGAAATGTATATACAAAGCCATGTAGGTATGGCGCAAGATGGTACTTTTGGTAATTGTTATTTTAATGAATTACTAAATGACTGGGCTAAATTTGATATAAACAAAAGAACAAAGCATGACGCGTCTATAAGCTCAGGACTTGCTATAATGGCTAACAACAGGCATTTATATAGACCAAATGCTAAAATAGAAAAACCAAAACTAAATATAAGTATTGCTAAGTATACAAATAATGGTAGTACATCTAAATTAATTAAAGAATAAATATGGCAGAGTCTGTTATAAATAATTATTTTCCTTCTCAAGTTGTAAGTGACTTAGAGAAAATAAGCTATGATTATGGTTTAAGAGTAGCAAAAGCTATTGAGTCAGAGTGGTTTCAAACTGATAGAGGTTCTAATAGATATAGAACTAATCATAATAATTTTCACAAGCTAAGACTATATGCTAGAGGAGAGCAGTCAATACAAAAATATAAAGATGAGTTATCTATAAACGGTGATTTATCTTATCTTAATTTAGACTGGACACCAGTACCTATTATACCTAAGTTTGTAGATATAGTTGTTAACGGTATTGCAGAAAGAACATACGATGTAAAAGCTTATTCACAAGATCCATACGGTGTTAGTAAAAGAACAGAGTACATGGAATCTATGTTAAGAGATATGAGATCAAGAGAGTTTAACGATTTTGCTCAAGAAAACTTTAACATGAATACTTATGAAAATCCAAAAGAGCTTTTGCCAGACACAGAGGAAGAGTTAAAGTTACACATGCAACTTAGTTACAAACAAGCTGTTGAGCTAGCTAACGAACAAGCTATTAACACTATAATGGAAGGTAATAGATACGAGCTAACTAAAAAACGTTTTTATTACGATCTTACAGTTTTAGGTATAGGAGCTGTTAAAACAGATTTTAACACTTCAGAAGGTACTACAGTAAAATATGTAGATCCAGTAGATTTAGTTTATTCATACACTGAGTCACCATACTTTGATGATATATACTATGTTGGTGAGGTTAAAAGCGTACCAATAAATGAACTAGTAAAACAATTTCCACATCTAACGCATGAAGAGCTAGAAGATATAGTTAAAAATAAAGGTGTTTACCAAAGCAATTACAATAGAACTGGTAGTAATTTAAAAGAAGAAGACAATAATAAAGTTCAAGTTTTATATTTTAATTATAAAACATATATGAACGAGGTTTATAAAGTAAAAGAAACTGGTACTGGTGCTGATAAAATACTACCTAAAGATGATACTTTTAACCCACCTGAAGATGTAGATGGATTTTCAAAACTACACAGATCAATTGAATGTTTATACGAAGGTGCTTTAATACTAGGTACTGATAAATTACTTAGGTGGGAAATGGCTAAAAACATGATGAGGCCTAAAAGTGATTTTACTAAAGTAAAAATGAATTATGCTATTGTAGCACCGCGTATGTATAAAGGTCGTATAGAATCTTTAGTAAAACGTATCACTGGTTTTGCTGATATGATACAGCTTACTCATTTAAAGCTACAACAAGTATTATCGCGTCTAGTTCCAGATGGTGTTTATTTAGATGCTGATGGACTTGCTGAAATAGATTTAGGTAATGGTACAAACTACAATCCACAAGAAGCTTTAAATATGTTCTTTCAAACAGGTTCTGTAATTGGTAGATCAATGACTGCTGATGGAGATATGAACCCTGGTAAAGTGCCAATACAAGAAATACAATCAGGTTCAGGCGGGCAAAAAATGCAAAGCTTAATTCAAACATACAACTACTACATGCAAATGATCAGAGATACTACTGGTCTTAATGAAGCTAGAGATGGTAGTATGCCAGATAAAAACGCTTTAGTTGGAGTACAGAAACTAGCAGCGGCTAATAGTAATACAGCAACAAGGCACATATTACAGTCTGGTTTGTTTTTAACTTCTGAAGTTGCACAGTGTTTATCGCTTAGAATATCTGATATATTAGAGTATTCACCAACTGCAGAGGCTTTTATACAGCAAGTTGGTGCTCATAATGTTGCAACGTTAGAAGAGATAAAAGAATTACATTTATATGACTTTGGTATATTTATAGAACTAATGCCCGATGAAGAAGAAAAACAAATGTTAGAAAATAATATTCAAATGGCGTTGCAGCAAAAATTAATAGAACTTGCCGATGCTATTGATCTTAGAGAGATTAAAAACATTAAACTAGCTAATCAGCTTTTAAAAATACGCAGAGAAAAGAAAATAGAAAAAGACCAGCAGTTGCAAGAAAGAAATATGCAAATGCAATCGCAAACAAACCAACAAGCTGCACAGGCAAAATCACAAGCTGATATGCAAGCTAACCAGCAAAAAGTTCAAGGTGAAATACAGCTAGAACAAACAAAAGCAGAGTTAAAAATTCAACAACTTCAGCAAGAGTTACAGATGAAAAAAGAATTAATGGCGGCAGAGTTTGAGTATAACATGCAGCTACGTCAAATGGAAGCTGAGGCAGTTGATAAAAAAGAAAATCAAAAAGAAAATCGTAAAGACGAAAGAACCAAAATTCAAGCTACACAACAAAGTGAACTTATAGACCAAAGAAATAATGGTAAAGCACCTAAAAACTTTGAGTCTGCAGGTAATGATAATATAGGTGGCGCTTTGAATATGGTTGACAGTATGTAACAAATTATTAATTATTATTATATTATATTATGGAAGAAAACGTAGAAAACGTAGTTGAAGAAACTACACAAGAAACTGTAGAAACAGTTGAAGAAAATAAACCACAAGTTAACGAAGAAGGTGATAGAGTTGTTAACTTAAGTAAACCAATAGAAAATAAAACTAAAGAAGACAACCCTGTCGACGAGGGAGTGGCTAGAGTCAATGAAAATGCCGATGCCACAGAAAAACAAGAAGAAGTACAACCGGAAGAACAAGCACAAGAAGACACTCCAGTATTAGAAGAAGTTACTGAAGAAGAAGTTAAAGAGCAAGTAGAAGATTTAGCTGAACAAGCTCAAGAAGCTATGTTAGAGTCTGCTAAAACTGGCAAAGCAATACCTGAAAATTTACAAAAAGTTGTAGATTTTATGGATGAAACCGGTGGTACATTAGAAGATTACGTACGTCTTAACCAAGATTTTTCTAGTTATGATGATATGACAGTGCTTAGAGAGTACTATAAACAAACAAAATCTCATTTAACATCAGAAGAAGTGGAGTTTTTAATTGATGACTCGTTTTCGTATGACGAAGAAGTTGATGAAGAAAGAGATATTAAAAAGAAAAAAATAGCGTTAAAAGAGCAAGTTGCCAACGCTAAAAGCCACTTAGACGGGCAAAAGTCTAAATACTATGAAGAAATTAAAGCTGGAAGCAAACTCACTAGTGAGCAGCAAAAAGCTATAAATTTCTTTAATAGATATAACAAAGAGTCAGAAGAGACTAAAAAAATAGCGGAAAAACAAACTAATACTTTTAAATTAAAAACTCAACAAGTTTTTAACGATAAATTCAAAGGTTTTGAATATAACGTCGGAGATAAAAAATATAGGTTTAACGTGAAGAACGCTAATGAGATTAAAGAAACTCAAGGTGATATTAATAATTTTGTCAAGAAGTTCTTGAATGAAAATAATGAAATGTCAGATGCTAAGGGTTATCATAAATCTTTATTTACAGCAATGAATCCCGACGCTATTGCTAATCACTTTTATGAACAAGGAAAAGCTGATGCTATGAAAGATAGTGTTGCCAAGGCCAAAAACGTAAGTATGAATCCAAGGCAATCATTTTCTAACGATAACACAAGTGGTCCTAGAGTAAGAGCGCTTAGCGATGATTCTCCTAGCTTTAAGTTTAAAATTAAAAATAAATAAATAAATTTAAAATTACAAAATTATGGCAATATCAAATCCTGGCCCAGGTCACTCGGGCACGTCGGGTAGTTTAAATAGTGTTCCAGCATCTGCTAAGGCAACATTATCTTCAAACTACATCGATTTTACAAGCTCAGCAACTAAAGGTTGGGCGCAACAATATTTACCAGATCTTATGGAAAAAGAAGCTGAAGTTTTTGGAAACAGAACTATCTCAGGTTTTCTTGCACAAGTAGGAGCTGAAGAGGCTATGACGTCTGACCAAGTAGTTTGGTCTGAACAAGGTAGACTACATTTATCGTACACAGGTACTATTAACAATACTTCTGGTGTGTTTACAGTGTCAAATGATATTGACGGAAACACGGTTGCTTCTGGTGATCATGGTATTCGTATTAATGACATGTGTATCGTTGCTACTGCAGAAGGTACTATTAAGTGTTTATGTACAGCTGCTGCAGCTACTACTGCAACTCTACTTCCTTATGAGCAAGCAAATATAGACGATGCTACTGCTTTTGGAACTGGAACTACTGAAGCTGCTACAGTATTAGTTATAGGTTCTGAGTTTGGTAAAGGTAAGCAAGGTCAAGGTGGTACTTCATCATCAACTGCTGGTTATGGAAACGTTGAACCTTCTTTTAAATCTTTTACTAATAAACCAATAATCATGAAAGATTATTACGAAGTTTCAGGATCTGATACTTCTGCTGTTGGTTGGGTTGAAATTACTGGTGAAGAAGGACAAAACGGTTACCTATGGTATTTAAAAGCTGAAGGTGATACTAGAGCTCGTTTCACTGATTATTTAGAAATGACTATGTTAGAGGCTGTTTTAGGTATTCCTAACAACTCTACTGCAGAAGGTACTATTGGAACTGCTGGTGATACTTTTGGTTCTGAAGGTCTTTTTGCTGCTATTGAAACTAGAGGTAATGTTACTACTGGTGTTACTGGTATTAATGCCGCTACTGATTTAGCTGAGTTTGACGCTATCTTAGCTGAGTTTGACAAGCAAGGTGCTATTGAAGAAAACATGATGTTTGTTAACAGAGGAACTAGCTTAGCTATGGACGATATGTTAGCTGCAATGAATTCTTACGGGGCTGGAGGTACATCTTATGGTGTATTTAACAACTCTGAAGATATGGCATTAAACTTAGGTTTCTCTGGTTTCAGAAGAGGTTCTTATGACTTCTACAAATCTGACTTCAGATACTTAAATGATTTAGCTACAAGAGGTAGTATAAACTCTAGAGACGTTGTAGCTCCAATTAGAGGGGTTATTATTCCTGCTGGAGTATCTACTGTTTACGATCAATCTTTAGGTAAAAACTTGAAAAGACCTTTCTTACACGTAAGATATAGAGCTTCTCAAACAGAATCAAGAAAAATGAAAACTTGGGTTACTGGATCAGTTGGAGCTGTTACTTCTGACTTAGACGCAATGCAAGTTCATTATTTATCTGAAAGATGTCTAGTTACACAAGGTGCTAACAATTTCATGTTAATGAAATAAGCACTGTTTATTATAAAGAACCGGGGCTTCGGCCTCGGTCCTTTTATTTATTAATTTTATTATATATTATATTATGGCAAAAAAACAAAAAACACAAGAGGTAGAGGTACCTGTTGTTGAAACTCCAGTAGTTGAAACACCAAAACCTAAAAAAGTTGAACCTAAAAAACCAACTTGGGAAATAAAAGATAGAACATATTTTATAAAAGGTGGTAAAAAACCATTATCATACACTATAAAATCTGCAAACATACATTGGTTTGACGAAGAAAAAGGATATGAAAGAGAATTAAAATATTGTTCTAACCAAAAAACACCGTTTGTTGATGAAATGATTGGTGATCAAAGATTAGAACATATAGTTTTTAGAAGTGGAGTTCTTATGGTTCCTAGAACTAAGACTGTTTTACAAAAACTACTTTCTTTATACCATCCTCACAAAGACAAGTTGTATAGAGAGTTTAAACCTCAAGTTCAAGCAGAAAATGAAATTGACTTTTTAGAAATGGAAGTTGAAGCGTTAAACGCAGCGATGAACTTAGATATTGATATGGCAGAGGCAGTTATGCGTGTAGACCTTGGCTCTAGAGTGTCAGAGATGAGCTCTAAAGAGCTTAAAAGAGATTTGCTATTATATGCTAAAAGAAATCCTGGTTTATTCTTAGAGTTAATTAATGATGAAAATGTTTCTCTTAGAAACGTTGGTATTAAAGCAACAGAAGTAGGGTTGTTAAAATTATCTTCAGATCAAAGAACATTTATGTGGGGTTCTAATGATAGAAAACTAATGAACGTTCCATTTGACGAACATCCATATTCAGCTTTAGCCGCTTGGTTTAAAACTGATGAAGGTATGGAAATCTATGCAAACATAGAAAAACAATTAAAATAATCAAACTGTAGAGCAGTCGCTCTTCGGAGCGATTGCAAACTACAATAAATAAATATGGTAAATATAGATAGCGTATATCAAAAAGTACTAGCTTTAGCTAACAAAGAGCAGAGAGGTTATATAACACCACAAGAATTTAACTTATTTGCTAACCATGCTCAAATAGATATTTTTGAGCAATACTTTTATGATTTAAATCAATTTGATAGAAGTAAAGAAAATGATCTTGAGTATTCTGGTATGATGAATATTTTAGAAGAAAAAATATCTGTGTTTGAAAAATTCAAAGTAGCCATGTCAGCTATGAGTGGTAATCAAGCTACACTACCAACCGACTTATATAGACTAGGAACTGTATTTTACGGTGCAGCTGGTTATGATGTTGAAGTAGAAAAAGTAGGTAAAAAAGAATTAGAGTATATGCTAAGAACCTCTCTAGCAGTACCTGTAGATGCAAGACCTGTTTACGTAAGAAAGTCTGATACTTTGTTAAAAATATTTCCTGCTTCACCATCTACATCTTATTCAACATCAAATATAACTTGTAACTATATAAAAAAACCTACTAAAGTAGTTTGGACCTATAATGTTGTAGCTGGAAATGCTTTATACAACTCTACAGCTGCTGATGCACAAAACTTTGAGTTACATGCTTCAGAAGAAACAGAGTTGGTTTATAAAATACTAGAACTTGCTGGTATTACGCTAAACAAACCAGGTTTAGTTCAATTAGCAGGAACAGAAGACATGCAAAAACAACAACAAGAAAAACAATAATAAATGGGATTACTAGACAATCAAACTCAAGCTCAATATCAAGCAGGTACTTTAGGTGGTTATCAATTTGTTTCTTTAGAAACTATAATAAATCAATTTATTATTGCTTATGTTGGTGAAGAAAAAATAATTACAAAAGCAAAGAGAATGGATATTGCTTTTCATGCTCAAAGAGCTTTACAAGAGTTAAGTTTTGATACGTTTAAATCTACAAAAGCACAAGAAATAGAAGTACCTAATACTTTACAAATGCTTTTACCACAAGATTATGTTAACTATGTTAAGTTAACTTGGAAAGATGGCGCGGGTATTGAAAGAATAATATATCCTGCTATAAAAACTTCAAATCCTAAAAATATAAAACAAAACGCTGACGGTACTTATAATTTGACAGTTGGTGATGAATTAGACTTTGATGCTGAGTCTGATACTTGGACAGATTATAAAGCACATACATCAACCACAACTACTGATGATTACGAAGACAATACTGAGTGGGTTAATAGCGGTGAAAGGTATGGTATAGAACCTCAACACGCTCAAGCTAACGGCTCTTACTATATAGACGAGCTTGCTGGTAAAATACACTTTAGTTCTTTTCTTTCTGGTAAAACTATAACGTTAAAATATATAAGCGATAGCTTAGGTACAGATGCTGAAATGCAAGTGCATAAGTTTGCAGAAGAAGCGATGTACAAGTGTATAGCACACGCAGTACTAGCTACAAGAAAAGATATGCCAGAGTATTTAGTGGCAAGATTTAAAAAAGAAAAACGAGCTGCAATAAGAACAGCTAAATTAAGACTATCAAACATTAAAATTGAAGAACTTACTCAAGTACTAAGAGGTAAGTCCAAACACATAAAACACTAGTCCATGCCAGAGTTAAAAAGAAATTTTGCTCAGGGGAAAATGAATAAGGATCTTGATGAAAGATTACTTCCACCTGGTGAATACAGAGATGCAAACAATATTCAGGTATCAACATCAGACGGAGCTGATGTAGGTACTGTGCAAACAATGCTTGGTAATACTAGATTTATAAATTCTACTTCTTTACCTGCAGACTGTAAGTGTGTAGGTGCTATTGCAGATGGTAAAACAGATAAGTTATATTGGTTTGTGCAAGGACCTGGTAAGTTTAGTTCAGAGGCAATAAAATATGATTTTATACTTGAGGTAAATGTAGAGTATAGCCAAGTTAAATATATTGTTGTAGATAACTGGCAAACAATATTAACAACAAACACTGGTACAACTAACGGTGCTGTTTTAAGATTTGCAGATGCAGCTGGAGTTAGAGCTGGTATGTATGCTGTGTTTAATGATACTAATGGAAACCCACAAAGATGGGAGGTATTGTCTGTTATTAGCAACGTTGTAACTTTAGCACCACTAAATGGTGTTGCAATATCTCTAACTATAGACGCCTCTACAACTGTTGTTTTTGAAGCGCCTAGAGTATTAAATTTCTCTGGAGATATTATAACAGCAATAAATATAATAGAAGACAATCTTTTTTGGACAGATAATCAGTCTGAACCTAAAAAAATAAATATCACAAGATGTAAACTTGGTACTGGTAAATTAACAAATGTACCTGACACTAATGTTTCTAGTGATATACCTAGCCCGGCCGCATTGCAAAATGCACCTTTCAATGGCCACAATTACAATATACATACTAGACTAGTTTCAACACTAGATGACGCTGTAGGACCAGAGGTCATGACTAACGCTGCTGGTAACAAAGCTGTGTTTTTGCAAGAAGAGCATGTTACTGTTATTAGAAAAAATCCTGTAACACCTCTTTACTTAGAAATGTCTTCTACAACAATAGATAGATATAATCAAAATGGTGTTGCTAACAATATTATAACAACTATAGCTGCAACAAAGTTTACAGATGGGAATGGAGTACCACACGCAACCGGCTTTGTAAAAGTAGATGTATTTTTTACTACTGCAGTTGATTTTAGAATAGGAGATGTTATTGTTGCAAAATCTCAAGACAACCAAAGCAGTTATAGTGACTTTTCAGATTATGAGGTTAGAGCTGAAATAACAGCTGTGCCATCACAACATCAACCGCCAAACACTATTATGCCTGGTGTAACAGGTAATGCGTATGAATTAACAATACTTAGCGTTGCTAATAACGCATCAAGTTCTGATGAAACATGGTCAGTAACTTTAGAGCAAAAGAAACCTTTATTTGAGTTTAAATTTCCTAGATTTTCTTATAGATACAAATATGTAGATGGTGAATACTCTACATTTGCACCTTGGTCTGAAGTTGCTTTTATGCCTGGTAATTTTGATTATTTACCTAAGCAAGCATACAATTTAGGTATGACAAACAATTTAAGGTCCTTAACTCTTAAAAATTATATAGTTGAAGATTCTTTAAGACCTAGAGATGTTGTTGAAGTTGATATTTTATATAAAGAAAGTAATTCACCTTTGTGTTACACGGTTAAAACAATAAAACCTGCTGATGGTGATTTAATATGGCCTAACACAAGTCAAGATCCGTACGAAAGAGGTAGACTTAACATTGAGTCTGAAATGATACACGCTGTTTTACCAGCTAATCAATTATTAAGACCATGGGACAATGTTCCAAGATATGCTAAAGCGCAAGAAGTTACAGCTAATAGGCTTGTTTACGCTAACTATAAACAAAATTATAACATTGTAAGTAACGGATCAATAATAAGACCTAATTTAGATGTTTCATTAATTAGTGCTAGTTTTGAAAATAATACAGGAACAAAATCTATTAAAACAATGCGTAATTACCAATTAGGTATTGTTTATGGTGATGAATATGGTAGGGAAACTCCTGTTTTAACAGACCCTGTAACTGGTTCGATAAAAATTGATGTAGAAGAAGCAACAAAAAGTAATAAATTACAAGTAAAGATAAATTCTGTAGCTCCTGACTGGGCTAAAACTTGGAAGTTTTATGTTAAAGAAACTTCTAACGAGTATTATAACTTAGCTATGGATAGATGGTATGATGCGCAAGATGATTGCGTTTGGCTTTCTTTTCCATCAGCTGAAAGAAACAAAATAGACGAAGAAACATTTTTAATTCTTAAAAAACAACACGATAATAATTCTGCTTTAACGCAAGAAGCTAGGTATAAATGCATTGCAATTGATAATGATGCCCCGCAATATATTAAAAAGAAAAGAACTTCTTTAGGTATAATAGTAAATGCAACTTACAATGGTGTTGTTGACAATCTTATTGGTGATTCATCAAGCGGATTTCCTTTTGTAAATACAAATTTTTTCACAGTAGCAAGCGATAATGCAGATAATATTTGGGGCGCAGATTTTTGGGCTTATGACAATTTAGAAGTAAAGTTTACATCTTCAATTGGTGATCAATCAAAGTATTATGAAGTTGTTAAAGCAGCGCCTAGCGGTAACAACGAATACAACATAACTTTAAAAGAAAAGTTTGGAGATGATATGTTATTTGCAACAACTGATGATCCACAGACTTGGGCAAATAGATTAGGCGCTAGTGATGCAACAACTCTTCAAGTAGAGTTGTCTTACGTAGAGTATGAAAACAAACCTGAATTTGACGGTAGATTTTTTGTAAAGATAAATAAAGATTTAGCTTTAAAACAAAACTTATTAAGCACAGCAGATCCTGATAGCTATGTTGTTTCTAATGCAAGTAAGGTTCAATACATAAATACTTTGCAAGGGGCAAGTTCTAGCAGTACTGGTATTGACGGTGTTTTACTAGGTGGTAATGGAACTAGTAATACAGTGTTAGGTATTACAGAGAAGCATATAGGGCAAAACGCTAGCGGTGTCCGTACATGGACTAATGGATCTACTACTTACACTTGGGCACCAAGTTTTTATACTCAAGCAGATTTTTACCAAACAAGCAATAAAAACAACGCTTCTAAAACCGAGGCTAGGCAGTTTTGGTATCATTTTGGCACTACACATAAAAACCATGATAAGGGTAATTGGTTTATAGACGAAGCTGCTGTTCAAGCAACGGTAAATAATCAAAGATTTGACGGCTTAAATGGGTGTGGAAATAATTTTACTTATGATAATGGTATTGCTGGTGGTGTAGGACCTAGAGAAGGTGGTGCTGTTTTTAACCATCCAACAGCTGGGTTGTTAAACCTGCACATTGGTAAAATGCAAAATGCAAATAGCACTCAATTTTCTGGCGTTGGTGACGTGCCAAATGGTAAAGGTATACATGCGCAACGCTACGCTATGGACCTTGCTTTTTCTGGTATATGGCCGTATGGAGCTGATATTGGTACTCCAGAAAGTATTGTAAATAGAATACAAGACGCTGTGAACACTATGCCACAATACCAACAAGATGTTGAGTTTGCAAAAGCTTTGTTTACTGTTGGTTCTAAATTTAGATTTAAAAATGATCCAGACAGCATTGTATATACCGTACTTTATGTAAGAGAGCTTTATGGATTAAGAAATTACGATCCAGACTATGGTGGTAGTGATTGTAATGATGATGGTGATGCTGATTCTCCAAACCATGCTTGGAACAAAAGACAACGTTGGACTATTGTTGTTGATAAACAGTTTGGTAGTGGGCCGTCAGAGTTTTGGCCTTTAGACATAAAACATGATGGTTCTGCTGGTCAAGTTATAGAGGTGTTAGAAGTATATAGCGATGAGGGTGGTTATTCTAGTGAAAACCCTGCTATATGGGAAACAGAACCAAAAGAAGATGTAGGGCTTGATATATATTACGAAGCTTCTCAAGCTTACCCAATGGATATAGATTTTAAAACAAACGAACAATTTATACCTGTAGGCTCAACTGTTAAGCATTTTGTTAGTGGTGAATGGGTAAATATTTATTACGACGGTAGCTCTAATGATACTACTATTGCTGTAAAAACTTATTCTTCTAGTGATCAAAAAGTAACGCTAGATGATGCTTCTGTAGCAATATCAGCTAATGAAAAAATTAAGTTTGTACACCCAGATGGAAGTGCTGTTCATGCTTATGTAAAAACGGCTGTTTCAGCTGGAGACACATCTATAATACTTCATGGTAATGGAAACAATACAGTTCAAGCATATAGACCACATAATCAAGATATAATTTTACCATACTTTAATTGTTATTCTTTTGGAAATGGTGTTGAGTCTGATAGAGTAAGAGATGATTATAATCAAGTTAGAATTGGCAAAGGAGTGAAAGCATCTACAGTTTTAGCAGAGCAATATAAAGAGGAGCATAGACCAAATGGCTTAATATTCTCTGGTATTTACAATAGTAATAGTGGTGTTAATAGGTTAAATCAATTTATACAAGCAGAACCAATAACAAAAGATTTAAATCCTAGCTACGGAAGTATACAGAAACTTTATGCAAGAGATACAGATTTAATAACTTTATGTGAAGATAAAGTATTAAGAATATTATCTAAAAAAGATGCATTATTTAATGCTGATGGTAAAGCAAATGTAACTTCTAATGCAATGGTGTTAGGGCAAGCAATACCTTTTGTCGGTGATTACGGTATATCAACTAATCCAGAATCTTTTGCCGTAGACAACTACAGAGCTTATTTTACAGATAGACAAAGAGGTGCGGTTATAAGGTTATCAAGAGATGGCATAACACCAATATCAGAACATGGTATGAGAAGTTGGTTTAGAGATAATTTTGGAAAAGTTTATGTAGACCAAGCAATTGGTAATTTTGATAAAGACAAAAATACTTATAATTTAACTATAAAAACAACAACAGACAGAGGTGGTGATAAACAAAACAATGTTAATTATACACTTGCTTTTAAAGAGTCTGTTAGAGGTTGGCAAAGTTTTCACAGCTTTACACCAGAATATGGTATAAGCTCTAACAACAAGTACTTTACATTTAAAGACGGCTTTCCTTGGCAACACCACGTTAATAATGTTGCAAACAACTATTATGACACTCAATACTACTCTGATGTAACAGCAATATTTAACGATCAACCTGGTATGGTTAAAAGTTTTAATACTGTAAATTATGAAGGTACACAAACAAAAGTTACTCAAAACTTACAAGACAGCAACTACCATAACTTAACAGCTGTAGACGGTTGGTATTTAGATACTTTTATAACTGACTTACAAACTGGAAAAGTTACTGAATTTATAAATAAAGAAGGTAAGTGGTTTAATTATTTAAAAGGAGAAACAACTTCTTTAAGTAATTTAGATGGTTTAGAATTTTCTGTACAAGGTATAGGTAATCCATCTTCTGTAGTTCATGATGGTGATGCTAGTGGATCTGGAGGTTCTTATAAGTTATACGTTGAAGATAGTTCTAGTGGTACAGATGGTACTGGCTGGGACGATGGAAACACATACACATAAAATAACATGGCAATAAATAATTATTCTTTTTTATCAACAACAATAGGTGGTGGATTTCCTCAGACAGGTGGTAGTAGTATAAGTGGTAGTTACTTTACTTTTATTATATCTCCAGTAGGTGGTAATCCAGGCTCGCCAGTTGTTATAGCTGCAGATGATTTTAAAATTGGTAATGCTGCTGAAAACCCATCAGGTTCTAATATTTGGTTTGCTGGTAACGTAGACGCTTCTGTTGAAAAAGTTGAGTTTGTAGATTTAGCAACACCATATGATATTTCTAATACTGTTGAGGTTAGAGTTTACCTTTTTAGTGGCACCACAATGCCAAATGCAGATTTAACTGTTCTAGTAGATGTTGATTATACAACACCTACGTTTGGAGATGGTGACGATAGAAGCACCTCTATAGGTAGACCTATGTGTTTAAATTTATATCCACCAGCCACTACAAACGAATGTGACGGTAGTGGGGGAACAAACCCTGCTTACACTGGTATATCTAGTTTTGTTTTTACAACTTTTTATTTAACACCTACAGGCAATAATCCTGATGGATCGAGTGGAAATCCTTTTTGTAGTGGCTTTAACCACTATAGACTAAGCGGTACAATAACAGATCAACCAACAATGTTGTTTTATTTAGTTGCAATTGCTGACACTGGTTATTATTTTCCAGAACCAGGTATACAACCAATTATAAATGTTAACTCTCAAGGTTTAGATTTTTCACCTTATTGGAGTACAAACGATATAATTACTAGAAACGCAGACAATCAAATTACAGTTCATAAAATAGAGTTTTGGTACACACCACCAGATCCTCCTTTAGAAGACACAAGTGG
>Ga0222717_10002222_pt1 | contig 15212 bp, 14 predicted proteins | sample C33_18DmetaG_FD_165053 | JGI IMG/M metagenome (GOLD analysis project Ga0222717, IMG submission 165053) | Estuarine water microbial communities from San Francisco Bay, California, United States - C33_18D | ecosystem: Environmental > Aquatic > Marine > Unclassified | place: USA: California...
GGCTTGGTTAATTCGCGAAAGTAGAGAAGAGGAAATCTGGAAAGTCTTCGCTGGAGAAGAAGTTTAAGATATTAACGACCGCGCGATCTTTTTCGCTTTGCTTTAAGTGCTTTTTTAAGCAATTTTTGTTTCTTTTTTTCTTCTGAACTTAAACCCATTCCCGGTGCACCAGCTGGTATGTCGCCTAAGTTTAAATCTCCAAGTCCAGCACCGCCACTGCCCATTGCATTTTTTCCCATTTTCATCATATTTTTCATGCCCGAAAACATGCCGCCGCCTTTGCTCATGCCCGACATCATTTTTTGCATCATTTTGAATTGATTAAAAAATTGATTGATATCTTGAACTGTTTGGCCACAGCCCGTTGCGATGCGTTTTCTCCTTGAACCATCTAGTATTTCGCCGTTGTCTCTTTCGTCGGGTGTCATCGATAAAATAATGGCTTCAATTTTTCCAAATTGGCTTTCATCGACATCCATGTCTTTCATGGCATTGCCTAAGCCCGGTATCATGCCCATCATATCTTTGAGGCTGCCCATTTTTTTAATGGTTTGCAATTGTTTTAAAAAGTCGTGAACCGTGAATTTGTTCTTCATCAGTTTTTCATGAAGGTCGATCGCTTCTTGTTCACTGAAAGCATCCTGAGCTTTTTCAACCAGAGAAACGATATCGCCCATGCCGAGTATACGGCTGGCCATTCTGTCTGGGTGGAACTCTTCTAATTTGTCGAGTTGCTCTCCAATACCGGCAAATTTGATGGGTTTACCGGTGACATGTCTTAAACTAAGAGCTGCACCACCACGTGTATCGCCATCGAGTTTAGTTAAAATAACACCGTCTAAATTTAATTGTTCGTGAAAAGATGAGGCTGAGTGCACTGCGTCTTGCCCAGTCATTGCATCGCAAACCAAATAAGTTTGGTCGGGTTCAGTTGCTGTGTAAATAGATTTGATCTCGCGCATGAGATCATCGTCGACATGGAGTCTGCCAGCGGTATCTAGAATAACTAAATCGCGTTCTTCTTTTTTGGCATAGTCGAGAGCGTTTTTACAAACGTTTAGAGGTGAAGAATCTTCTTCAGCATAAACGGGGAAGTTGAGTTGCTTTCCAATGGTTTTTAGTTGCTCAACCGCAGCAGGTCTTTTTAAATCGGCTGCCACTAAAAGGGGTTTGCGTTTATCTCTTTTCGATAAAAGCAAAGCGAGTTTACCACATGTGGTGGTTTTCCCGGCACCTTGTAAACCCGACATGAGAATAACGGTGATGCCATCTTCTTTATAGGGAATACTTGTGTCTGAAACTCCCATCATGGATTCGAGTTCATCTTGAACTATTTTCACAACCAAATCACCAGCGTTGATATTGGCTTGAAGGTCTTGGCCTGTCGCTTTGGTTTTTATCGTTTTGACAAATTCTTTAACGACATCGAGAGAAACATCGGCTTCGAGCAATGCCACCCTGATGGTACGCATGCTATCTTTAACATCTTGTTCGGTCAAACGACCTTTTGAGCGCAGTTTGCTAAAGGTTTCGGTTAGTTTTTCTGTTAAATTATCAAACATTGTTTATCTTATTTTTTGGCACGGGGTCGTATCCACTTTTACCCCAGGGTTGGCAGTTTAAAATGCGTTTGGTTACGAACAGTGTTGCACGAAAAAAGTTGTGTTCGCGGTAAGCATCGAGAGCATATTGGGAACAAGTCGGTTGAAATCGGCAACATGGCCCAATGAAAGGAGAAATAAATAAACGGTAAAACCTGATCAAAAGAGAGGCAGTCCAATTTAATATTCTCATGTTTGAATCTCACGCAGCATTTGTCTTAATTCGCTTAATGAGAGCAATTGGTATCCCGGATAAAAACGCAATACATAGTCACAATTCAGCCTAAACTCTTTTCTTTCTAGGCGAAAAGCCTCTTTCCAGAGCCTTTTAATGGAATTTCTACGAGGAGCATTTCCCATTTTTTTTGATACAATAAAACCTAGTCGAGAAACTTCAAGTTGGTTTTCCAGTTGATGAATAGTTAAATGTTTACACCTCAATCGGGTGCCTTCATTCATTATTTTTCTAAATTCTGTACTCGTTCGGATATGATGCTCTTGAGGTAAATCGAATTGGGACATTAAACACTTGAATTAAGAAAAATTAATCACGTGGTTACATAGTGCAGCAACATTTTCTTCAGGAGTTTTTGGTGTGATGCCATGTCCTAGGTTAAAAATAAACCCTCTTTTTGAATGCGGGTTTTGTAAAATTTTATTGGTTTCACGAATGATCTGTTCTTGCGAACAATGCAGCCAGCGTGAATCTAAATTCCCTTGTATCGCTTTATTTGGAGCGATGGCTTTGATTTGTTCAAAAGAAATGTTTGAAGGCACACTTAAAACTTGAACAGGTAATTTGGCAAAGTGTTTCCACAGGGATATCGGCGCCAGTGCAAATAAAATCAGTGGCTTATCAGGATGAGAACAACTCTCGATGATTTTTTTAAGATGCGGAAATACGTGCTCTAAATACATATCTTCAGGTAATAACGATGCCCAGCTCTCAAATATTTGTAGCGCATCAATCCCATTTTCGCGTTGCATTTCAATGTAGCGAATGGTTAAATTACTTAAAGAAGATAAAATATTATTAAAAAGTTCAGGGTTATTTTGAATCATTTTAAAGGTTTGCAGGATATCTTTGGAGCTTCCCCCTTCAATCATATAGCTTGCTACAGTAAGAGGTGCACCACAAAAACCTAGAAGGGCTTTTTCTGGAGCGAGTTCATTTCTAATTTTAGTGATCGTTTTTCCAATATAAGCGAGTTCATCATTTGCTTTTGAAAAATCATTTAGTTTTGAAAAGTCATCAAAGGATCTTATTGGGTTTGCGATCACGGGTCCTTTTTTTTCAACGATATCGACTTCTGCTCCTAGGGCTTCTGCGGTTACGAGGATATCGCTAAAGAGAATAGCCGCGTCCATGTTGAATTTTTTAATCGGTTGCAATGTGATTTCACAAGCTAAATCGCTATTATGGCAGAGTTCCATAAAGCTGTGTTTTTCACGTAACTGCCTGTAATCGGCCATATATCTACCCGCTTGACGCATTAGCCATATCGGTGGCCGTGGGTTTTCAATATTATTGCATGAATTGTAAATTAATTCACGTCCATTCATCATCAAAAAAGCGGTCTCAAGGATTGAAAATAATTAGCAATACGCTAAAATAACCGTAGTTAATTCAGGATAATTTTTATGCGCAAACTGCGCGACATTAAATACGCCAGCGGTGAATCACAAGGAGTGAAGGATCAATTGATTCAAAACCTTTCTGAACGCCGTGGTAAGCTTTTATTGTTCAAGGCTGTTGTGCCTGTGACAGTGATAGTGGCTATTCTGTATTCGATCGTTGCTTTAGATGATTATCTATTTGAAAATCCAGAGCTTAAGGCTAGGTTAGAAGCAGATGCTCTGGCTTATGAAAGTGATTTAATGAACATGGTTAAAAATAATCCATGGGGAAATTCAACGGTAAAAGAACCAAAATATTTCATCATGTCATTTTTCATGGACATGGATTCTGATAAAAAAAGAGATTTCATGGCGGTGTTAGAAACATTGTCTCCAGATAAAATTAACTTTTTAATGCAATTATTGACTAAAATTGAGTTGTCGGATGCCCAAAAAAACCAATTATTAAAGGTTTTTGAGACACTTCTCAACAGCGATAATTCAGGTAAAAAAATCTCAGCTTTAGTTGAATTGGCTAAAAGTGCCAGCGATAAAGCAAAAATAGCAAAAGCTAAAGGTTTAGTGAAAGCAGGTTCTTTAAAGATGGTGAATGGTGAACAGCCATTAGATGAGGTTGCTACCGATGCATTACAGGTAGAAAAAATATTACAGACACAAATTGATGAAATAGCAAATACGGATTTTATCACAAAAATGTTAACTTTAGAAAACCCTGATTCTCTCGATTATTTATTAGATGAAATTATCAATTTAACGGGAGTCACCTACACCAAGTTGATTGCTGTTCTGGGCACCATAAGCACTAAAAATGGCGAAACCCTTATTGAAGTGATGGAAGAATTAAGTGAAACGGATACGAGAAATATTGTTAAATTGTTATCAAATTTAGACCCAAAAATTACTGATAAATTTTTGCCGAATGTCGTTGCAAAGATCCCAACAAGTCAAGTGCCTGTTGTGGTTAATGCCGGTTTAAAACTTTCTGTAGATCTTCAAGAACAATTCATTGAAACAGTTTCAGATTTCTCAAGAATAGAATCAATACTAATGTTATCGAGGTTTGTTAATAAATACACTCCTCGTACTGTCGACCAGTTTGTGGGGACTATCAATGATAAAGTATCGAAAAAATTATTTGAGAGCCTAACGAATACCTTAATGAGTAAACTTGATTCATTAGTTCCTGATATTGTTGATATAATGGCTCAGAAAAAATTTACAAATGTTGTGATTGATAAAGGAGATAAGTTACTAGGAGATACTTTAAAAGTTGCCAATGCTAAAGAGGCAGTACGAATATTAAAAAAATTGGGAACACCAACAATTCAAAAAGAAATGGTCGAAGAAGCAGACCAATTGAACAGAGACAATGCCAACAAAGCAGTTGAAGTTTATAAAGAGATTAAAATTAAATCAGTAGAAGAGTCGGTGCAAATTTCTAAAACAGTCAATATCAAATCAAAAAACTTAATGGTTTCTCAATTGCATAGGCTAAAAGAATATAAAGTCAAAAGCCCTACTGCTGTAGCGGGTGTTAGAGGTAAGCCAAAACAAATTGGTGAAGTTAATGACATTTCTCGAACCTCTTACAACCGGATTGAACGCATAGAAAAAGTTATTGGCAAAGCTCATGCTCTTAATGAAGCTACTGTTACAGAATCTATGGTTGAAACAAGTCAAGATATCAAAGACAAACATTTGCAAAAAGCCGGTGATATATTTCTAGACCTCGATGTCACTTCTGATAAACAGAGAGCATTGCGTTTAATGACAACGTATCGCCGTTTAGATGTGCAACGTCGTGAAGATGCGATAGACACACTTGATGATATCGGAGTAAGGCATGTAAGTGCTGCTGTTGATATTGCCCATAAAGCTGGCTCTAAGTTATTGAACGAATCCGTGGATTATGCAACAAACCTAAGAAAACGCCTAGGCGAAAAAGAAGGTTTGCTTGCAACCATGCGCGTTATAAACATCGCATCGAGAGTTAAAACCAATAAAGATAGGCAAGATGGACTAGATCAACTTCGAAAAGAAAGAGAAGCACGAGTGCGTAGAATATTGATTCAAACAGATGGGCACAATGATATTTTTGATGGCTTTGCGATCAAAGCCATAACCAAGACGTACAAGGATTTAGATGCAAAGTATCCTAAAGAAAGTATACAACACCGCACTCCTGCATCGAAGTTAGCTGATACCCTATCTGGTTCTAGTGGCCTAACTTTAGGAACGATAGCAAGAACAGGTGGTTTGAGCCGTAGGATAACACAAGATACAAAACTTTTTAGATTGGGTCAGTATTTGTCTAACGACCCTGAAGAAGTTAAAAAATTGGATAGAAGGGTACACTTCATGGTTCAAAGGCCTATGGTTGTTCCACACCAAGTGGTTGATGATGTCCCTATTGTTGAAGATAACTTCGACGTTACTTACCCAGATATTATCGACTAGATTTAACTTTATACCTGCCACCAGGTACTTTCTCAACAACGCCTTTTGCCACTTCTAGATTTAATTTCCTAGTTAATACTGTATAATCAAGGCCTGTGCTTTCTATGATTTCTTCTACATCTCGAGCTTCAAAGCTTAAGCCTAATTCTTTTAATTTTTTTGGAATTTTTGTTTCTTGGTTTTGAGGAAGTTTGATAGGTGTGAGTTTAGTTTCAATACTTGTTCCGGTTTCATGATTTTGTAAATGGTCACGGTAATAATCTAGAATATCGTGGGGTGACTGTACTAGTATAGCACCATCCCTAATCATCATATTGGGTCCTTTCGAGTACTCACAATTGATTGGACCTGGTATTGCAAAAACATCTTTGCCTTGTTCCAGTGCCCATTTTACAGTGAGACTTGTACCACTTTTTATACTAGCTTGCGTAACCAGTAAGCCCGTACCTAAGCCACTGATAAGTCTATTCCTCCATGGGAAATTATGACCAATAGGTTTAGTGCCAGGGGAGAATTCTGTAATGATAGCCCCATTAGTTTCCATTTTAGCAAAAAGCTCTTTGTTTTCTTTAGGGTAAATTTCATCGATGCCTGTTCCAAGTACACCAGTAACATGAGCACCAGATTTAATTGCTTCTTTAAGAGCGATGGTATCAATTCCACGAGCCAATCCACTGATGATGTGAACTCCAGAACTTGCTAGATCTGATGCAAATAAAAGCGTTTGAGATCGACCATAAAGGTTTGGCCGACGTGTCCCTATAATAGATAGACCTAATTGTTGTTTATGATCAAAGTTTCCTTTTATATATAATAAATGAGGAGGGCTTTTAACATGATGTAAACTCATTGGGTATTCAGGGTCTTCACAGAGAACCATTTTGACTCCATTAGTAAGCAAGCTTTCGAAAATCTTATTTGACTCTATTCTTTCTGAAGTTTTTAGAAGTTTTTCATGTTCAGCTTTGGATATGTGTAATAAATCTTCACATGGGTTTTCAAAAAGGTTGCGTGCGTTTTTGTGAAATTCGATAAGTTTTACTTGTTTTTCTAGTGAAAAGACATTAGAGGCATTGAGTAAAAATCGGTATTTGAGTTCATTCATGGACTTAATCATTTGTATAATTTGAAGTGTTAGCTTCAACCATAAAATTACGGTGTTAAATCAGTTTACAAGTAGAGCTTAAGATGATCAAAAAAAATGCGTTTTCATTGTTGGAAATGATGGTGGTGATTGCCATCATTGGTTTTTTAGCAGGAATGTTGGTTGTAGAATTAGGCAATAGTGCTGATGAGGCAGCTGTGGGAACAACGAGAGCTACGATCAAACAAGTAGAAGATGGTTTGAAAATGTACAAACTGAAAAAAAGAAAATTCCCTGATTCAAATGAAGGTCTCGATGCAGTTGTAAAAGCGGGTTATATTTCAGGATTTAAAGATGCATGGCAAAATGATATTCAATACGCTTATCCCGGCACAAATGGTCGAAAATTTGATGTTTGGTCATTGGGTGCCGATGGTTTAGATGGTGGTCAAGATTTTGATGCAGACATTTATAATGGAACTCTAGAACAGCAGGAACAATAAGAAAATTTAAGCGTGAAAAAAAAAAACTTCACGCTTATCGAAATCTTCATCGTTATCACGATCATGGGTTTCATTTTGGGTATGGCTGTTGTGCAATTAGATTCAGTCATCCCTAGTTCGCGCTTAAAAAAGCAAGTTAGAGAAACGTCGAATGCTATTGAAATTGCTTTTGCTCAAGCGGCGATAGAAGGCAGGCCACTGGCAATTCACTTTGATCAAGAAGAGCGAATGTTAACAATAGAGTATTTCTTTGCTACCGAAGAGCAAAGAGAATTTTTTATAGAACAAGCTGAAAAAGAAAGGTCTGAAGAAGACGAATTTTCTGATGAAATTGAACCTTTGTATTCAAGTTATTGGGATGAAAGTATTTCACTTGATTTAATTGAAGTGGATTTTAATGAAGATGAAGACCCACGAGAATTCATCATTTTCAATCCTGAAGGTATGAGTGATGGCGCACGCGTTATATGGAAAGAAGTGTCTGGAATATCTCAAGAAATTAGGTTGTGGCCTCTACTGGGTAAAACAGAAATATTGCCTTTAGTCAGCAGCGACTATCATTAATCACAATTATTTCCACTCACTGTGATTGAATGAAAAAAACAATCATCACTAACAAATTCACCTTACTCGAAATTTTATTTGCAATCGCAATCTTTTCGACAGGAATTTTTGTTTTAATGGAAAAAAGGAATTTTGGTTTAGAAGCGACTCACTATTCAGTAAACTTATTTGAATCTCAAAAAATCATAGATGAAGTCTTAGCAGATTACCGTTTACACCCTTTTAGTGAAGAAGCGCTTCCACTACAAAAAGATTATTCTCCATTTGATGTGAAAGTTAGCGTTGCAAAAGAGTCGGTTAATATTTTGCCAGAGGAATGGCGTGTAGAATACGACGATGAATACGGTGAAGATGAAAAGAAAAAAAAGCGCATTATCTTAAGGGTAACAGTGGATGTTGCTTTTGGAACACTTGAAGACCCCGAGCCGGTTAATCATTATAAAATCTCAACCTTAATAAGGCATATCGAACTCGAATCAGAAGAAGATGATTGAAAACAAAAAAATTTGTTTTATCATCACAAGATTAGTAGCTGGAGGGGCTCAAAAAGTTGTTCTTGATTTAATCCATTCACTGTCGAAAGAGAATAAAAATATTTATTTAATTTCAGGTCCAGAAACTGGAAAAGAAGGTAGTTTCTGGCATTTAGCTGAAAAAATACTACCAGAAGATAAATTACTAAAATGCCCATTTTTAGTTCGAAGTGTAAACCCTTTTAAAGACCTGCGTGCTTACTTTTGGTTGAAAAAGAGAATACGAAAATTAAAAATCGATATTGTTCATACCCATACCAGCAAAGCTGGTGTGATTGGACGTTTAGCAGCGTATCATTTGAAAATCCCAGTTATTGTTCATTCAACCCATGGATTAATTTATAATGTTGATGCAAATATCCCCGGTGTTAAGGGTCGTTTCGCTATCTATGTTTTTAAAAGATTAGAAATTTTTGTAGGTAAATTTACGAATCATTTAATCACTTTAAGCGAAAATGAAACAGGAGATGCAATTAGGCTTAAACTTATCAACTCTTCATCCGTTAGCGCTGTTTCCAATGGTATCTTATTAGATAGTTTTGAAAAAATTGAAAGAGATCCCAATTCGTGGAAAGGTCAACATGTAAGGCTTGGTATAGCAGGTAGACTCAATGCTGAAAAAGGTCATGATGTTCTTATTCGCGCAATAAGGAATTTGAGTGAAAAATTTCCCGGAGTGTCTTTAAAGATAGCTGGCGATGGTCCACTCTTAAAAGATTTACAGGCATTGGTGAATGAATGCGGTTTATCTGAAAATATTGTCTTCTGTGGTTTTATTGAAGACATGGCCTCTTTTTTAAAGGAGATTGATATATTTGTTCTGAGCAGTCACTATGAAGGTTTTGGGATTGTATTGATTGAAGCGATGGCTGCAGGACTGCCCATTGTAGCTACGGATGTTGGAGGTGTTCGTGAAGTTGTCGATGATGGAAAAAATGGAATCATTGTGCCCTCTGGTAGTGAGGGAGAGTTAACTTTGGGTATTGAGTATTTTCTTCAAAACCCAGGTATTGCTTATGAGTATGGACAACACGGGAGAAAAGCCTCTTTGGAAAAGTATTCACTATCGAAAATGGTTGATGCACATAAAGATATATATAAGAGTTTTTATATAGAAAAAGTTGACCTTAACCTGCCTAAAAACTTTATGCGCGCAGATCTTCATATGCACAGCTTAAAAAGCTTTGATAGTGAGACGCCAATTGAATCAATCGTTAGAAGTGCGATAAAAAATGGATTACAAGCAATTGCTATCACAGATCACGATATAATGGTAGCACAAATAAAAGCTCGAGAGCTTGCTAGTGATAAATTAATGATCGTTGCCGGAATGGAAATAACGACGAATGTCGGTGATGTCATAGCACTGTTTGTAGAAAAGCCAATTCTCTCTAAAGAGTTTGCTACCGTTATAAAAGAGATTCGAGAACAAAATGGAATTGTATATTTACCTCACCCTTTTAGAGGAAGAAGGAGTATTTCATTAGATTTAATAAAAGAGATCGATGTTTTTGAAGTGTACAACGGCCGTTCTCAGGGAATAAATATGCAAGATGACAGATTTGGCAATCACGAAATAGTCAATTTTGCCATGGGTAATTTTTTAACAGGAGTTGGTGGGTCTGACGCCCATCATGAGGATGACTTATTTAAAGTTATAACCTATTTGCCGCCTTTTGAAAATGAAGAGGCATTAAAAAAAATATTATTATCAAAAAAAATATTCCCGGTATATGAAAATGGTATTCCAGTCGAGGCTACGTTAGACCTCTATTGAATTTTAGAATTTAGCTATTTCACAAAGGGTTGAAACAACTTTGTTGATATCAGATTTTTTTAAATCGGGATAGAGAGGCAAGGAGAGAATGCTATTAAAAGAAGCTGTTGCGTTTGCGAAATTTGAATCTTTTAAATTTAAGTATTGATGAAGTGGTTTATAAACTGGTCTTTTGACTTCAATATTGTGATCTCCCATATAGGTGATGCATTCATCGATATTTCTTACTTTTACCCAATAGCGAAAGGGAGTATCTTTTGCATATTTAATTGAGAGCCCATTTTTACATGCTAAAATTTGAGGGCATTTTTTTGAGATCAAGGTGTCGTACATGGTGCATAGAGACTTTCTTTTTTTAATAAAACTGTTTAATTTTTTGAGCTGAGCATTAGCCACAGATGCACTTAAATCAGAGAGCTCCATATTGTATCTTTGTCGAAAAGTTTCGCGATTATCATAATTCAATAAATCCTTACACTCATCGAAGATTTCTTTTTTATCTGTAAAAAGAACACCACCATGACCAGATGTCATCATTTTAGTGGCGTACATGGACATGATGCTGATGTCACCTTGAGCAAGCGCGCGATCACCTAAGCTCATAGCGCAATCCTCGATAGTAGGAATGGATGTATCGTAGTTGATTTTCTTTATGATACCAAACATTTGTGGGTATATAATGATGGATTTTTTTGGAATGACCAGTTTTTTAGTATTTGTCATAAAAATTCCATCTAAAGGTGTATCGACAATAACTGGATTAAGACCAGCTTGGTAAACTGAATTGAGTAATGCAGAGCATACGTAACTCGGTAAGAGAACATTTTTGTGGTTCTTTTTTAAAACCATCAATGCTAAAAATAGTGCATTGGAACCAGAAGAAACTGGGATAGCGTATTTTCTTTTATAGCGTTTGCAGAGAGACTTAGCTAATTTTTTATTTTCTGGACCGCTTGCAATGTAGTTTTTTTTTAAAACACGAGAGCATGCTTGTAATTCTGTATGATTGAAAGAAGGGAGTGAATGAAAAATTTTATCTTTCAAGTTTCTTTAGTATTTGGTGGATCTTTTTGAAAAAAGCTCAGAATAAATAAAACAAAAACGCTGCAGGAAATAAAAGCATCTGCAATGTTAAAAACAGGGAAGTCATAAGAAAAAAGTTTTACATCAATAAAATCGCGAACACCATTCTCTATAAAAAGCCTATCGTAATAATTGCCAATCGCACCTCCTAAAATTAATCCGAATAGAAAGACTTGGATTGTTGGCAATAGTTTATTGATGTGGATATAAATAGCCAGTCCAATAATAATGAGAGGAATAAAAAACAATAAAAGAATGTGTAGTTTTTGCAGAAGACCAAAGGCTACACCTTTATTGTATGCTTTAGTTAAATATAAAAAATTTTCTACTAAACAAATATTGCCATTATTATTCAGGTAATCAAAAAACCATGATTTACTTATTAAATCTAATAAAACCGCAATAATGGCTGGAATCAAAAAAATAAACCAACGTTTCATGAAAAACTTATAATGAGAAAGTAGTATAAAAAAAGGTTACTAAAACCCTTCGTTTTCTTCTTTCTCTTGGCATCCAATACAATTTTTAGCAAATGGTATCGCTTGGAGTCTAACTTTAGAGATTTTTTTACTGCAAAGCTCACACATGCCATAGGTTTTTTTATCAATCTTTTTTATGGCTTCATCTATTTCGTATAGGATGTTTTCTTTGTTTTCAATTTGTTCCATTGAAAACTCCATTTCAAAGGTATCTGAACCGGCATCAGCCATATGGTTCAATGTTACATTATCGACACCATTTTTTCCGGAATAGTGAACATCACTTTCCATGTGCTCTGCTCCAGACTGTAAAACATTTCTGCTTTTTTCGAGTTTAGCTTTAAATTCTTTAAGTTCGGCACTTTTGAGCATGTTATTTATCTTGAAATGTGACCTATCTGAGAGGGAATATATCGTTTTCACCGAAGCTGTCAAATTTAATATCTTGAAAGATGAAAGGTTTTTTGAGAATACCATTTTAAGTAAAACTTAATTAAATTTATTGTTTTTTAAAAGTAACAAAGAAAAAAAGTACTCTAATTTAAAGGGGCGAGTGCAGTGCAATGAAGAGTGTTTAATAACACTGCATTCTGGTGAGACTTTTAAAGGTAGAATCAATGAATTCAATTGGGTTGGGTTTGTAGTCGACTTTATCGATGGTATTCACGAAGAAAAAATCCATGCGATGCAGGATATAGAATTCATTTTTGATTTTAAATTACCCCGTGAATTTGGGCATATCAATGTAGCAACTAAAGTTACATCGATTACAAAATATCCAGAAATTATTACAAAAGATCAAAGAATAAAATTTGTTGTGAATATAGAGGGAAAGCCTGAAATTGAGTTATTGCAAGAATTCGTTAATTATAGAAATAGAAGATTTGCAAGACATTCAATTTCTCGAAAATCTATTGCATGGGTTAATCAAACGATTTTTTTAACCTTTATTTATATTGTTTCAGCAATCTTATTCATTGCTATTATTGTTAGCACTGTTTATATGAAGTTTTTTTAATCGATAGGTTTTAATTTATGCCGTTTTATAAACCAAGTGGCAGTGAACTGGTTATTAGTGCCTTGGCCAAAACTATATAGATAAGCGCCTGATTGAGTGCTTCCTAAGCCTTCTGGGAGGTTGTGTATCATGAAACGAATGTCTTTTGATAAATTTTGGTAATTAACTGCTAGAGCAGTGTTGTTTGAGTCATTCGCAAATTTTACATCCCCTAAAATACTATAGCCGAAAAGAATATTGTTACTTGGGCTAACTGAAAAAATGTACGAACCATTTGAAGTGATGCCATCGTAGGATTGTATGTATACAGGTGAATAAGTTTTTATATCCAAATTATTTGATGATATATCGATGGATTGAACAGTGTTTTTAGAATATAAAAATTCATTTTGAATGGTTGAGATTTCGCTCTTAGGCAGGTGGTTGATTGCTAGTGGCGAAAAATTTACTAACCCCGACAACTGTCCAGAGTCATTTTGCGAGTAAATAGCACCAGAGTTATTTTTTGTTAAATAAAGGTAGTTTGAGTTTAGTTGACCCATTTGTACAGATGCATCAATTCCAAAATTATCAAAAGAAGATATATTGCTACTCCCAGTTAGGTTTAAACTCGATTGAATTGTCAAAGAAGTAAAACTATTTGAGATACTATATAATTTATTACTAACAATTTCGAGGTGTGTGGCGCTCATTGAGCCGGTTAGTGTAGGTGGGTTTTGGTTATCCTCTTTCCATAGAGCATCATAAGCTAATACAGTATTAGATTGGGTGGCTAAATAGACTATATTGTTGTAAATTTTCATATCGTGGACTTCTGATGAATAAGGTATTGTCCATGAAATTGGGTCGAGCATGGTATCTGGAGCTGTTGTGGCTAAGTCACTCAATAAATATTTTTCTAGATTTAAATTTGAATTATCACTAAGAGATGAAACGAGGTAAGCGTAATCTCCATAAATAAGTGGGCCGTAAATTGGTTTGTTTGGAATCATTTTTCTTTCATCACTTACGATTTCTAAATCTTTTACAACGATTTCAATAACTTTTGGTTTAGTAGATATTTTGCCATTTGCTCCAATGGCATTGAGTTGATAGAAGTAACTTTTCCCTACATCTGCTTGAGAGGGTATCCATTTCAGTGTTTTATTCTTATTGGTATTGTCATCATAGGGTGTGTTGGGGGGGGAAGTATTAATCCAATTGCCTGTATATTCAAATACACCTAAAACATCTTTTGTTGTAGCCGATGGAAAATTATATTGAAAAAGTGTGCCAGGTGCAGCGATTCTAATATTATCGATATCGTTATTAAATACTGGTTCTTCTTTGAATTTTTCGATAGCAGTTTTGATGGTTTCACTAATCATTCTCTCGCTGATGCTACTGAAAAAAGTATTCTTAATAACTTTTGAGTTTTTTGCAGCTTCATGAAGAGATGCAATCGATTCTGCTACCTTAACATCTGCAGAGTTCACTAATTGTAAATATTTATTTTCAAAACCAAAAAGATTTTTCTGCGAGAATGAGTTTGCAAATAAAGTAAGGGTATCTGTATGAGAGGTGATATTTTCTACCGTTAATAAATGAGAAAAAGTTGATATGATAGCAGCAATAAGCGGGTTTGTATTGTTGACTTGTTCAAGGTTAATTTGATTTTGACTTGGTATTGTGATGCCTAATAAAACCATATTGATATTTCTAATGCTTTTTTGATAAGACCACTCTTTTGTAAAAGCTGAATCAAAGTGTTTTTGCGACATGAGAGCATGAACGTGAGTAACAGTATTGATTTTAAGCCCCGCTAAATTACTGGAATCTGTATCTTCTCGTGCTAAAACCTTACTCAAAACAACTTGTCTATCTAAAGAAATTTTGATCACAACATTTGAACGCCTCACCATTTCTAAAGAAAACTGAGAACCATTAATCGTACAGGGCCAAGTCGTAGAGGGGTTGTCTAAATCATAGGCCATAGCACTGATATTCTTTGATGCCCAAAATGTTTTTTGTTTGTTCACTTCGATGTCAAAATTGCCTGTGATCTTATTCATTAAAACGCCATTGTTGGTGCTTTGTCCGCCACAAGTCATTGCTAACAATAGGGCTGTTAGACATAAAATGAAACTTGTTTTATTGTTGTTCATTTTAACTATGTTTGATAGTGTTTGTCGATGAACTCTTGAAACCAAGTGATGTGTTCTGTTAATTCTGTGATCGAGTCATCGATTATTTGTTGTTCTTCAGGATTGATAGAAGGCGCTTCTGAGGCTTTTAATTGTTCTTGTTCTTGTTTCTTTTGTTTTCGGACTTCTTTGAAATAGCGCAAGTGTTCACCAACGAGCACATAGTGAAAATCGTTTTCTCTATTTTTGCCATCTAACCAATCTTTGATAGGACCTGATTGCAAGCCATTGGCATAAGTGGGGATAGCCCATTTTAACCATTTTTCACTGAGTTTACTTAAATCCTGTAGTT
>Ga0222717_10002224_pt1 | contig 15195 bp, 17 predicted proteins | sample C33_18DmetaG_FD_165053 | JGI IMG/M metagenome (GOLD analysis project Ga0222717, IMG submission 165053) | Estuarine water microbial communities from San Francisco Bay, California, United States - C33_18D | ecosystem: Environmental > Aquatic > Marine > Unclassified | place: USA: California...
ACTTAAACGATGAGGGCTATACTAATGAAATACTTAACGGAGATATACACACCGCTAATCAGCGCCTTGCTGAACTTGAATCAAGAAGTCAGGCGAAAACTTTTATCTATGCCCTCCTATACGGAGCCGGAGATGCTAAGCTTGGGTCTGTGGTTGGACGAGGTAGAGCGGTTGGGAAAGGACTTAGACAACGCTTCTTTGATAATCTCCCATCATTTAAAAAGCTTACAGACAGAGTACAAAGAGAAGCTAAAAGCGGATACATTAAAGCACTAGACGGACGTAAGCTTACGGTGCGCTCAGAACACGCGGCCTTGAATACTTTGTTGCAGGGAGCAGGCGCAATAGTAATGAAGAAAGCGTTGATAATACTAGACGAGAAGATAAAGAACCACGGATACGATGCTAAGTTTGTAGCTAATGTACACGATGAATGGCAGATAGAGTGTCACCTTGATGATGCAGTAGCTGTTGGTAAGCTAGGTGTTAACGCTATTAAAGAAGCAGGGTGCATGTTTAATCTTAACTGTCCACTGGACGGAGACTATAAAGTCGGGGAGGACTGGAGTGAAACACATTAATAAGCCAAGTAATAAGAACACTATCTTTGAAGACGGACAGTGGTGGTATGTTGGAACTAATGACGGCGCACGAAGAAGTATAACTGCTCACAATAAAAAAAATACCAGTCGTATGTTTGTAAACGGCAAGTACGTACCTAAGTCACACCCTTTGTATAAGTCAGGACGTTACAAGAACTTTGAGTCTGCCGCGTTCTCTGCCTTACAAGGCTACGAAAAATCTAATGTAGGTTATGTATATGCTGTCTGTAACCCTGCATGGAAAGGTTGGTACAAAGTTGGGATGGCTGTCGATGCGGCTGATAGATGTTCAGGGTATCAAACCTCCTCGCCCTTTAGAGATTATAAGGTTTCTTATTCTAAATACTTTGAAGACAGACGAGAAGCTGAGAGACTTGCTCACTCTGCGCTAAAAGAAAACAAGATTGAACACGCTAACGAGTGGTTTAAAACAGACCTTGAAACTATAAAGAATGTAATTAAAAATATAAAGGACGTTCAGCATGAAGCTTAATACTATAGTACCTGACATCTACAAACACCTTGAAGGACTATCAGACGGTAAGCCTTTGCCTCTAACAGAAGAAGATATTGACAACACTCTTGTTGGAATTAAAGAAGCTCTGATGTCTTGGGCAGTTCCTTCTGCGCGTAACAAAGACTTCACGGTTCGTATGTCTAATGTGGGTAAGCCCTCGCGTCAGTTGTGGTTTGAAAAGCGTGACCCTGAAGGGCGTGGCGGCATAAACGGCCCAACGCAAATCAAGTTCCTGTACGGCCACTTGCTTGAAGAGATTGTGTTGATGCTTGTTCGGATGTCCGGTCACAAAGTAACAGACGAGCAAAAAGAAGTTGAAGTTAAAGGCATCGTAGGCCACATGGACTGTAAGATAAATGGCGAAGTAGTAGATGTTAAGACCGCATCTCGCTTTGCGTTTAACAAGTTCAAGGACGGACGCTTAGCACAAGACGATCCCTTTGGATACCTTGGTCAGCTTGCGGGATACGAGGCGGCAGAGGGTACTGACAATGGCGGGTTCTTGGTGTTGAACAAAGAGAGCGGTGAGTTGTGTATGTACGTGCCTGACGATCTTGATAAGCCCAACATTAAAACCTCTATTAGTCAGCTATTACCTGCATTAGAGCTTGACGTACCCCCAGAATTATGTTATACTCCCATACCTGATGGCAAGAAAGGAAACATGAAACTTCCAAAGGGCTGTAGTTGGTGTAAGTACAAGCACGAATGCTACAAAGATGCTAACGATGGACAGGGTTTACGTACCTTTAAATACTCAAACGGACTCGCATACTTGACAGAAGTTGTAGTCGAACCTAAAGTAGAGGAACTACTAGTATGAATGGCAAGAAAGCTAAGCGGATTAGGAAGCACTCAGGCGTTATTATAGTTGATTGGTTACGCTCATTACTCAGTGAAGAAGAAGAACAGGGCGTTACTGTTGATAACTATAAAAACTTTATGCCTGAGCAGACTCACTACATGGCGCAAAGAACTATGCACCTCAACGCCTATCATCCTAAGTGGGTCTGCAACAAGATAACTAAGATTATTAAATCAAACCCCCACCGCGTAATAGAAACTATCACACTAGGAGAAGTAAAATGAACATTGAACAGATGATCATAGCTACAGGAAGTTTTTTATACAACAGTGATAAGTCTATTACAGATATAGACAACGAGTTTCTAGAAGACTTGCGGCTGCTGATAGATGCGGAGTTAGAGCGCAGGGAGGCCATCCTCCATTGAATAAGATTAGGAAGGGATACCGCAAAAAACGAGTCAAGCGTCCTGTAGAAAAGAATCTTGTTAAAGGTTACGACTCTAACTGGGAGTATGAGTTGCATTCAGGCATCCTTGATGGTTGGAGTTTTCACACCGACAAAGTTCCTTACACCGTTGAGCATAACTACCATCCAGACTTTATACGTGAGGTTGAAGGCAAGAAGATTTTGCTTGAAGCTAAGGGTAGATTCTGGGACTACGCAGAGTTTAGCAAGTACATCTGGATTAGTAAGACACTACCAGAAGATACAGAGTTAGTGTTTCTTTTTGCTAATCCAAGTGCGCCAATGCCACAAGCTAAACGTAGAAAAGATGGCACTAAAAGAAGCCACGGTGAGTGGGCAAGTGCTAACAACTTTAGGTGGTTTAGCGAAGACACCATCCCTGATAGTTGGATTAACCCCAAGAAGAGAGAGAGTTTTGACTGACTTCAATAGAAAAGAAGAGAGGCGCAATAGGTTTTTAAGAAAGAAGAAGTTCAAGAATATTAGTTCTTCTTCTAACTTAAAAGTTACTGGGCGCAAAGAACTTACAATTAACTTATACAAAGAGATAGCACATGCAAAGATTAAATGACGCAACACCTGCTGATTGGGATAGGGTGGCTAAAGAACATCCTGCACTTGAGCCTTACAAGCCTTACGTTGATATGGCTATGCAAGAAGCCCACAATATGTTAATAGAAGAAGGCTGTACCCGTGACCTTGATTGGGGGGAGGATGTTGTAAATAAGCCTAAGCATTACAACACAGGCAACATAGAGTGTATTGAAGCTATTGAAGAGTCCATGTCTAGTGTTGCATTCAAAGGGTATCTCAAGGGCAACTGTCTAAAGTATCTTTGGAGGTACGACTATAAGGGCAAGCAAGTAGAGGACTTACAGAAAGCTGGCTGGTACTTAAATAAACTAACTAATATAGTGGTGAAGGAAAACAACTAATGCGCTGCTACTACTGTAATGGATACCTTGTATGGGGAGGTGATGTAGATATCTCCCACGAAGATGAGACGTTTCACACAGAGACAAATTTAACTTGCTCTGAGTGTGGCGGTTTTCATGTAATTTACTACCCTAAAGAGGAAAAAGAATAATGGATCAATATCAACAGTTTATACACAAGTCTCGCTACGCTCGTTGGATGCCTGAAGAGAAACGTAGAGAGACTTGGGAGGAGACAGTACAGCGTTATGTGGACTTCTGGGTCAACCGTGGACAGCTTGACAAGAAGACAGCCAAACGCCTGTACAACGGAATACACAGCTTAAAAGTAATGCCATCAATGCGATGTATGATGACAGCAGGGGAAGCCTTAGACAAAGACAATGTAGCAGGGTTCAACTGTAGCTACCTACACATAGATTCACCTCGTAGCTTTGATGAGTTGATGTATGTTTTGATGTGCGGTACTGGTGTAGGCTTTAGTGTTGAACGTAACTTTATCAACAAGCTACCTATGGTTGCTGAGTCCTTTCATAAAACTGACAGTGTGATTGTTGTCTCTGACAGTAAGATAGGTTGGGCTTCGGCATTCCGTGAGTTGATAGCTATGCTGTACGCGGGTAAAATACCTCAGTGGGATGTGAGTAAAGTAAGACCCGCAGGAGCAAGACTTAAGACATTCGGTGGTAGAGCAAGCGGCCCTGAGCCTTTGGTAGATTTGTTTAACTTCTGTATAGAGGTGTTCACCAAGTCCACAGGACGCAAGCTGACATCCATTGAGTGTCACGACATCTGCTGTAAGATAGCTGACATTGTAGTGGTGGGCGGTGTACGTAGGTCTGCTTTGATTAGCCTGTCCAACCTATCCGACCCCCGTATGGCTAAGGCTAAGATGGGTGATTGGTGGCGCAGTGAAGGACATCGTAGACTAGCTAACAACAGCGTAGCATATACAGAGAAACCTGACTTTGAGTCCTTCCTGTCTGAGATGCAGAATATGTACGAGTCTAAGGCAGGTGAGCGTGGTATCTTTAGTAGGGTTGCGGCACAGGAGATAGCCGCGAGGAACGGACGTAGAGACCCTGAGCAAGACTTCGGGACTAACCCATGCAGTGAAATCATATTACGCAGTAATCAGTTCTGCAATTTATCGGAAGTGGTTGTACGTGCTAATGATACCAAAGCCACCCTTAAGGAGAAAGTAGAACTGGCGGCTATTATAGGGACACTACAGGCTACTCTGACTGACTTCAGGTATCTACGTAAGTTGTGGCAGAGAAACACAGAGGAAGAGGCGTTGCTTGGTTTAAGCTTGACAGGCATTATGGATCATAAGGTCTTAAGCAATGACACAGCGTCAGTAAAGTGGTTGGAGGATTTAAAAGATGTGGCAATCAAAACTAATAAAGCGTGGGCAAAAAAGCTGGGAATCAATCAGTCAGTGGCTATTACGTGCGTTAAGCCTAGCGGTACTGTGTCTCAGTTGGTCGATAGCTCTAGTGGCATTCATCCTAGGTTTTCTAAGCATTACATTAGAAGAGTTCGTTCAGACGCGAAAGACCCACTTGCACAGTTCATGTCAGCAGGAGGATTCCCTGTAGAGCAAGACATTATGTCCCCTGCGTCCTTAGTCTATAGTTTCCCTGTCAAGTCACCAGAGACTAGTGTTACAGTCAAACAGGTGGGTGCAATGGAACAGCTTAAGTTATGGAAGGCTTACCAGAATCACTGGTGTGAGCATAAGCCAAGCATTACTGTTTATTATACAGACGATGAGTTCTTGGAAGTTGCTCAGTGGATTTGGAATAACTTTTACTTGTGCAGTGGGATTAGTTTGTTGCCAGTAAGTGATCATGTGTATCAGCAAGCTCCTTATGAAGACATCAGCGAGGAGAAGTATCAGGAGTTAGTACAGCAGATGCCTGTGGGTGTTGATTGGAATGACCTTGAACATTTTGAACAAGAGGATAACACTACAGGCTCTCAAGAGCTGGCGTGTGTGGGTGGTGCTTGTGAAATTGTTTAAGAAAGGAAAGGAAGCCAATGTCTTAGGGTTTAAAATTCTTATTAACTGTGAAGGGGTTGTCGTGACAGAAATGTCCGGCATCCCTGAAGGTGATTTAAATAAGGTCTTTAGCGGTGACGAGTTGTTAATTATGAAAAACATTATACAACTTACGAAACCAAAACTAGAGGCGCTCCATTCTTTTTTAGAGGAGGAACTCAGCGCCCTTAATCATACTACCATTTAATTTTGTCAGCCCAATACGCGGCAGACATTTTACCCTTCTTAATGTTTTTAGCATGACGAGCTTTGAAAGAGGCTCGTTTCTTTTTCATACGATCGGATTCACCTGCCTTGGGTTTACCTGCTGTCTTTGCTCCCTGCTCCCCGAAACGAATTGTTTTAATTTTGTCACCTTCTTTTGCCACAACAACATGGCTTTTCTTACTGTGCTTTGGTGTGCGCTTTGGCTTGTTGTAGCCGCTAACTCCAGCCCTCTCTAGCCTTGAGTCTTTTTTCTTCGTGGCCTTACCACCTTTCTTATAAGCATCTCTAGTCATCATGCTGTTTTCTTCCTGTATTTTCTGGTTTTGGCCGCAACTTTCTTAGGCTGTTTGCTGTGTTGCTTGCCTTTCTTGGTATCTTCGCGCTTCTTTTTGCTTGTTGCAGCATACTCTTTTTTACTTAGAGCCTTGATAGCTTTTTCGGGCAGATACCTTTCACCTGTTTTTGCACTGGGCTTGCCAGACTTAGTGCGCCACTTCTGTTTTGTCCAAGCCTTTAGAGACTTTTGAGATTTTTTAAGTGCCATTATTTTTTATGAACCTTTTGAACTGGGAAGTTGGCCTCCAAGCTTGCGCCTTTGTGCTTAACAAACTTGCCGGAGTGCTTCATAAGTTTTAACGATCCGTCTTTTTGCTTCATCCAGTGATGACCTGATGGTGCTTTTACTTTCATTTTTTGTATCCCCCACCCGCTGCTTTGTATTCTTTAGCTAACATCTGAGCTTTACGCGCAGACCATTGACCAGCTTTTCCTCCCTTGCTACCCGCTTTAATTTTATTGAACAAGCGTTTACGCATTGCTGGCTTGGTATAGTTACCCGCCTCGTTTACTTTAGATTTAGTTTTCTTTTTAGCTGGCATTAGCTGTTCCTCGCTACTGATTTTGTTTTCTCTATAGTCCGCATTGTTCCAAGACCTAACATGCCTAAAAGCACTGGCATCATTTCGGATAAAGCTATCAGGGGAATTGACACTTCAGATTCCGCCAAGGCTAGTGCAAAGTTAGCCATAGGAATAAGGATGAAATTCCCAAACATGGCTATTACACATGTCCAGCCGACTGCGGGTCTCCAGCCAGAAACAAACATATTCCTGTGTGCAGCTTCCACCTTGTTGACTTCAAGCTGTGCTTTAGCAAGCTCTTGAGCATGTGACTCTGCCATCGTAGCTATGCGGTGAGCCAGTAGATTCTTCTGGTCTTTGTTCTCTATGAACTTATCCAAGAGGGTTGTTACTGGATGAATCAAAGCTTCTAACATATTACTATTCTCCGTAGCACCAAAGTACTGGCTTAAAATCGTATTTCAAGTATTAATGTGTCCGTAATTATTATTTAGTTATAAGATAATAGAGATAATTTATTTTTAGCGTCTGCGCCTTGTAAATATTTAGCTATTGCAAAAACAGCATTTACATTATGATCTTTAAGAAATTCATTAATTTCTGTTTGATCCATCTTTAATATTTGTTTTTTTGTTTTTCCCATAACAGCTTCTGCTTTCTTCCCTAACAGGCCTGAAGTTTTAATAATATCTATAGCTGTTTCTGGTTCTACCTGCCAAGCACCCCTTGCAGGCCCACCACCGCTTTGCTCTAATAATTTACCTCCTAAGCTTTCATGTTTTGCTGTAGCGATTAAAATTTCTTTTAATTTAACTTGATTATTAATTCCTTTATCACCTTTAAAAACTTTTAGCCCTTTATCTAAAGCTGCTTCTACTCCAGATACAAGAGGGTTTGATTGATTAATTAAAAATTTAGTTTCTTTTTCAGGGTTGTTTGTAGTTTGATAAATAGAACTCCATATTTTAACAGGTGCTTCATTTGGAAAGACGGGCGTGTCGCTCAGTGTTGACGCTTCAACAATTTCTTGAGCTACAGGCTCTTGAGAAAGAACATGACTTACAATCGTTTCTTTATACTCTTGTTCCTCATCGCTAGGAACATCTAAATTTCCTCTTTCGTTTATGTTGTCTGCAACTTTAGATACATTTTTAAGTTGATCAGGGTCTGTAATTCCTAATGTCTGCATTATTTTAACAGCTACAGGACTTACGGTTTTTTGTATAGACTCTAAAATATCAAATGACGATTTAACATTGTCATCTTCAGACTTTTGAATCATTTCAACTTCACCCCCTTCAGCGTATCCCATATATTTTCTAAGTTGTTTTAAAGTAGGGTCTTTGAATGTTTTAGTGCCTAGTTTTTCTTTACCTTTAGCATCTACGTAAGGAGTATAAACTTTGTAAGACCCATCGTTCATTAGTTCATAAGTCCAATCTTTTTTACCTTTCCCGCTATAATCTCTATATCCATTTTCATTTAAAAACTTTATTGTTACTCTTTCGTTTCTTGAGGATAATGGAACGTCTTTATAATCTCTAGATAGTTTGCTAGAGTTTATAGATTTTTTTAAATCTAAAAGATCATCTTGTATGCCGTAAAAAATAGCACCATCAGGGTCAATCTCTAATTGTTGCTGAGCTATAAACTTAGCATCTTCAGCTTGTCGTAAAGGCGAAGGAGTTTTTTTATTAAAAGAACTAGTTAGTTTTTTAGCTATTAGCCTACCGCCCATAGAAAACTTAGCACGGTCTTCAATGTCTGTATACGCATCGCCTGCTTGTGCGTTATACGGCAACCCTGTAAGCTTGTCAATTCTTTCGTCAGGCTCTGTAGGTACGTTAGGAACATCTTTGACTATGCCGCCTGTTGCATATGGCGCTAAAGATGAAGTAGTTTCAAACTCTGGGATAAAGACTTGTTCAAAGTCTGATATATTTCTATCAGCTTCGTATATAAACTGATCCATCTCGGCCTTAAACTTTTCTGCTTCGTCTTCGTCTACAATTCCTAATATTTTCTGTACTGGTGATAAGGCGGCAGGAATTTTTCTAGCCAGTGTAGGTGTAATTCCTCGTCTAGTTGCGCTTAAAATATCTGTAGCCACTGGGCCAAAAGGCATCGTACCGTAACCTAAAGCAGAGCCACTATATTTAGCGGCATCATAACCTTTAGTAATGTTGTCTGCTAAAATACCTAAGCCACCTACACGTTTTACTGCTTGTAAGTTTGCATTGTACGTACCCTTTTCTTCTGACTTACCATCTGATCTCCAGTCATTCATAATACGAGCTACCTGAACCATTGATAAAGCAGTCACTGCGACCTTACCTACGTTTCGGGGGTCGCCGCTTTTAACATCCTTTGTAAGTTGTTTAATGCTTCCTTTAAGTACCGTGTTTGTAAATGCCGCAGGGTACCCCATCAACTGAAAAGCTATAGAGGTTTTAGGGTTACTAAACAAATACGGCTTTAAGTTAGACATTCCAGAAGGCTGTAAGATTATAGAGTTAGCATAACGTGCCGCACCCGCAAGAAAAGTTTTGTCATAAAACTCATCGTTTCGTTTAGCGCCACGCTTGTACCACGCCATAGCATCTTTATAATCTATGTCTAGTTCAGCTAACTCATTTATTAAAGTGTTCTGCCTTTTGCCTAGCGGTTTAGCTCCGTGGGCTATAAGGGCTTGAATGTTTTCTTCAATTAAATTCTTACCGCTCATAAATGAGCTTGTCTGTACAAACTTTGTCCAATCTTCAAGCAAGGTCATTTTAAAGAAACCACTACTTGCTTTCTGCATCCACTTGGTTTGTAAGTCATCTCCGCCTAAACGGTTTTCTAGCTGAGTCAATCCCATATCCATGCCCAAGCTAAACTTACGCATTTCTGCTCGTGCTTCTGCGGCTGTCATGTCGTGCTGAGACATGAGTTTAGATTGTATGTTTCCTGTAGCGCCTTTGTACGAAACCTCCATAGCTTCTGACAAGCCTTTAAAGCTGTTTTTAAATCCGGCCTTACTAAAGTTTAAGAAGACTTCTGTTAAACTAGATACGGTTGCAAGACCTAAGTAGGCTACTCTGTTTACTAAACCGTAGCCATCTACTGCGCCTTGAGCATACTTGCCAAACCTGTTTAAGTTTTCAGAAGTAGTAGTACGGTATACTCGTGTAATTCTTTCGGCATCTTTAGCGGTAAATGTTTCTCCTGCCTCAGACATTTCTTTACGAATTTGATTTATATAAAAGTCTTTAAATTCTTTTTCGTTTCTCACACCTAGAGTTCTAACCTTTGCCAAACCTTTAGCGGCTTGAAAAGTATAAAGGTTCATAGTTGCTCTAACGTCAGTATCTAAAAACTCTTGAAAATCTGCATCTCTTTTAATGTTATCAAAAGATCGCTTAGCTGAGAAAAAGAAACCGCCAGAACCACCACCATCTAATTGGTTGTCAATTCTTAACATGTCTTCAACTGCTTCCATTCCTTTACCTTCAGGTACAACGCCCTGATCTTCAAATAATCTAGCTAAGCCTTCTTTGTTTTCTAAGATAGCTTTACGATTCCAAGAACGCGGAATATAGTCAGCTACTTCGTTTTCAATAAGTCCTGCTTCTTTAAGCTCAGCTCCCATTTGCATGTATAATTTTTTAACGCCCACTGAAGCTTTATTAATTTCTATGTTTATTTCAGGAGAAAGACCATTACTTTTGCTTGTTGCTTTTTGACCACGTACAGCCAACATTAAAGCATCATTAACTTCGTCAGCAAGTTTAGCGTTGTCTTCGTTACGCCTTAAAAATTTACTAGTAGTTAAAGGCTCGACAATGGCTCTGTAGTCTTCAAAGAAACGGCCTTGAATTTCGCGTTGAGTTTCAAAAAAATCTTTACCGACTAAACGATCATTAACCTTCCAATCTATATTCATCTCATGAGAGAATTTTCCTTGCAGTACCTTAGCTGTTTTAGATACTTTTGCAAAAGGACTTAAAACTCCTGAAGCTTTCCCTAACCATCGGCTAGTATTGTGCGTAGCGTGAGCGTACAAATCTTTTTTCCACTTAGCTTTTATAGCCCCTGCTGTTTTTTCTGTCCGAGCCGCTGCCATGATAATAGCCTGTACTTCTTCTACAGTTTTAGCACCGCCTCCTAAATCAGCCGCATACTTCTTTATAAGTTCTTCGTCAGGTGTAATGTCTTTAAAACTTCCAGACGGCCCTGAAAGTAACTTGCCAAGATCATCTATTATAGCGCCTCCAGAAGCAGGAATCCACTCACCTTCAACGCCCTCGTCAAAAAGCTCAGCTCCCCTTTCAGGTGTAAACTCATCCATATCGGACTCAGCTTTAAACTTTTTAGTTAGCTTGTTAATACCAACAGTCATTCCAACATTTAAACCTGCTGAAATTCCTGCTGTAGCTACTGTTTGAAAAGGATTAAAATCTTCTTGAGAGCCTACAGTTATATTTAAATTTTGACGAGATACATCGTCTACTGTTCCTTGTATAGCACCAATAGCCGCTATAGATTTTTTTGGGTTCTTATCCATCAATGCTCTAAGACTGCGTAAAGTTGTTTCTTGAGAAGGAACTTCGCGCACTGTAGTTGACAAGCCTTTAGATGGTAAACGAGACACAGCAGAGGAGCCAGTTAAAGCTTTTTTAAGTGCTGTTTTTGCTCCTGCCTTTGCAGTTTCTCTAGCCGCTAGTGCCGCAGGAGCGCCTGCGCCGCCTGTTTGTGCCGCAAACCAAACAGAACCAATATTAAAGGGGTCAGTAATGGCATCTATTCCGTAGTCTTTTATCATTTCTGCCCATTCACCAATACCTTCTTTATCTATATTAGCAAATTTATCTTGTATTCGTTTGTAGCTGTCTTTAATTTCTTGGGGCGCATCTTCTAATACCATAGCTTTTGCTATCATATTTTCAAAACGAGATTCACTATCTCTAAAAGACTCTAAAACATCTGCATCTTCAGACATTAAATCAAGAGAGGCGGGATCAAGAACTTTGCCTGCCATGTATTCCCGAACAACTGACCAATCTTTTTTAACACCAGTGTCTTCTTTAAACTTAGTGGCTGTATAGGGAGTTAAGGTTATAGAATCCCCACCATAAAAAGAAGAGGTATCGCGTGTACCACGAGTGTCTAAAAAACTTCCAGTATACTTCATTCTACACTTCTCCGTATTTAGTGATATAGTCTACGAATGCTTTATTTAGATCAGAAATTGCTTTTATTGAAACTATTTGTGGTTCCATTATCTTATCTCTCAACTGAGGCTGTCTACTGGCTAGGTCTTCGTCAGACTTTGTTTTTTTCTTTTGTGCTACTGTTTGAAGAGCTAGTAAGTTGTTATACTCGTCTAGTTGTGAAGGGGCTTTTTTAGCAGCACCTCTTACCATCGAAGCCATTGCAGGATTAAGATAACTTGAACCCGTTGAAGTAGGAATCGCAGTAGGCTTTACAAGTTGAGAGATAGGAACAAGTTCAGAAACTACAGGTTTGTCATCTTTATTGTTTTGCGAACCTTTTAAATTTTTATTTAGAGTGTCTAAGCTATCATCCTCTAATAAAGATTCATTGTATTTTCTTTCAAGATCTTCAACGTTTGCTATTGTAGGATATTTTTTAGATATTTCTACTATTCCTTTCATTCGATTATGGACATCCGTAACAATAGGATTATTTATTTCAGAAACTAGCTCATCATATTTTAACATGGCTCCATCTGTTAAATTTCTATAGTCTTGAAACAGTGCAAACTTTGCCGTAGGACTATCTGCAATTTCCTCAATAGACGCATTACTGAAATTTCTAGGGTTGCTTGCAATGCGTTGTTGTTGAGCCATTGTAATCATAGTTCCAAAAACTTTAGCATTATTGAAAGGCTGTGCGCCTAGTTCGCCTGATTCTTTTCTATCTATAGTGTTTTGTATTTGATTTTTATACATTGCAATAGCTGAACGATTACTAGCGTCTTCATTCATACCGTACTGCTCTCTAAAAATACTTTTTAAACCTGCAAGGTTTGCGTGTGTGATAGCGGTACGAGCGGCTACGGCTCTTGTTCTGTCTGCCCCGCTTAGTTTTTCTCCTGCTTTTTGAGCAGCATCGTTGAAAAATTTCTGCTCTTCTTCTGTACCTTCATTTGTTAAAGCCTGTGCGCCGACTTGTTGAACTCTTTGACTTGCCGCATCGTTAGTAGAATGCTTAGTCACAAAAGTATTAAACTGTTTATAAATTTCATACTCTTTTGAATCCATAGCTAAATTTTCATCTCGCATAACAATTGTTATATTTCCAAACCTGTCTTCAGCCTTAGTAACTATCCTTTTCTCATTACCTGCCTCACCAAAAAAACCTGTTGTTGGAAAGTCTACATACTCTTCAGTTACTACCGGAGCTTTGCCTTTTAGTTGTTGTGTTTTATCAGCTATAAATTTAGAAACACGGTTATTTCCTGTTGCATCCCAAGCTTTATCGTAAGCAATTAAAGCTTCAGCGTCCTTTAAATAACCTTTACGAGTTATTTCTCTTGAAGCTACGTTTAAATCTTTGCCGCCTATTGCAGACCTCATAGTATTTGTAATTAAACCTGTAATTGTAGTCGGCCTAGCTTCCTTAGCAAAATTAGAATAAAACTCAGCTCCTCCGTCCCCTGCCTTATTAATAAAAGACTGTGCGTTTACAAGACCTTCTTCGTGATTTTTTCTAGCTGATGCTCCAATTTCTTTCATTAACTCTGAACGATTAGTTTTCCAATCAGCGGCATTATAGTTATCAGGACTTCCGTATTTTTCTGTCATTGCAGCGTCTACTTGTCCCGCCGGAGCTACGTTTAACCAGTATGCGTCATAACCTAGTTTATCATTTCTTGCAGCTTTTTCATTTGTAATGAACTCATTAGCTATATCATAACCTTTTTTAAACTGTATGTTTTCTTTATAAAACGCTTCGCTTTTTAAAAACTCATCAGACTTATCTTTAAGTATAGCATTGCCAATACTCATAGCGCCTTTAAATAAAAGCCCCTGAAGTGCGTCTTTTCTTTGTTGTTTTTTTGCACGGTTACGAGCATTTCTTGCTTGAGTGTCTTTTCGTTCCCTGACATTTGCAAGAAGTGATGTTCCAAAATCTCTAATAGCCATGTTTTTAAACTCCTGTTGGTCTAGCCATAAGGCTACTTGATTGTTCTTCTTCTTCTTCTACTGTGGGCGCTAAAAGACTTTGAGAAGTTTCTTCTAAAGTTTCAGGAAGCTCTTCTATTTGTTTTTGCATTTCAGGAGTTAACACGCCTGCGGGAACTGCTCCAGTTGAAGCGGCTCCTTTAAGCTCTTTAATTTTATCTTCTTTAAACTTTACTCCAAAAAGGTCTTCTTCTTCTTTTTCATTGTCAATAACAATGTTTAACTCTAAACGCTCTGCAAGTGCAATAATCATGTAAGCCGCAGGCTCTACAAGCATTAACATTAAATCAGGATTCCACGCGCCTTCTTGAAACTCAGCAAACAATACAACTTGAACAATCTGCATAACAGGAACACCATCATCTACAGATTGCATTAAATTTACATAGGTTCGAGGTTCAATAAAAGATTCCCAAAGATACTCAGAAGCTCTATGAACTGATGTAAATTCTGGCGCTCTTTCATACGGAGCGGGGTTCTCAGGGTCGTTCGTTAAGGACTGTCCCGGAATAGGTCGCTTACCTGTCATTTGAATATTTTTAAATTCTTCTAATGCTGTTGCCATAATTTTAAAACCTTTTAAGCTGTTTGAGCTAATTGAGACATATAGTTGCCGTACTGAAATGCTGTGTAGCCGTAGGGGTTAGGATTCAATGTTACTTGTTGTTCAAAGGCTCTTGCACTCATAATTTCTTGTGCGCCATACTGTTGTTGAGAACCGCCAAAACTTTCAAGGCTGGGTACGTAGGCATTGTTGCTTACATAGTTTTGTATGTATTCTGGTTTTTCTGAGATGCCCAGTTCCTGCCCAACTCTAAGATTCAACTGGTCTTGTAAAGACTCTTCTGTTTTATTAAAAACATAACCTACAGGATCGTCAGCTATTTCTCCTGCTTTTTTATATGCTTGTGCAGGCGCGCTTTTAATACCTGTCTTTAAACGATCTAATAAGCTTGGCTCCGAAAAAACTCTTTCGCTTACTGGAGTTTGATAATTAGTAAGACCGTCTATAGCATACTCATCAAAAGAAAGACTTTGTGACTTGTTAGCCATGTTTTTAAATTGTGCATCTGCGTATTGTATACTTCCTACTTCATATTTGCTTGCATCATTTATCACACCTGTAGGGTCTTGAATAGTTGGGTCTAAACTTGCAGTTAAGTTAGTATCTCCTCTACCAATAGCTTGTTCAATGTTAGGATCAGCTATAAAGTCTGTCTGCCCATATGCGCGAGAATCACCTCCGCTTTCAGCTACTGCTTCCACCATAGCTTTTTTACCTTTGGGAGTAGCTAACGCTGCTTCTGTTTTAGCAATCCTTTCTTCTTCAAACTGTTCAAACACACTTTCGGAGCTTGTTAAGTTTGCAAATCTTGAGTTTTTTCCAAAGCTTCTGCTAAAGGCGGTATCGCCACCAGTAAAGAAATTTGAAGCCGCATCAAAGCTAGTACCAAACATTTTGTTACTAGCAGTCTTTGCAAAGTTTCCAAGAGTTTCAGTTACGCCTTTAGTAATATTACTATATACGTTAAACCCTTTAGATACA
>Ga0222717_10002228_pt1 | contig 15179 bp, 10 predicted proteins | sample C33_18DmetaG_FD_165053 | JGI IMG/M metagenome (GOLD analysis project Ga0222717, IMG submission 165053) | Estuarine water microbial communities from San Francisco Bay, California, United States - C33_18D | ecosystem: Environmental > Aquatic > Marine > Unclassified | place: USA: California...
CAGTACCTTTACACACAGACGTAAAAGACTGGCAAGAGCTAGATTCAAAAGAAAAGAATTTACTTACACAAATCTTTAGATTGTTTACTCAATCGGATGTAGATGTTGGTGCAGGATATGTTGATAGATACATGCGTATCTTTAGAAAACCGGAAGCTAGAATGATGATGGGTTCGTTTGCAAACATGGAGTCTATCCATCAACATGCATACAGTTTGTTATTAGATACAGTGGGTATGCCTGAGATAGAGTACAAAGCTTTTGCAGAGTACGAAGAGATGGCAGATAAACATGAGTATGTTCGTAAGCTTAAGACAACTAAGTCGGATAAAAAAAGTATTGCAAAAACTTTAGCAGTCTATTCAGCTTTTACCGAAGGACTACAGTTGTTTAGTAGCTTTGCAATCTTGTTAAACTTTCCACGCTTTGGACGTATGAAAGGTATGGGACAGATAGTTACGTACTCTATACGTGATGAGTCTATGCACGTTGAAGCTATGACTAAGTTATTTAGAGAGTTTATCCAAGAGAACCTAGAGATATGGACAGATGATTTTAAAGCAGAGCTTTATGATATATGTAGAACAATGGTAGTGCTAGAAGATAAGTTCTTAGACTTAGTGTTTGATATGGGAGACCTTGAAGGTCTTACCAAGAAAGATATGTATGCTTACAATAGGTACATAGCTGATAGAAGATTGTTACAGCTTGGTCTTAAAACAAACTATGATCAACGTGATAATCCTCTAGGGTGGTTAGATGAAGTGATGGGTGTTGAACATCAGAACTTCTTTGAAGGTCGTGCTACTTCTTATATGAAGGCAGGATTACGTGGTAGACAAGACAAGATAAGTTTTGCAAGGATTGGTGATGAGCAGAACTAAACGCACAGAAGCAAAGCTTGTAAGCTATACTTTGTTTTATGACTTAACGGGTAAGCTGGTCACCGAAAGAACCAGCACAGATATAAAAGATTTAGAAAAGTTTTTTACACCTGAAGAATATAATACTTTAAAAACTGTTATAAGAGAATCGACAGCTAAGTTAGATAAGATTCACAATGAGATTGAAGCTCATTTGAATGCAAGATTATTAAGTTAAATACGATAACGTCAATAAACTTAATATAATTATTGGTAAAAAGAAATCTTGATTCATAGACCTTCTAGTCATTGTTAATCTCTGTTTACGCCTTTGCTTTTTTCAAAGCTACGCATACCACCAAGTCCTAACATTCCTAAAAGAATAGTTAGCAAAGCGTTCATGTCAAACTCAGGAAGTGGTATCGTTTCTCCTGAGATAGCAAATAAAAAAACTATAATTGGTTGTAAGATAAAGTGATAGCCCAGTGCGAATGTACACATCCATGCACATGCAGGTCTCCATCCAGCCACAAAGATTGACTTGTGAGCTGCTTCTACTTTATTAATTTCTAACTGAGCTACGTTAGCTCTGTGAAGTTCTAACTCTAGCTCGTGGTTTAGTTTTGTTTTTAAGTCTTTATCAGATACAAACTTATCAAGAATGTCTGCTAAAGGACCTGTTAATACATCTAATACTTTCATGGTTCTATGGTTAATGTTGATTCCAGTAAATCGTTTACAGAGTCTATTAAATACTCAGGTATATCTGTACCCAATATATCATCTTCACTGTATGCAATCATATAAGACTCAAGTAAGTCTTCATACAAAGGTCTAAAGTCTTCTCTTTGAACCCAAGCTTCATTACATCTTGTACGAGCTTTACAGTCTATCCTGTAAGCTTTATCTAATTGTTTCTCTGTGTATAATAGCATAATTAGTACGACCAAATCCGGGGTCTGGGGCGAGATTCATCCATATCCAAATGGATAAAACGAGAGCCAACAGGACCTTTTTGTGAAATTCCAATTCTAATAATACCATATTTGTATGCTACTTCTACTAACTTATGTGCTTGTTCCATACTGACAAGTATGTCTAAAGCTTTACCTGAAGCATGAGCACCGGGTTTAGATTTAGCAGCTTCTATAGGATGGGTAGGGTGTCGATACGCACTACTAACTCTAAAAGGAAAGCCACATTCTTCTCGGATGTCTTCAATTACTTTCATAAATGCAATATCCATACCATTCTCACCTGTATGTTTACAAGCTAACTCTGAGTCTTTGAAGTACTTATACATTATTTTTTTGTTGTCGTTTAATCATTCGGTTTACTAAACCACCAGTTGCTTTACCCAGTCTTATTGGTGCAGAATCTGCTAATAATTTTTCAATCATTTCATCTGTTAAAGTTATAGTTAGCAAAGGGATATCTTGTATAAATCTACCACCAACATCTTTTAGTAATTCATCTTTGTTGTTTATAAAATTTTCTTGATATTTATGATATGGAACTAGCCCATATTTAGTTTGAACTGAGCCTTCATTGTTTAGCTTAAAAGACAATGCTAAATCTCTAAATTTATCAAGCTCAGACTCATCCCAATTTTTCATTGGATTTTTTGCTTTAGGACCGTCTTTAGTTATATGGTATTTTTTTCTTAACTGTATGAATTCATTCGCATCAAAAAACTTAGTAAATCCTTCTTTGTCTGAAGGTTGCTCATCATATACATTTTCACTAACAATTTTTGTATTATCTTTAGGAGCATAACCTTCAGCAGAAAAATTAACATACTTTTTATACGATAAAACTTTTGCAGGGTCTTCACCTAAATCTTTAATTAAACTTTCAAAGGCTAGATATCCTAAACCTTTCTTTCTATTAATACCTAAATCTAATGATTCTTTAGATACTGGAAACATTTCTAAAAATTTTGGAGTACTATAAATTGCATTAGCTTTTGGTGTACTTAAACCAATACTGTCTATACTCATTACACTAATAGGATCAACTAAAGAAACTTGTTTAATATTATTTTGAGCTGCTTCTTTTAACACTGAATAAATAGGAAATTTAAAAAGAGTATTTTGAATTGGCATTTGTTTAGCAATAGGATTAAGATCAGTTTGAAGTTGATCAATAACATAACTAGTTGTATTGTTTATATCTTTTCGTTTACTTCGTATTGCAAAGCTTATTGAATCATCTTCTGCAGTATGAGCCATTTGTTTGTCAGTTACTGCTTCCCTGAAACTTTCATCTAATGAATTTTCATATTCGTCAACTAAATTTCTAATTCTATAACCACCTTTAATAATATGCATTTTAGAATCAATTTCTTTTTCCATATTATTTACTGTCATTTCATCAAACTCATCAGTTTTTAATTTAGGATCAAAAACATTTTCATTATATACATGAGCAGAAAACTCTATTGGAGTTTTTCTAGTTTTAACTTTTAAACTCATATAGTCATTAATGTTACCCATAATTACGGTTGCTAACATATCTTTGTTAAATGTTCTATCAGGTCCAAAAGGCTTTTCTTCTTTGTGCATAAAATCTAGTTCTTCTAATACTTCTACAATACTATTTTTTTCAGCTGCTTTTATATTGGGTAAATTCATAATTCTTTCTTTAGCTGTATCTAAATCCATTTTTTTAGGTAAGTCTGCTTTTGTTAAAGAGTTTATACTTTCATGATAAACTGGTAAATAATTTCGGATATTGTACAGTGGTGTTTCTTTAACAAAACCTAACTCAGTTTGTTCTGGGTATTTTTTTAGCATTGTCTCTGATTTATCAAGTGCTTTAAATTGACTAGGGTCAAAAATATGAGCAACAACATCAGCGTTTTTATCGTTAGGGTCTAAAATTGTATAACTATCAAATCCCAAACTTTGTAATAAATCTTTTATTTTATACGATTGATATACACTACCAACATTTCCTAAGAGTTGCTTGTCTTGATAAATTTTTGCTGCTTCAGGACCTCTCAATCCTTTTATTACTTCACCATCTGTCATAAAAGGTAAATCTTTTTTAGTTTTGGCAGGTAGCTTATCTATTTTTTGTTTTAATAGTTTTAAACTATTTTGATAAATAGCATCAAAGTCTTCCATTTCTTTAAAGAATTTATTTAACATATTTATTGGAACTACTTCTGCTATTTGAGTTTGATCAAAAACATTTACATCTGCAGATTTAGATGATGGAGCTCTAGAAGGTTCTACTGATTTAACTCCAGACATGTTAAAATAATCATCAGTTAAACCTACAAAACCTTTAAAGCTTTTATTTTTTTGAGCTTGAAATAATAAGTCTCCAAAAAAATCAGTCATTTCAAGTTGCGTATCATTATAATTTTGTTCGCTAAACCTTCCGTCTTCTAGTTGTTTTTCTTCTAATCTTCGTATATTTTTATTTTTTCTTAATAATTTACCAAAATTAGCTATAGCATCTCCCATGTATTGAGATTTATATGACATTTCGTTAGGTAAGTTTAAAGCAAAAACTTTTCTAACAAATAGATTAGTTGTTTCAGAACCATCTCTATAATCAAAATTTTTAGCACTAATCTTTAAAGGATTTTTAAAACGCACTACACCTTCAACTAATTCTAAATTTTCATAATCAGGATAATTATTTATTTGGTCTATTGCATTATTGGTTACTGGGTTTCTTGTATTAAATAAAACTACTCCGGGATTTCTATTTAAATAAAAATCTGATAGATGATCATAGTCTGTAGGATTTTTTGACATAGGTCTTAAATAAGTATCCGTTGTTATACTATAAGATTTATCATTAAATTCTTTTGCAGATGCATCATCTAAATAAGTTAGTGGTTCATCTTGTGTTGATTTAAAAGGAGGAGGAGCTTTTGAAATTTGATTAGTTACATACTTTGTTAAATCAATTACTTCTTTTCCAATATTATTAAACAAAGGTTTAGCAAGTTTAACAAGAGCACCTGATGCAAATGTTTTACGATCTTCTTCATCTTGTAAAACAATACCAGCTACATCATTATAAGTAGCATCAACACCTCGCATTTTAACCTCGTCTGGTTCAGGATGTACGTTAGAAACATTATAGACTAAGCCACCTTTAGCATTACTATCTCGAACTGCTTCACCTGTTTGAACAAACTCTCCTTCTTTTAATACAGGGGGTTTCCAACCTAAAAATTCTGCAATAGCTTGATCTAAATCTGATTCTCTTGCATCTTTTCGTAATTCAGCAGTAGTACCTTCGCCTAACACAAAATCATAAGCTGAATATCCCGGTAAATTTTTTGCTAATACTTCAGTTAATCCTTGTCTATATAATACAGAGTCTACGAAGTCTTGAGGAATAGCACCGGGAGGTAACTTAGCTATAGCTCCAAACAGCCCACCACCTAACTCAGCATTTGTTTGAAATCTTTTACCATACTCAAGAGGACCTAACCCTCCCCATCTTTGAACAGCTTCCGAAATAATTTCACCATCTGATTTTTCTAAACTCTTACCATCACTTCGTATAGCATTACCTATAATAGCACCACCTGTCATTAATAACATAGTTGCTACTGTTTGTGGAGCTTGTGGAGTTGACATGTTTTGTGCAAATTTCTTTAATACAGTATTATTAAATACAGTAGGATAACCTACAAACTGCATTAATATTTGTCCAGCCGGATGAGAAAACCACAAAGGTCTATTAGCTTCTGCCATGTTTGGATTTAAAATTACTTCTTTTGTAAATCTATTAGCACCTGCTGAAATATGATTGTCATAAAAATATTTATTTCTACCGGTGGTTGATTTACTAAAATCTAATTTATCATCCTTTAAAGAATTTTTATACCATTTAATTCCTTGGTTTTCATCAACACCTAATTCCCATAGTTGGTTACGTAATAATTTATATTGAGAATTACTTAATACTTTTTCTTTAGTGCTGTGCTTGTAAAGTTTTTCTAAGTTTTCTGTAATTAATCTTTTACCTGTAGTAAACGATGCTAGTTGTACAGCACCAGTCCATTGAGTCAGTAAGTTAGATTGGAAGAAAGTATTTTGTAAAAACCTAGCCCCCGGACTTTCAAAAGCTTCACCATACATTCCTTCAATTCTATCCATGACAGCTTGTTCCATAGATAAACCAGTCTTATAAACTTCACTCCATGTCTCATCATCTAAGTCTTTAAAAGCTTGAGAGCCTGTTTGTTTATAACCAAAAGGTTTACCAGCAGTTCGTTTAATAGTTTGTAAACTTCTATCTAACATTTTTGCTGTACCCTTAGTTAAAGCTGAAGCTACATCTCTAACAACCAAAGGCGAATCTTTGATACCTACTCTTGCTAATAAAATTAAAGGCTCAGTTACACTAGATAAAGTAGCTAAAGGAAGGTGAGCCATTTGATTAGCTAACCTGCCCCATTCTGAAGCAGCACCAGCAACTTTATTATTTAATCTAGGAACTTCAACACCAGTAACTCTTTCATACATTGTACCTAAATCTTCTTCAAGACTTTTAATTTGAGTCTTAGGCATTCCAGAAGCTCTAAGTTCTTGTCTAATTTTTACAAGAAACCTATCACCAAACTCTTCTTTAGTTTTTCCAAAAAAGTTACTGCGTTCAATAGCTTGAGATAAATGAGTAAAGTAATCTGTTAAAACACTTTCAACATTGTTATCTAAAAATGGTGCTAACTTTTCATCAGGAATATTTTGAAACACTCTTTGTTTCATAAACCCATAACCACCACCAGCTAATTTTTTTCTATTTAAAAAATCAAAAGGAGTATACTTAAATTCTAACATTTGATCAACAATAGCTTCTGCTTTTAAACGTTTAGCTTCGTCAATATTACCACCTGCAATTTTTTCAAAATTAACACCAAATGAATCTAGGTCTATTGGTTCAGCTTCGTTACTAAGTATTTCTCTTTCTTTACCAAAAACATCAAGACCTTTAACATAGTCTTTACTTGCATATTCCATTTTAGGATCAGCATGTCCATAATCAATAATCAATTGTTCTAGCTCACTTCTGTTTCCATTTACTTGTGAGTGATTAAATCTACGTGGAAAATAATTTTTAACTTTTTGTCTTGAATCAAAAACTTTAGCTTTGTTACCATCTAAAAAACTTTGATTCATTAATTGTTGAATTTTTTGTGAAGCTTTAACTAAGTGTTTTTCAATAGGCTTACCTTTGTATGTAGTTTCGTTAGGATTACGAAGTAAATGCAAAAGTAAATTATTGTCTTTTGTTGTTAGATTAGCCATGAATCCATTACGATTTAAAGTTTGTAAAGCTTTTCGCATGGTAGTTATATAACCATATTGTCTTTGAGCTTGGGCTAAACCATAAGATTGACCACGAACTCTATCAGCCTGTCTTGTTTTAGTTTCACTTGGAATAATAGCACTATCCCAATCATATCTAAAACGACCTAACAAGTCTTGTAAAGTTTTAGAACCTTTAGCATATCTAATAAATTTAGTAGTAGGTTTTTCTACTAAGTATTCTGCTACTGTACCTAAAGGAGTTCGACCATAATGTATATTATCTAATCTATTTTCTTTTATAATATCTTTTCTAGGTTTAGTTCCTTCTTTAATAATATCTTGTTCATTAGAATATCTAAATGTTTTTTCAAGAAAACGTTTTGTTTCTGTTAAACCTTTACCTAATACAGGAGCAGCTCTTGAGATACCATAACCTAATGTACCACCAAAAATACCACCAGTTGCAGCAGAACCTGCCATAGACAACACATCAATATCAGAACTTTGAAGTCCTAAACTCATATCAAGTTTTTGATTAAAATAATTATGAGCACCTTCCCAAGCCATACCTTCTACTGCTGTGTACTTTCCAGCCTGTTTAGCTATTTGATGTCTTGTTAATTCTTTTAAACTTGTTTGAGCTGCTTTACCTGCAACAACTCTTCCAGCTAAACTTTGACCACCTGTAAAGGGTGTAGCTAATACAGCAGCCAAGGTAAATGGATCAAAAACAATATCAGACGTAACATCTGTAATAGCTTTTAATCTGTGTCTTAAACTTTTAATATCAGCATTATCAAACTTGTCTCTTAAATATCTGTAATCATTTTTATCTTCTTCAGTCCAATTGCCTGTTTGCATTGATCGTGTTAAAGCCGAACCTAAACTCCAATCAGAGTCTCTTAAATATTCAAAGATATCTTCGTCTGTTCCATATAAAGATTTTTCTCCCACTGATTGTAAAAAACGAGCAGCAGTTTTATTAAACTCCTCATCGTTTTCTAAGTCTGTTAGGGAATAGTTGTTTGCTTTTAAAGTTATAGAGTCAGGTGAACCTACTATATTTTCAAGTTCAGGTGAAACTTTTACAGTAGGCTCAGAAAAGCTAGGGCTTGTAATTTCTTCCGGTTTTATCGGTGTGTATAATGGCTCAACATTAATAAGACTAGCAAGTTCTTCCGATACAGGAGTGTTAAATGGGTCTGCCATAAAGTTTATTTAAAAAGTTGTTGTACGATAGCTGCTTGTATTTGTTCAGGTCTTGCACCATTATAATACTTACTTGCATTAATGTCCGTTAAAAATTGAAGAGTTTCATCGTTAGCTTCGTTAAGGCTTTCTTCTAAATAAGATCGTCTAATAAACATATTAATACCGTTTTGAACTTCTTCATTTGTTTTATTTTTTAAATACTCAGGTGAAAAAGAATAACGATCGTTTTGTCTATCATACTGAACAGTTTCATTCATAAATTTAGTAAAAGCATTTACTCTATTATCGTGATTATAAATAAGATCAGTTGTTCCTAAATAAGATGTTTCTTTACTCATATTATAAAACTTACCATCTACAGGAGATGCCTTACCAGTATCTAACATTTTTAATGTAGCATATTGTGTAGCAAAGTTTTTATCATCTTTAATTCTTCTTTCAAATAAATCTAACCTACGTTTAGTTTCTTGAATAGCTTCTGCTGGAGTTTTAATTTCTCCACTTTTTAGCTGTGCTTGAACATCTAATAAAACATCTTCTTCATGAATAGCTCTACCTAATTTAGGTCTATCATGAATCATATTACCTAAAATACTTCCGTCTTGTAATAAAGCATTATAGTTTAATGGATGATCATCTTTCATGTTCTCAATCATTCTACGTAATTGTGTACTTTCAAAAAAATCAAAAGAATCTGTTGGATCATATTTTTCTCCTCTTTCAACTCTTGCAGCTAAGTTTTCTAACAGTTGTCCTGTATTTTTAACATCAGCAGAGGTAACAGAATTAATATATCTTTTAGGAGAATCTTTAAAGTTGGTTACATATTCTTGTAATGTTCCTTTAACAGTAACATCAAATCCAGCAGCATCAATAACATCACTTAAAGTACCACCTACTAATTTATTATCATCAAAGTTTTTAGCTTTAAATAAATTAAGACCACCTTCTTGCTCATTTAAAATACCGATAGATGAAAGTACATTTTTAGTATTATCTACAATATTTTTAAGACTTGCTTGTTTGTTAAATTTAGTTGATTCATTTAAAGCTTTCTGAGTTTTATAAATAGAAAGTTGATTTCCTGCTAAATCTAAACCAGCTATAGATTTAATTAATTCAGATTCTCCCATTTCTTCAGGAGTTACTTGTTGCATTGCATTAATAATTCCTTGATAACTTTTTTTACCTTCAGGAGTATCACTAAGTAATTGTTCTAATAATGCATTTGATCCTACCTCTACAATATGATTGTAAGAAGAAGGCAAAGCATTTAAATATTGTTCGTGCGTAGCATAACCAAACTGTCCATGAACATTACCTGCTTTAATATAAGGGTCAATAAAATTTCTACTTACAGATAAAAACTCATTATACTTTTGTTTATCTTTTTTAAAATCTTCAGCATTTCCTGTAAAACCTTGTAGTGGTTGAACAAGACTTGCAGCAGCTACATACTTAGGAGCTTCAGTTTTAGAATTAAGTAAATCTAATTTATTATTATTTTCAATCTCAGCAATTCTACGCTTTGCTGCATTTTGAAATACACTACTAATTCCTAAACCTGCCATTAAGACTTTCATTGGTAACGCAGCTTTACGTCTTTCTTTACGTCTTTTTTTAGCTTGAGATTCTTTTCTAGCTAATAAAGCTGAACCAAAATCTTCTAAACTTTTATCACTGTTTAAATTTAATTCTGCCATTATTGTACTCCACTTCTACTTAATAAACTTTCAGGTTGTTCGCTTGGTTGTTTTTGTAGTAAACTTGCTTTTACTTTACTTAAATCTAATTGCTCTAATTGTTTTTCAATATCAGGACTTACAGAAGATTTATTAATATTTGTAACTTTTAAATCTTTTAACTTTACTTTTTCTTTTGTTTTGTTATTAGTTTCTAAAATTTGTTTTACATCTGAACCATCTTCAGGTATTTCATTTGCAATATCTTCTTCTTCTCCTCTATAGATAACAGGTTCAATGCCTACTTTTTCTGCTATAGATAGTAACATATACATTGTAGGCTCGATAATTGTCATCATTAAATCAGGATTCATTTTACCTTTTGTAAAACTTGCCATTCCAATCATTGTAGCTAAGTCAGCTACTGGAACTTTTTTAGCCATAAGACCTGCAAACATTTCTAAGTTTTCATCTTTTAATAACTCTAAAAATATTTTTTGAATAGCATCTTTACTAGATGTAAGTTTAGGTGCTCCTTCCCAAGGATAAGCTTGGTCAGGACTATTTGTTAAAGATTGACCGGGTATAGGCTTTTCAAAAGCATACGTACCCATATCACTATGTAATTTTTCTTTTGGTATCATTTACCATATCCTCCTGATGCGTACATAAATGGATCATAACCTATTGGAGACATTGTTTGAAAAGCATTAAGTCTGTCTTGTGATGCAACTTGAATACCATTACCATCTAAATATTGATGAACTAAAGAACCAAAATTATTATGAGGTACTAAGTTTACAAAATTAACATTGCTTCCTGCAATAGTATCATAAGAAGGTGTATATAATAAATCTTCAGCTTGAGCTATATTTCTATTATAAAAAGGACTATTTGTTTCATCATCATCGGATGTTAATGAATTAATAGTTCCAACCACATTAGTTACATCTTTACCAGTTTCATAAATTTCTCCAACTGTAGTACCACCAATTTCTTTTTCTTTTAATTGTTTAAGTGGACCATCGTCAGGTTTAACTGAAGGCATATAGCCTTTAATGTTTATATTTTGTCCTGTTTTAATAAGGTTAGGATCACCTAGTTTTGGATTAATACTTTTAAGTTCGTCTAAAGATATACCAGTTTTGTCTGCTATACTAGATAAAGTATCTCCTTCGACTACAGTGTATTCTGTTGTAGGTTTAAAGCTAGATATTTTTTCGTTTAAAGTATCAACAAAATTACTAAACTTATCTCCTAAACCCATACCCTCTGGTACTCCTGCAATATTACTAATTTGATTTAAGCCCCACTCTAAACCACCTGTAATTGTTTTATGCAAAACACCTACAGTATTATTATACATAGTACTTGCTCCATTAGCAACAGCTTTACCAATACCCCCTAATACATTTGAAAAACCTTTAGGTAAAAATTTTAGTACGTTACTACCAAAAGTTTTCATCCAAGAGCCTAAAACCCCACCCATACCGGGCAATATTAAACTCATAGCAATATGCCCAATTGGTCCGAGTTTACCAAAAGCTTTGGTTAATTTACCAAAACCTTTTTTTAAAGCTCTTCCAACTTTACGAATATGTCTACCTATTTTTTTTCCTACTTTTCTTAAAAATCCCATAATATTTCCTAGTCTAACCAGCTATCTAATAATTTTGACATAGCACCAATTGTATCATCCCATGTCGATTCTTTATAAGCTTCTGATTCATTTCCTAAAGCAGCAATTAGTAACGATGCTTTTCTTTGTTGATCATTATCGTACCTTTTAAAGGCATAGTCAGCTTCATCACGAAGCTCTTGCCATAAAAAGTTTTGTGCAGAACTACTAAGATTAAAAGCATTCTGAGCATTTTGTTGATTAACTGCATTAATAGCTGCGGTGTCTGCAAGGTTTGCTTGTCTTCTCCATGCAACATTTGATTGTGCTATAGCTGTTGCGTTTTGAACATTAAACTGTTCCCTTGCAAAATCTTGAGTTGAATTAAATTTTTCAATATCGCTTCGTATTTGAGCATTTAATTTTTCTGCTTCAAACTCATTAGCAACTCTTCTAGCTTCTGCAGCATTTTTCTGAGTTGTATTAAATTGTTTTATAGCATTATTTTGAGAAGCATTAAATTGATCTGTTTGAGCTTTAATACTAGCCATAAATTGATTGACTTGATTTTCACTTGTAGCATTAAATTGTAATGCAGCATTTTCAGCAGACTGATTACTTAAAAGTCTTTGTTGAGTTTGTTGAGCTTTTAAAATACTTGCTTGTTGTTCATTATTTAAATTTTGTAAATCCATTGCTAAGAATGCTTGAGCATTTTGGATTCCAAATTTCGTATTCTGATCAGCTTCTGCTAAATTTCTTTGAGCCATTAATACTGCATCTTGTACTACAGCTTGTTGTTCATTATTAGTATTAGTTAAACTAACTGTTTGAAAAAACTTACTATTATTAACTGCTCGTTGTTGATCTGCAGTAAACTGAGCCATGTCCATACTAAAAACATTTTGAGCATTAAACAAAGCTGTTTGTTGTGCCATTTCCGCATCTTTTAAAGCTACTGTAGCTTCAATAGATTTTTGTTGTGTTACACTTTGTTGTATAGCTTGAGCATTAGATTGAGCTATAGGTAATGCTGAAGTCATAATTGCATTTAATAATGCATCTCTACCGACAGTAGATGCTGACATACCCCGTTGAGCTAACATAGACTCTACTGATGCAACAGCAGGTCTAGCCCATAGTGGTATTTCTCCGTTTTCCATACCAGCTAATAAACCATCTAACTGTGTAGATACTAAAGCTTCTTCAGGAAGACCTTCAACAATTCCTCTTTGTTCTTCACTAAATTCTAAAACTCTTGCTTCAAAATCTTCAGGGTCTGTACCAATAGCATTAATTTCTTCAGTACTTAAACCTGCATTTTTTAATTGTTTTTTAGCTCTAGTAATTCTTGCCATTGATGTACCAGCAACTTTAGCTGCAGTAGCTTTAGCAGAATCACTAATTGTTCCTATAACTCTTTCTTGTAATGCTCCTTCTACCACATCAACTGTAGCAGCTTTAATTGGATCAACAGCTAATACACCAGCAGCTTTAGCTAGTGTATCTGCAATTTCATTGGATACTGTTCCTACAGCAGCTTCAACAACAGCAGTTTCAGGAACTTTAGCGACATCTTCTGCACCAATAGTTGCAACTTTAAAAGGTTCTGGTTGAGCAGCTTCTGAAACATCTTTAATCGTAGCAACTTGTTCAGGAGATACAGCCCCAACAGTAGCTGCTGTAGCTTCTCTTGTTGCTTTCATTTGTAACTCTTCAGCTCTTTCAGGGGTTATTTCTGTACCTTCTCGACTAATAGATTCTGGAGTAGGAATGGTTGGAATGCTATCAGGTAAAATACCTTGAGCTATTTGCTGAGCTTCTAACCCAGTCTCAATCATTCTAGCTCTACGTTCTTGATTAAACTCAGACTCTTGTTCTGCTTGTTGTAATTCTCTAATACGTGCTGCTTCTGCTGCAATAGCTGCTAATCGAGCTTCTTCAGCTAACCTAGCTTCTTCAGCTAACCTTGCGTTTCTTTGTTCTTCTGTTTCATTTATAGGAGCAGGAGTGGGAGCAGGTGTCGGAGCTGGCGTTGGTGCAGGAGTCGGAGCAGGTGTAGGTGCAGGTGTTGGGGCAGGTGTAACACCGGGAATATCTATGTCTGGATACTTTATTGGTAAGTTAGGATTATATCCGGGAACACCGGGAATGTTTATACTATAACTTTCATTAAATTCATTTCTACCTCTTGAATCATTAGAAACTTCATAATTTTTTGCAATTAAATTAGGTTTATCAGGAACTATACCATCAGGATACAATAATTTACTTCCTGTTCTAGGTTCTGGTCTAGGTGCAGGAGTTGGAGCAGGTCTAGGGGCTGCTACCGGCTGTGGTGCTGGTGTTGGAGCAGGTCTAGGAGCAGGAGTTGGAGTAGGTCGAGGAGCAGGTCTAGGTGCTGGTCTAGGTGTTGGTCTAGGAGCAGGTCTTGGAGCTGGAGCTGGAGCTCTTCTGGGAGCAGGTGTAGGAGCTGGAGCTGGTGCTCTAGTTGGAACTGCTTTAAAGTTTTCTAAAACTTCACCAGTTTCTCTATCTACTACAACCTTTCCAAGCCTATACCCAACTCTACCGCCTTTAGTATAGTCTTGTCTAGAACCATTACTGTATCTTTTTCTATCTTTTCTTTTTGACATTCTTATTTCCTATATACCTATTTTACTTAACTTCAAAGAGTTTGTCAAGCTTTTCACTGATTTTATCCATTCTTTCCATAATAATGGTCATATCGTTTCTTAGCTCTGTTTTGGTTACATAATCTTTTGCAATACCTTCACGGGTCTTGTTCAGCAATATATCTTGTCTTCTAAGCTCTGCAGAGTTCTGCCTAATCTGAAACCAGATAGGGGCTAAGACTAAAGTTATAAAGATGTTCCAAATGATATATGCTGATAGTTCCATGTGTTATGCTCCTAGTTCTGGAAACTCACCTAAAGGTCTTGTGTAAACAGGACTTTCTTCAGTACCTGTATTTGTATAAGCGTATAAAGCTGCTAAAGCATCTACGTCTGCAGCACCATCAATAGCTGTACACATGTCATTAGACTTTGTACGCACTGCAGCTCTCCAAGTTGATATATCGCTTGGTACTGCTGTACCACCTTCTGCAGCTCTAACAACCATCCAGTCTGTAGGTTGTAAGATACCACCGGCTTGTGAGTTTATAATATCTTTATGACCTTGGCGGATACCGGGTTGTTTAACATCGCCTACAGAAGTATCTTCTGGCATATCTTCATCGCCTTCTGCCCATAGAATATCATCTAAAGGTAAAGCTGTAGCTGTACCGTATGAAGCTGTTACCACACCGTCTGCAAAGTCAAAGCTTTGATTGGTGTTGATGTAATACTCTTTGTCTTTTAAGTTTGTGTTGTCGATAACGATTTCATAAATCCCTATAGCTTCTAGTTCTGAAGCTGTCCAAAGCATAAAGATATTGCTAGGGTAATTAACTTCTCCTATAGTCATACCTTTAGGTCTTGTAAAGACTTGTGTTACGTTATTTGATTCTACTAAAGCC
>Ga0222717_10002233_pt1 | contig 15154 bp, 41 predicted proteins | sample C33_18DmetaG_FD_165053 | JGI IMG/M metagenome (GOLD analysis project Ga0222717, IMG submission 165053) | Estuarine water microbial communities from San Francisco Bay, California, United States - C33_18D | ecosystem: Environmental > Aquatic > Marine > Unclassified | place: USA: California...
ATCATCAAGCTGTTCAACAGTTACTTGCTGCTCCTCTCCAAGCCCTACACCTTATAGCTGTTGCCCATCATCGAGTTGCTCTATAGTTACTTGCTGCTCCTCTCCAAGCCCTACACCTTATAGCTGTTGCCCATCATCGAGTTGCTCTATAGTTACTTGCTGCTCCTCTTCGAGCCCAACACCAAATAGTAGTTGCGTGCCATTTACAAAGGACAAGGTATGGGTAAACACTCCAAAGATGCCTCACCCATGGCCGAAGTTTAAATATCTAGAAGGTAATATACCTGGCAACCTTACGAAGACTCGAACACAAGGCATCGATAAGTCAGGAAAGATTCACTCCTTAGGATATAAGACAGCTCTAGTATTAGAGACAGATACTAAGAAGGATACCATTGTTAGAAAGTCATGTGATGAAATGGGATTCATCGGTACAGTTGATGCTAAAAATGGTTATACTTATTACCTACCCGCATATTCTACTTTCATCCCAAAGTTAAATAGAGAGACGGGAGAATTAACTTTCGATAAGAAGTTTACAGGAGTTCCTCAGATTAGATCTGGAGCGGAAGGAAAGAACGGTATTATTTATATGCCTACCTATACCAGAACTCTAAAGATAGTTACTCTAGATACCAAAACAGGCGAAGTTAACACAATTACACCTGAAAAACCTTCTAGAAGCGGTATAGGAGGTTGCAACCACATTTGGGGAGCAGCTACAGATAAAAAAGGTGAGATTTATATGCCTCAAGTATTAGGTACTAGTGTTGCTAAGATTGATAAGAATGGTATCTTTAAGTATCTAGAAGGCCCTCCTGTTACATCTGGCGTGTCTGGATGGACACATAAGTATATTGGTGCTATCTACGTTAAGGCAGTTGATAAGGTCTTCTGCTTACCTCGTCAAGGAAAGAGAATTTTAGTTATTAATTGTGAGGATGATAGTTATGTAGAGCTTAATTTGCCTGAAGACTACTTGAAAGTAGCTCACAAGTCAAAGAACTTCCATGGGTACCTCGCTCCTGATGGTTGGTTATACAGTACGTTTTGGGCTGATACTATATGCTTCCGTATTAATCCTAAGACAAATGAGATTCAATGGAGAGATTACAAAGAGGAGTTTAAGGATGGCCATACATCAGTAAAAGAAGGTTCCGGTATTATGAGCTTAGGAACTGGCTACTCTACTTCTGCCTTAGTAAAAGGTAAAAATGCATTTTTAGGCCTTGCAGGTACGACAAGAGCCATTAAACTAGAATTCAAATGAAGCGATATAAGCAGGTTCACTTAATATGTTACGATAGGGGTTTTAAATATGAGACTGTTCCAAATACACCTGAATTTCATGATGATAAAACAGCTAAAGATTACTTTAATTTAAATGAATCAAGAATTACCTGCGGAAACGTGTACGATGATCCAATAGTGATCATAAGAAGAGAAATAAATAGTGTCACTGTAAAGGAACTCTGATATAATTAAAGAGAAGAAGAAAGACGTTATGGGATTTTTTAAAGAAATTACAACACTAGATGAAGTACCTCAATTTGAGGTAGAGAAGGTAGCACTCAGAGATGTAAATGGAAATAGTATTCCTAAAGCGTATTCTCTACAAAGAGTTGACAACAGTCAGCATCTTGGAATTGTCAAAGAAGGTTACAGACCTATTCAGATTGAAGAAATGCTAAATGTTATTCACGATGCATCATCGGTCATCGGAGATATTGAGCATACCGGATATGCTGAATCGAAAGCAGGACGTAAAATGGTAATTCGTTCTCGTCTCCTACATGACATTGATATGGATGGTGATGTTATTCAGCCTCATTTCTATACTGTTATCGATAATACCGGAATGGGCTCTAATAAAAATCTACCTTCTACTATTAGGGTAACTTGTGATAACGCTATGCATATTATTAGTGCTGATCAATCGCTAGGTAAGATTGATGGTGTAAGGCATGCCGATACTTTTAATGAGAAGATTCAAGCAATGGTTAATCAGATTAAGTCTAATGTAACAAATACTATTCAATTCGCCGGCGATGCGCGTATGCTTAGAAGTCAGAAGTTTGATCGTAATCAAATGACTAAGCTGGTGCAGACCTTGATTCCTGTAGAAGAAGAAGAGTCCGTCAAGAGGCAGACTAAGCGAGAGAAGATTGTAGATCTCTTTTCTAACGGGAGAGGTAATTCTGGCGAAAGTAAATGGGATGCTCTCAATGCTGTTACAGAGTTTGAGACTCATACTGGTAAGCAAACAACAGATAAGTTTATTAGATCGTTTAGTAAGAATACTCTCTCAGCAAGGACCCACAATCTACTTGTAGCGTAATGGAAGAACAAATTAAAGATATTAAAGACGTTAGAGATCGAATACAAATATTGCGAATAGAGCAAGATCGGTTATATGAAGATCTAATTGAAAGAATTGATATACCTCATGAGGCTCTAGAAGACGCAATAGAAGATTATGTGGTAAAAAATCATAGATTCCGTATGTATGATATTAAAGAAGAACTTACCAAGACTAATTTATGAAAAACCTAACAATTATTACAATAGCAACCCTACTGATTGTATCATGTACCTCTTCTCCTTGTTGAGGAAAGACTACAGATACAGTCGTGAGCTGTAAGCAAGAACCAAGTAAGTATCCTACCCATTGGGGTGCTCCTCCTGAAATTCAGACAATGGATTATCGTAAACTTCCTACTCCTTTCGGATTCGGTTCTAGTACACTAGCTAAGTGGATTGAGACTAAACAATCAATTGACGCTGCACGTGAGGACCTTATCCAAATGGTCAAAGAAAATAATAAGTAATGGATGAGGAAGAGCAGACTATAGTATTAAAGTTAGATAGTAAAGAGCGGCTTATTTTTAAGCAAGTAATTGATACTGATCTAGGATCCATACGAGAATGGTATTATAGTTACGATCATAAAGGTGATAGAGTTGAAGAGAAATATATCGAAGAGATGATTCCTGTAGATTATACCGAACATATCTAATGAAAAAACTATTTGCTAAACTTAAAGCGCGTACAAAGCGTAAAGAACATTATGCTGAAGAGTTGAAAAAATCTAACCAGATTATAATTGATCTTTCCTTTAAGATTAAAAAATTAGAGAGTGATAAAAGAAAACTAAAAAGAATTATAAAAAATTTAACCCTAACTTAAATGCCAGAACCAAAAGAATCAAAGTCAAATAGACATTTTATCTATTCATTAATTAAATCATTCGTGCGTATTCTAGGATGCATACCTGCATTGATACCAGGTATCTCAGCTGAGACTGGTATCTTTTGCTTAGCCATTTTGTTTATGGCAGCAGAATGTCTCGGAATTGCAGAAGAAGTTTAGGAACTCTGTTATAATTAGATTATGAAATACGATATTGTTTTCGCAACAGACCAAGCTTATACAGCAGCTAAGACCATTTTAACACCTCATTTTGCATGTAGATTCAATAATCTTGATGATAGGCGAATCGAATTCTACTTCGAGAATAGGAGAGATACAGCGGTCAAGATGCTATTTGATGTGAAAGCTGTTGCAGAAGAAGATATGAAGCTTGTGAGCTAGACTTTCATTACCTTACTAAAGGTTTAAGACTTGATTAAATACTGGCATGAGCCTTATAAATTTAATCAAGTCTTTCTTTGTCAAGAAAAAGACAGAGTTTGATGGTAGTGCGATGGTAGAAAGAGATGGGAGGGGTAACGTAATTAAACGAACGTTCCTCTCTGGTTTTGTAGTTAGACACCACTACGACCTTCTTAATAGAGAGATTGCAATGATTACCTCAAATGGATACAGAGAGGATAAAGTATATTATGGTGTATCCAACAAAGTAAAACAAGTATCCTGCCGTCGAGGTAAGAGGTCTTGGATAGAGCATTTTTCGAACGAAGGTAAAAAAGAGATCGAGTACCTCGACTCTGAGGTATAATTTAAAGGAACTCTCTTATAATTAGAGTATGAAAGAAAAAGATAGAGAGTTCTTTGAAAACGTTACTATTGTTTGTTTTGTATTATGGGTGTTAATCCTTACAGGTTTTGGAATTTATCACTTGATTTTTTAGAATTAAATTTATAATAAAGCTATGCGATCGACAATTTTTGCTTCCGTTATTGCAATCTTAGGTATTCCTACATATTATATGCCAAGATCTACACATGAATTTATATATGAAGAAATAGAAGTACCTGTTGTAGTTAAAGAGTATGTAATGGTTCCATATGAAGTGCCTCTTATTATTGAAGTTCCTCGATACATAGAAGAGCCGGTTAAAGTTAGGCCTAAATTCGAAGAAAAGAAACCAGTTGATTGGGATCGAGTAATGATGGAAGGTGTTAAGTATTTTGAAGGTTATAAGAGTAAAAAGTATTATTGCTGCGCCGGAGTCGCTACTATTGGATATGGGTGTACTGATAAAACCATTGTAAATAAGGGCTCATTGAGCAAAGCTAGCGCAGATCGTATTTTATCAGAAGAGATTAAAAACGTGAGAGCGCGTGTTAGACAAGCGGTGACAGTCGATCTTACAGAGAATCAGCTGAACGCTCTAACATCTTTTACTTTTAATTGTGGTGTAACTAATTTAAATAATTTAATAACTGGTGATAATAGATTAAACAGCGGTAACTATAAGAGTGTTGAGAAAATACTACCTATGTATCGTAAGGCTGGAGGAGAAGTTCGCGAAGGACTTGAGAAGAGAAGAGCTTGGGAACTTAGTCTTTGGAGAGGGGAAACAAATTTAACTCATTAGATGTCTACTGAATTAGCATTAATTTTAATGTTAGGAGCATGCGTAGTGTTTCTTGTGGACTGCTATCTTAGAAAATAGGAACTCTAATATAATTAGATATGAGCAACCGAGAGTTAAAAATCGCAGGATTGATTATACTGGCTTATCTCGCGCTTAAATTATCAGGCGATATATTAAGCGCAATTAGCGATATTATATTTGCAGATCATTTTTAAATTATGCTCCAGTAGCTCAGCTTGGTGAGAGCGCATGCCTTATAAGCGTGAGGTCGCGGGTTCGATTCCCGCCTGGAGTACTTAAAACATTCTTTTATTAAAGGAACTTAGATATAATTAGGTATGAAAAATAGAGACCTATTCGATACTATTATGTTTATCATTTTATCTGGAAGCTTCCTTTCAATTATCTCATGGATCCTTATCGATATGGCAAAGGAACTCTAATATAATTAAATAGAGGGGCGGAACTGGTATCGACAGAACAAAGTTCTGGATTCGGGTTCGACTCCCGACTGCTCCACCAAATCTTACGTGATTAATAAATAATAACATGAAAGCCATATTGATACTACTAGCATGCTGTTTAATTAGTTGTGAAGGGGGTTATAGTTCGTATAGTTATCAAACTGTTCCATCAACAACAGTAAGAACATATAGAAGCTATACCCCACCATATCATTACTATACCCCTACACGTAGAGTATATTATCCGGTACCGGTAACGCGCTATCAATATAGAACTCCTCGTTATCATAGCGTCCGTTCTAAAAGTTATCAAACGAAATGCCGATAGGAACTCTCCTATAATAATATTATGGGAACGGAAAACTTAAAAATGAAAGCGAATAAAAAGCAAGATCTCGAAAGAGCTGTTGAATTAGCTTACGATTCTACTAAATTTACTAGAGGTTGTAGTGAAGAAGAAATACTAAGTAAGTTAGATGAATATGATCTTTTAGTAGATAAGCTTGTTGAATTAACAAATGGAAAAGGTAGTGCTTACTATACTGACCCTATGCAAGCAGATGATTATAAAGTTCTATTAGGAAAGTCAGCAATTGGAATGACATATAATGAAATGGCAGAAGAAATGGGAGCTACTTTTATAGATGGTCTTTGCGGAGAAAGAAGGTAAAGGAACTCTTATATAATAAGATTGTCAAGTGAGTATAAACACGGTTAAGCGATAGAATAAGACGTTAAATAATGAACTATTGTGGGAATAAGGGTGCCCTCAGAGAAAGACCCTAAATTTTAGGAACTATATTATAATTAGGTATGAACGAAAAGCTTTTTAAAACAGCTGCAGCAGAAGACGATATCAATATTGATAAGGTAGTTAAGTACATTCATCAATACATTAAGTTTAACGCTAATAACGATAAAGTATCTTATCAAGCATCTATGGATGATACATTCGATTGGATTGTAGAGAAAGTTAACAAAGAACACGAAAAGGAACTCTCTTATAATTAGATATGGACAGAAAGCTTTATAAACAATTTGCAGCTAAAGACACCTTCGACATTGTACGAGTAGTTGAGTACATTCACCAATACATTAAGTTTACCTCTAAAGTAGATAATGTATCGCATCAAATTGCTATGGATAAAACATTTGATTGGATTGTAGAAAGAGTTAATGCAGAGCACGAAAAGGAACTCTCCTATAATAATAGTATGGAAGATGATGTTACTTTAACTGAACGATTCAAGAACTTTACCTCTAAAGTATCACGAGCAGAACTAGGATATAGGGATGTAAGTATAGATAAATTAAGATTAGAACTTAACTCTCTCGACAAGAAGCTCGAGAAACTTTCAACCAACGACGAAGAACATAACGTAAACGATTATCTTTAAAAAATACGGCCCGATCATCTAATTGGTAAGACCTTCTATATAAAACCCAAATCAGTGAAGTGCACTTTGCTGTGATGCGCGCTCATGAGCGTCTATAGAGGGAATGCAGGTTCAAATCCTGCTCGGGCCAGCTCCTAGCAAATAACGAGGCGTCTTAATCTTCACGCCTACAACCCGAAAGGGAGAGGCTAGGTGGGAGTATATAAAATATGAAAAATTACAAGCGAACAACTAAGCCTAAATTTAAAAAGAGGGGTGAGATAGTTTTAAGAATCTCAGAGTTAGCGGAGGAGATAAGAGGGGGAGAAGAGAATAGGCTTGAAGAGTATAATAAGGTTGTTAAGGAGTATGCTGATATTACTCGACAGCAAGCTCCAGCAGAAGAGACCGATCCTATAATGTGGGATCAATTATGTGAGGATTGGGGTACAGTTCCTACTGAAACTATACAATATGGAGGAAAGAGAGCGATTAATTACCTAGAGATGACTAAATTTATGAGAGGTTATTGGAGATAAAGGAACTCTAATATAATTAGGTATGAAAGAGCTTGAAAATGATGTTAAACAACTAGAAGAGGAAGTAAGTTCTCTTGTTGATCAGGTTATTGCCCTTAAAGCAGAGTTAGAGTCTCATGAGAGACTTATTGTTAAAAAGGAAAAGACCATTGCTGAAGTTCAGGAACTGCGTTGGGCTCAAGACCAGACCATTGCTGAACTTCATGCATGGAGCAAGAAACTAGAAGAAGATCAAGTCAAAAAGGATAAGACGATCGCTGATCTCCATTCATTATTAGTAGCAACAAAATGAACCAAATGGTTAAATCGCGGTATGGAGCTTATAGACTCTTCTTCTGTGAAGATTCTAAATGGTTTGTAGACCTTAAAGAAACTCACTTCGTAAGATTTATTGGAGGGGAGGATAAAATAGAGGCAATCGATCCTGAGGGTGGTCCATATATATCTATAGGAGATAAGCTTAGTAGTATATCTACCTTCCTTCCTGATACTACAATCTCTAAGCTTGATAGAATTAAACCTGGAGTCTATCAATTAACTTAGTAAACATATGAAGTTAATATTATTAACTCTTGGAGTCTTATTAGGCTTAACATCAGCAGTAGTTGGAGAGACAAGATACACTTCAATAATATCCGGCGTGTCTATTGGAAAAGGTAGAGTTCATGTTAGGGAGACATTAACAAAAACATTTAAAGCATACCAAATTCGTATCAAAGAGGGAAAGGACCCTAAGCCTATTAGATGGGCTACAATTCCAGACTATGTGATCGTAACGTTTACATCTAAAAATGATAAGATTCTAAGATCGCATGTAGAGAAAGCAATAAAAGCTCCTCCTGAATCTAAAGAGCGTTATCTAGTATGGAGGTTAGAGAAAGCGAAGTAGGGAACTCCGATATAATTAGGTATGAACAATAAGGTGACTAAGAGCGAAGTAGCTGAAGAGCTTTGTGTTATTATGGAGCGCTTAAACAATAGAGTTAAGTTATTATCTACTCTTGACGACTATGATGAATGTTGTGGTTATGGAGATCTAGAAGATCAATTGATTACTATTACTCATCATACGAAAGAGTTGACTGCTGCTTTTGGTCGTGCACGAGATATTGCTGAAGATGCTTAAGGAACTCAGATATAATTAGGTATGGAAGAAATAATCAGAACGTTAGCTGCTACTTTAGATCAACTTAAAAATCAGCGCGCAGATGAATTCACTAATCATAAGCGCGCTGCTAATCAAGCAAGTATGGCCTGTAATATCATAGAGGAAATGCATGATGAACTTAGGAAACTTGAAGAAGAATGCGATTCATTCGATCGTTGGAAAGAATATACAAAAGTAAAAGTATGAAAGAAGAAAAAGAAATCTGCTATCCTTTCGCCTACGGAAAACTTAATGCTTGTCTTGATTGGCTGGCGAGTGGTGTAGAAATGGATTGTATTCGCGAGGGCGTTACGGTTAATGATAAGGTTATCGAGCTGCTTAAGAAACGAATTGTGAAGATTCAGAAGGCAGCTGCTGAAGACTCCTACGACAAACACTAAGGAACTTAGATATAATTAGGTATGGAAGATAATAAATTTGAATCTCATCAATGGATCAAAGATACTATTGGGGATATTGTTGAAGGGAACTTCTGCGATCAAGAGCATGCAAGAGAGTCATTAGATAGTATTATTGTTGATCTTATTAGTTTAAGAGAATCATTACCAGCAATTGAAGCTTATATGAAGGCCGATCTTCTCTAGTAGGGAACTCTGCTATAATTAGGTATGAAAGAAGAACTTGAACCTCAGACTAAATGGGAGTTCTATACATTTAATCAATTAGCAGAGATTGCTGAAGATGATGATGTTAATATTAATGGCTTCGATAGTCTTAAAGAGTATCTAGATAGTAGAAGTAATGAGCTTGAATACAAATATCTCGGAAACGATCAGTTCGACGTTCTGTTTGCGTAAGGAACTCCGATATAATTAGGTATGATCAAAGAGCTTAAAGCGAGACACGGGGGCCCATATGATAGAGGTAGTGCTGATAGATATTACTGCAGACCCTTCTCTCCTCATTACTTTAAGGGAGACACATACAATTCAAATAAAGTAGAAAGAAAAGATATGACTGCTGAACAGATAAAGGAATATAAAGAAGGTTATGGAATCTCTAATCTAGAATCGCTTGCTTGGTACCTTTAGGAACTCTGGTATAATAATGGTAAGGAAACGAACAAAAAACAATAGTTTCTAGAAGAAAAACCAGAATATACCGTAGAAGTAACAGTTATGATCCTTATAGCAGTAGCAGCAGTAATTATATTAGTATTACTAAAGAACAACGAGTTATAAGGGTTATACCTAAAGATCACACTAGTGAAGGTACTAGAAGATAGAAGGAAATACAGGAATAGAAGGAACTCTGCGATAATATAAGAGAACAACGGGGAAATAGTTTTCCTAATAGAATAAAAACCTTAATAGACTAAGCAAACTAAATGAGAAGACTCTGGCGAATCTGGTGCAAGACAATGGGAGAGAAGATCTCTACATCTTCAGAAGAATCAGATATAGCCGCACTAATCAGAACATTCTGGTGGTTGGTGCATATTACGACATGTGGCTTCATTATAGCCAATACCATTAGACATTGGTAAGAACAATTTAAAAGGAACTCTCGTATAATTAGAGAGAAGACGAAGAACAAAAACAAACAAAAAACTAGACTATGAACAACAAAAAAGACAGCAGCTGGATTAATAACCGTAACGCAACTAAGAACCCTAAAGTATTCAACGCGACATTCTATCGTGACGAGTGCGGAGAGCTTCATATGGTAGGCGGTCAATCACTTGTACTCAATCGTAAGACTGACGTATGGGAGAAGGTTAATACTCGAGCATTTGGCCGATTGGTTAACAAGAATGGTGTTAAGTTCCGCTAAAGGAACTATCGTATAATTAAGGCGAGCGCCAGCAGCTGTGATGAACCACGCTGGCTTAATGCGGAGATAAAGCGTAGCTCGTCATTAACGATAAAAGGAACATCATTATAATCAGAGTATGAAAGACAGTACAGCGCCAAAAGCCACCATCAGATCGATCAACCTAAAGGATGCAGCGATCTTTAAACCAGGAAAGTCCAAGAACTGGACTATCAAGACACCAACACAACGTAAGGCTAAGGCTACTAAGTGGTCATGGTCGAACGAATACTAACCTAACGAAATAGTGATCATCATGGAATTATTTGCCTTTTACGTAGAAAAACTTACTCTACTAAATATGCTAGCTATTCCTCAGATCGTCGCTATACTATATATAACAGCTCGCGTGGCGGAATTGGTAGACGCTGTGGATTTAAAATCCATTGACCCTAGGTCGTGCCGGTTCGATCCCGGCCGTGAGTACCATCTTAATAACGCGCTTGTAGCTCAGCGGTTAGAGCAGGGGTCTCATAAACCCTTGGCCGTGGGTTCGATTCCCACCGGGCGCACCATTTGGAACAACGATATAATTAAAGTATGAACAAGGTAGATAAGATGATGAAAGCTCACGCAGAGGCGAAAGAGCTCATGAAAAAAGAAGATCTAACATATGATGAGGCATTTGCCATTACGTGGGACGCATTACCACCTGATCCAGAACCTGAAAAGCGCCCCACTGTACGGACTACTCAATTGATGCGATAGCTCGCCCCAGGTTGAAGAAAAGGAACCCTAATATAATAAGGTATGAGAGAAATTAAGACATTAAAGTTCGTTTCAGTTCAAGATACAAAAATTGATGTAGATGTATTTGATGATGTGTATGGTGGATGGACAGGAAATCATGTAACTGGACAGTATATTGGAGTAGACACTCTAGAGCAGATATCAGATTATGTGTTAGATATGCAGGAGGATATGGAGGAAGGATCGATTGTAGATGAAGAGTGGTTAGAGAAAGTTCAGAAGATAGAGAAAGAATTTAAAGAGTTGAATGAGATTGATAAAGACCTACACATATTATTTGACTTTTAAAATACTTAATAGTTCCTTATAAAGAGGAACTCACCGCAGCCGGCAATTTCTTTCATACCCCGCCGCTGTGGTGAGTTCCATTTATATAATTAGGAACTCCATTATAATATAAGTATGAAGGAAGTAAAAGAATGTTGGCAGTTGTTAGAAGAGGCTCAAGAGCTAGCTCCCTCTCAAGAGATTAAGGATGCTATTGCAAATGTAATTGACCAACTCTAAAGGAACTCTAATATAATTAGTTATGAAGGAAGTTAAAGTAGTAAGTTATAAGGAAGTTGGATTTGACTATAATGTATGTGATGAGATATATGAGAATGGTTGTGGAAAGGATGTTGAAGGTAGATTGTTAGATGTTGAGTTTTGGAAGATTGTATTTGAAGATAGGTTGGAGTGGGAAGAGAATGAGTTGATGAAGAAGAATATTAAGAGGATGGTTGAGAGTATTAGTAAGTTAGATGGGGATGTGTTGGTAGAGTTTTAGGAGGGGAGGGGGTTTTAAAAAGGAAATTAGATATAATTAGATATGAAAGAAATTAAAAAAGGAGATTGGATTGAAGTTAATATTAAAGGATATGGTGAAGAGTGTAAAGTGATTATGTTTAGTGAGAGAGGTGTAGAAGTTTGGGATGGTGTAAATGAGGAAGAGAAATATTGGGTTGAATGGGAAGAGATTAATAGTGTTAAGAAGTTAGGTGAAGAGGGTTAGGGGATTTAAAAAGGAAATTTGTTATAATAAAAGTATGAAAGAAGATAAAAGTAATTGGTTGTATGTGGAGTTTGGAAGTAGAGGAGAGAGGGAAGTTATTGAGTGGAGGGAAGATAAGAGTTTTAAAGAGATTGAAGAGAGAGGTAAAGATGATTATGATGAGGGTATAGATGATATATTAGAGGGAGGGGAAAATGATGAAGAGAGGGTAGAGTGTTTAGAGTATATTAAGGAGTTTTGTTGTTATAGTAGTAAGGAAGGAGTTGGAGTAGAGTATATGTTAAATGAAGAATGTGGAGTTGGTTATTATAATGAGAGTATAGTAAGGGAATTGGTTGGAGTTGATTTAGATAAGTTAAATGAAGAGGGTTGGAGGATTGTAGATAATGTTATTGATAGAGTGAATGGAATTTGTTTTGAGGAGTAGGAGGGGGGTTAAAAAGGAAATTTTATATAATAGTATTATGAATAAAAGTTATAGTGTGTTTGAAGTTGGTGGGATGAATAGTGAATGGAGTAATGAGATTGGTGTTGTAGAGGGATTGAAGAAGGTTGTTGAGTTGTTGAGGAAGAAGATTGGTGGTGATGAGATGGATGGTGAGAATTGGGTTGAGAGTATTAATAAAGAGAGTGATTGGGAAGATTGGGATGAGAGAGGTAAGTTGTGGGGTAATGAATGTTATGAAGTGATTGAGTTGGGATATTTTTAAAAAGGAAAGTTGTTATAATAAGAGTATGAATATAAGATTGTTTAATAAGATTAGTATTGAGGTGTTTGGAGGTAGTAGATATGATGATGTGGTTGAGAAGTATGGTGTGAGGGTTGTTGAGAAGTATATGGAGTTTGGTGAAGAGGGTGATTTGTTTGTTGATGGGATTGGGAGAGTGTATAAGGAACTTTAATATAATTAGGTATGAAAGAAAAAGAAATGATGATTGATGGTAAGAAGGTTGTTAAGGGAGATTGGATTTGTGTTGAGTGTAAAGATAAGGATGGAGATGTATATAGTGAAGAGGGTAGTGTGGTGAGTATTGATGATGAGGAGGTTAATATGTTTGATGGTAAAGAGGGTTGGAGTGTAGATAGAAAAGAGATTGTAAGTGTAGTTCCTTTTTAGGAGGGAGAGGTTAAAAAGGAAATCTAATATAATAAGGTATGGAAGATAAAGAATTGGTAAAGGTTGTTAAGGAGTATATGAAGGAAGGTTGGCCTAAATTTAGAGCTGAACATATGGAAGGTAATGAAGAGGAATGGGATGATGAAAGTGGATTGGATAGTTATAAAGAAGTGATGATTGAGAATTTATCTGATTTGGTTGTTGAGGTATGGGCTGAACTTTAGGAACTATAATATAGTAGATACATTCTAGAGAAGGGGTTGGTTCTAGAGAGAAGGTTGTCTAGAGAGAAGGGGGTCTCTAGACACGTAAGCGTTCGAGATTGCTATAATATAGAGCCGCGAAAAAAGGGTTGGGTACCCATGGCCTCAGAAAAAATTTTGGTGCGGAAATCTCAGTTGCTTATAGATAGGGGAGATATAAGTACTAGTACGCTCGGTGGTGGCATCTTCATTATTTCCCATACACCGCGCGTTGCATCGAGCCTCTGGTACTCCACCTATAAGACTTCTGAACACCGTGTTTTGGAGCAACAAGTAGTACCAGAGGTTTATTGTACCTAAGACAGCGCCGCAGGCACAAAAATTTATACACCGTTCGGATTACCGAACAGCTCTGCCTCACTAGTAGCTCCGATACTCTGAAGCTCGAATTGTTTCTCAACACTGAGTCTTACAGTCGCTATGTATTCTAAATACCACTCATCGGGAGATATCATCGATAGGATGTGTGTCCCGTTACTGCGTCTATAGAGATAGTAGGTATTCCCAATAACTGGTTCGAACGCGTATTCACTCGAGTATACTAGTTTATTCCAATTGTAGTGGTTAATGGTTTCTATATACTCGGTCCTTATATTCTCTAGCTTTAACCTAAGCTCCTTCTCTACTCTACTGATACCGGTAGTCTTAAAGTTAGTTAGATCATTAGGTACTATAGGAGGCGATAAGGTAGAGACTGGGTATGGTATAAAGGCATTAGATTCTTCGCTCATACAGTTAACGATTGCGCATACGTTTATTCTGCTCTAATAGAGTCTTAGCCTGCTTCTGGAGTCCCTCAATTCTATAGTTGTATGACTCTCTAATATCTGCTTTACGAGATCTATATGTCCGGCGCTGATTGACATCGCTGCAACTTCTAATATTACCGTCGATGCTTTTCATCTGCTGTTGCTTGTCACGTCTAAGAGTCTTAATCTGACTCATAAGTGTTCTACGCCTATTAGTATTATTCTTAATAGCTGCTGCATTTGGATTCTTAGCCATGTATATATTGTATACTAAGCTTTCCGAGATTCAACTGTGGGCGGGAGGCTTCGCCTACGGCGGATTTTTTTTTGCCTTCGGCAAGGGATAGCTTATAATATTATTAAATATATTAAATGAGATCGTTTAAGATGTATATAGAGAATAAGCTATCGGAGATTGTACCGGCTGCCGGCACGTTGGAAGACTTTCTCAAGACGCTTGAAGGTAAGACTATTAAAGAGGTCTTAGATTCTGTTTCTTATATGTCTATGTATAATATGAATAAGCATGGTATTGGCGGCGCTAGAGGTAGTGATAAGGATGCTATGGACTTTGCTAACGCTCTACAAAACTTCGTTAACAGAGATGTAATGAAGCATAAGCCAAGAGAGAGGGAGTACGATACAGAAGAGTTTAAAGCTGAGAACGATTACGAAGGCTATAGTAAAGCTAGAGGTCAGAAGGCCAGAGTGAGTATGGCTCGTAATAAGGTGAAAAGAGAGGCTCTACGCGACGGTGAAGATAAGACGGATGAGCTTATTAAGCTTGAAGATGAGGTCTCTAAGTTACAAGATTTTATAGACAATCACCAATACCTTAGAGGTTACCGTATGATTGATGCAGAGTACGATAAGGCTGTAAAAGATTATCACAATGCACCTCTTAAAGCAGACTATCTCAAAGATGATGGTTCTGAAGCATATGATAGACTTGTACAAGCGTTTAGAACTATTGGTGGTGATGATGAAAATACTATAGATATTTAAACTTTTACTAATAAATAAAGGTATGGCAGTAACAAAAGAATTAACAGTAGCAGTACCGTCTTTAGAGAATGGTAAGGTAGTTGAATGGGAAGTAGGTATGACCTATACGAACGGTGTGTCGGGAGATGCTCAGTA
>Ga0222717_10002235_pt1 | contig 15151 bp, 29 predicted proteins | sample C33_18DmetaG_FD_165053 | JGI IMG/M metagenome (GOLD analysis project Ga0222717, IMG submission 165053) | Estuarine water microbial communities from San Francisco Bay, California, United States - C33_18D | ecosystem: Environmental > Aquatic > Marine > Unclassified | place: USA: California...
AATTGTTGTATTGCTAACATTCGTTCGCAGATGACTATTCTCGCTAGAGCTTGGATTATGTTCTCTGCGATTTTGCCGCCGTAAGTAAACTCTGTTTTCTTGCCAGACTTGTATGACAGCTTACCGTTACTGATAAGTTGTAAGTCATGGTATCGAAGGCCCATACCATTGGGCATCATGATCGCGGAAGGCGCTGCTATCAGGCACTTGTATTGATAAGCGAACTTCTCGCCATCCTTCATACTCAGGGTCTGCCTGAGTATGCGCTCTGATTGTTCCCATAACGCGGGTATAGCAGGGTACTTTGATCTATAGGCGTTGACCGCTTCATTACACTCTTCGAACGGCAGATCGATGTTTGCTGATTTGAGGGTCGCCATAAATTTCTGAGCGCCCATTCCGTAGCCTAGACCTAAGATTGCGGTCTTACCTACGAAGCGTTCTATCTCATCAGCTTTGGTGATAGGACGGTTGTACAGGTCACTGGCAAAGGATGAGTACACATCTGCGCCATAGAAGTACATTTCCAATAGGTTGTCCTGTCCTGCTAACCAAGCAAGCATACGAGACTCGATGTTTGATAGGTCAGCTACGTACATGAGCTTACCTTCTGGTGCCTCTAGCACTCGGCGTAGCTCGCTGTTGCGCGGTAGGTTTTGTAGGTTAATCTTTTCGGTGCCGCCGAACCTTCCGGTATGCGCTGCGTAGTAACGGAGCGGGGCAGGGATGCAGCCCTCGGCATTTGTACTGTCGATGAAGCGTTGGGCGCGGGTTTCATTCAACCGGCTTTTAACGGCTTCTCGTCCAGCGAACACATGACTGAACTCTGGGTTCTGCTGTGTCCATTGCCTGAAGGCTGCATCGTTCTTACCGAAGGCAGGGATTGTTTTACCTGTGGTGGGGCTGGTTTTAGTAGGTACTTTTAACCCTTGTTCTTCGGCCCATGCTGCGAATTTCTGGTTGCTTGCCAAAGTACTACGGTCTAGGCCCGATTGTTCAATGGCGGTTGTACTTGCTATTCGTGCTTGGTCTAAGAAGCACTGTGTCTTATCTACGTTTACGACGATCTTAGGCTCACAGAACATACGGGTTGTAAGGTCTATGACTTCCAGTTCGACTTCTGGGAACTCTGTCCATAGCTTATTGTAGATGGCATAGGTTAAGTCTACGTCTTGGATGCAATAACCAGCTAAGGACTCTTCGATGTCTGGCGGCAGGTCGTATATGCCCTTGGCATTGATTAGTTCCTCGCCTTTACGCATGGACTCGTCGTCTGGGAAGCAGCGTTCTGCTACGTCTTTTAACCGTGCCGATTGCCCAGGCCACCTGCCACGGGCCATAGCTGCCGTGTCTATATAGTAAAGGGGTTTATGACCATAGAGCTGCGTGAGCAGGTAGCCGTCGAAGGGCGTGTTGTGGCACACCAAGAACGCCTCTTCCCAGTTGATGTCATCAAGAGCTGCTTCAGTTTCGTCTTCGCCGTACCATTCGGTAGGCTCATCATTTATTTTGATACCGACCCCCCATACTTTGAAATCGGGGTGCTTGATGTACTCCATGACTGACATCTTTGTCAGTGATACTTTGGGGTCGTAATAACTTTCAAAATCTAGTGTCACTAGCATCCTGCTTGTACCTTGTAATTAGAAAACGTCTTTAGCGTCCTGCTCTTGTCGGTGTGCGTATACGGAGGCTTCCATTGTCTGGAAGGTACGTACTAGCTCTTGGTGTAGCTCAGGCTTCCTGCTCTTGAGCCAAACGTGGGTGAACTGCAACATCTCGTATGAGTTCATGTCGCGTTCTAAGTGGGGTTGAATCTCGTCACTGAGTTCTAAATATTCTTCCTTGTCCAAAATAGTACTACTCCTAATATAGTTAATCAAAAATAATCGTGGGTGTCGGGCATATCTACTTCGCTGTCACAGCAATTGCTGCTGACTTCATAGTAGGTGTGGGTTGATACAGTCCCCCAGAACTCTACTGGTTCTGTGAAGCTTTCAACTACAGGATGGCACTCTTCGTTACAGTCAGTGCAGGTAGGGTGTTCTGGGTACATTAGTATTCGCCTACGTTTTCGCCATTCATATCATAAGCGCGGTAGTCACCTGTATCTTCGTATTCATTACATCCAGAGTACATGTCATGACTCCAATCGATTCCGCTTGCGAAAGTTATGTAGATCGTGTCGCTACTCACACGCCAGCTTTCTACATCGCTCCATTGATAGCCGTAAGGAAGATGAAAGGAGTCGTAAGGTACATACCCAGAGGTTAGTTGCTCTATATGTATTGCTTCGCCTACATCTCCTATGTCTGGCATTTCGTCATCATCATCGTCTTCATCGAAACCTCGCAACCGTATAGCGGTGCTAGCTGATCCACGGGTTAGGGATGCTGTTTCTATAGGATGGTCGCACTCAGGGCAACTGTCATTAAACATGTTTGAGAATTCTTCGCCAAGGTCGTAGTCACATTCAGGGCATAGATAAAAGAAGTCGTTGTCTGTTGTTGGTTCTGCTATTGCTCCACCCACATCCACCTCCTAAAGGGAAATTTTTTGGTTTTTACAAAAGATAGTTTTTCGTGACGCATCGTGCGTTTCATAATGAACAGCACGACGGACACTAGTAAGCCTCCGAATAGGGCAGCGATCATGCCGCTGAACGTGCCAGCGAGAACGATCATGAGAAAGAATGTAATCAGCACATCAAAGAAGATGTCGTAGGTGATTACTTTGCGCACACCGAATTTGAACAGTAAGAACAACATACCGGCGGCGGCGATTATTCCAGCTAAGAACATAAGTTAAGTCTCCTGTATTTCCGTAAGGTCGTATGCGTTGATTTCAAACAACTCACCACAAGTTGCGTTGTATTCTTTTATTAAATTATTAATAAAATCATCTCGGCTAACAGCTTCGCGTACTGGGTTCGTTTCAATTTTTACAGTGCATTCGTACCGTTTAGTTGTTGTCATTATTCATCTCTTGAGTATCAAGTTTTGTCTCTAGTAGGTTTTCTAATGTCTGTAGGTGCGTCTGGATCGACAGAGCTATCTCCATGAACGTCTCCATCTCTTCGCCCTCTAGCAGTAGTTTCATCTCTAGTTGTTTCATTAGTTGTCTCAGTAAATATTTGTCGTATGGTCAAGTATGTAATTACGAATTGGATAATTTTTTGGATCATGCTGCTTGTTCTTGGTTAAACATGGATTCTGCTGTTGGGAAGTTATAGTAAGATCTGCCAGCTGCATCACCTGGATCAAATTGTTGTAAGAACATACCCAGCACGACTGCCGCTGTAGGTATGTCAAAGCTATCAAGTGCTTCGCTTATCGGCCCTTGAAAGTCACCTAAGCAGGGCGTAGTCGTATCAGTCATATGTGGATGCAAGACTTTACGGCGTTCAAACCCTGTGTAACGGTGTTTGGCAAAGCCGGGAGAAGCCCTTAGTACTGTGTTAAAGCAGTGGTTATTCGCATGTCTTTTGTCGATTAGAAAGTCAGCGGTGACTGACGGGATATAGATGGGGGCTATGTCACCGCATTGCTCGTTAGATGAACGCGCTGCCATCGGACTGAAGCGCATTGTTACTTTGTAATAATCTTCATAGCACTCGTCAAGAAACCCACCGCCTTGGTAGCGGTGTTTTAGTTTGATGGAGCCTTTGACATAATGCTCACAGTTACGCAGCTCGTGTTCCCACTCTGCGACTGTATGGTTTGTTGGGGTATCTTCAGACGCGTAGGCTTTCCTTAGTAAAAACTTAGCGTTGGAAAGATCGTCATGGTATTTATCATGGCGGCGTATAAAGTCCTCTAGGCGATCTTTGTATTCAAAACGCTCTCCTCGCTTTCGGTTCAAATAAGTGCTTGCTTCTTGTTTTATAGCCGCAGCAAGATTTTTGGAGCCACCGGCAACACGTAGCCAGTCCCAGCTGGTGTTGTTATATACGCTTTGTTTAGCGGCAGCTAATGATCGTTCAGCTCTACGTAAATTTATTTTAGTGGCAGCTGCTTTGTTTTTTAGCCATAGCAGGTTATCGTTTATACGTTTAATGCTTTTGATGTGTTGCTCTATAGCGATTTGTTTGTGGTCGATACTAATTTGGTTAACTGTCTTGTACATATTAGTGCTCCCTGAATCCAAATGGGTTGCTTAGTATTTCCTGACGATCTAGGTCGTCGGCGTATTCTTCGTCGTCGATATAACTACCGTAGCCGTCTAAGTAATAAGAGTTAGGTGCTGTGTTAGTGACGACAGGGTTGTGTGTAGTTCCTAGTCTTGATTTAGGAAGTGCTTTGATGACAGGTTTTTTGACGTTGGTTTTGATTAGGTCATCAAGTCTGGTCTTGAGTAAGTCGTCGAGTACTGTGGGCTGTACGCCATTACGTACACATTGATGCACACAGTTTTCTGCTGTGTCATACACATCAACCTTTGAACTGCCGTGCTTGTTATAGATGCCACGGATAAAGTACTTGCAGCCGTTGTCTAGGAACTCTTCTACTTGTACTTCGTCCTGCATCGAGGGGCTAACGCCCATGTTTACGTGCGAGTGCCCCCAGTAGATAAGTTTCTCTGATGAGATACCTTTAGACTCTAGGTCTACGGCTAGATCGACCAGAGCTTCTGGTGGGATGTCTGTCTCGACACCGGATACAGTTTGTTTTGGTACAAATATTTCTGTGACTAAGTAGTTACCGTCGTCATCGATGTCAACGAGACCGAGCCAACCGACTTCGGTGGCTATGGTGTCTACTAGGTAACGGATGGATTCCCATACAAGGGGTGTGTAATACACTTGTGGTGCTTTGGGTAAGTCCCATTCATACAGTTGGGTTGTCTCTGTAGTCAGTGAGCTACTGTCTAGCGACGCTTGTTTGGCTTGGGGGTAATAGGGTAGGCGGTTCATATTCTTTCCTTGGTGGTCATTAGCATTGGTTTGAAGAAGACATCGAGTTGGGCAGTGGCACAGCCGTCATTGAGTAGGAAGTTCATAAACTCCCACACAGCCATGTTTGCAATCAGTGAGGCTGTCGGGCCTACAGATATGCTGGTGCCGCAAGCTGATACTTCGCCTTCGTCGTCACTGATAAGAGTGTCGAACCATGCTCTGCGTTGTGCTGCGTTAGTTGGCGAGAAGTGAGCTACGTTGCCGTGTGTTGAAGCCATGCGGGTTTCGAACACTTGTAACAACGTGCTGTCTGCACCAGTTGTCTGGGCCTCAACGATCTGGCGGCGGCTAGCCATTGTGTCTGTAAGCAGAAACAGGAAGCCGTCGAACTGTCGTTGATCAATGCGCTCGTTGATGAAGCGCATGTCTTTGATTAAGTCAGCAGGCACACCGAGCTTCTTGGTTGCCAAGTCTTTGAGTGCGTTTACTTTGAGCATTCCTATGTGCTCATGTAGGTATGATTGGTTGGCTAGGTTGTGTGGCTCTACGATGTCAAAGTCATACACACTGATGTTGGTTAGGCCCAACTCAATGAGCGACATGAACAAGCGTGAGCCTGTAGCACCTGCGCCTACAATATGGATTGGGTAATCCTTGTAGTCATAGGCGCGAAATATTGGGTCGTGTCTTATGGTCGATAGCATTATCTTCTCTCCGGTATGTATTCAACGCGTATCTGAAATGAAAAACCTTGTGTGCTTACTCCTTCGTCGTTTAGTTTTTCTATTATTAAGTCTGATAACCAATCGACTTCTTGTTTGGTAAAGTCGTCTTCTGTACCAAGTACAAGTAGCTTTGGGTTAGTCATTAGTACCTCCAGTACTATCGTTAGGCAAAGTAATCCCGTCTTCGACCACTCGGACGGGAACGAGCTAAGGAACAGTGATGCCTGTTTGGTCTAATGAGGTGCGGTCAGGCAGTTGCTAGTTGCCCTTGGCTCCGATGCTGTGGACGATGCGATCTCCGTCTACTAGGGTGTAGTCGCGGTCAACAGAGCTTGAACCGACTTTAAGTGTCTCGGCATTGTTCTGCTCAATGCCTGCTGCGGACAATGCATCAGCAACAGTTGAGCCTTGCTCAAGGCCAACTTCAGTTACTGCGCCTGGTACTCTGACGATCTTTACAAATATCTCGGACATGGTGATACCTCCTGTATCTTGTGGCGGGTTTAAGGTTATAGAACTTAGTGCCACGGTCTAAGGTCTAGGGTTTTCTGACAAATCATTTTGTTCAATGAGATCGGCAGCTGTGTGCAGAAAATCTGCTAACCCAACTGCTGATATAAACCTTTGGTTAGAGCCATCAGTGCTAATGTCTGGTGCGTAATCTGCTTTGTTCGCTAGATCACGTAAGCCTTTAGCTATGAACTCTGGTGTAAGGTCTTTTTCGCTCATCAAACGATTCGCAGCATTACAAAGAACAATGCGATGGCAGTTGTAGTGCCTAGCAGTGCGCCTACGTACTGTTGAACGAAGTCGAACTTAACCGGCTTAGTCTTAGGGGGTCTGCCTACTGGTCGGCCTGTAGGTTTAGTTGGGTTAGGTGCGCGAGGTGGCATGATTTCTTGTGAAAGGTTTTGTTCTACGTGAGCAGACATCTTTTCTTTTTGTCTGAGTTTCTTTTGTTTGGCGTACCATTTGAGATGCACTGCTCTGTTGTGGTCTGTAATTTCTCGATACTCTTCATAGGTAGCTATGCTGAATACATCTTCTGAAATTTGTGTCAGGTAACCTTTACTTGTGCAGCTTGAGCTAATCCATTTACGCAATTCAATTCTGTCTTTAGGTTGCTTTGAAAAATCGCTGGCGGGGGTCATTTTCAATATCTGATTTAAGCTGGCTCTGCCGCCTAAGCTTTCGACTATTTGATATATACATCTGGATCTACCGCCTACAAGTGGGGGTATCGGTGCAACGTTTAATTGTTCAGTTACTTTTTTTACTTCTCGGATTGCCATTGTTACTTTCCTAGTAATTTGTTTATGAGGTCAGGTTGTTGCCCCGTTGTTGACCACAGGTGGGGCAGACCCGCAGAACGAGTGACTAGCTCGTCCTCTGAATTGGTTAGCAATAATTGGCTAAGTACTTTTGTCCAATATCTCCTAGCCCAATTGCTTAGGTTTTCTTTCTCTAAAATCGTTGTTACGGCATCGATGTTCATATGGTTCTCCATACCCATAGCTCACCGTCTATGGTTCTTTGTGAACCCAGACGGTTAAGCCGTTCCAGTGCGCGGAGCACACCGACAGTTGTGTTTTTGTTTACAGTTTTTACGCCTTGGTCTTTTTTAAGGTTTTGAGCTATCTGTTCGTACTCTTTCTTTCGTAACGACTGTCCGCGTGGCGGTATTGCTGAGTCTGTTGTTTGGTGGCTCATATATATGTCACTTAAAACTATGGGGGTGGGGGTATGAAGTGCAGTTGATTAGCTTTTTTATTTCTGCGTAAGGAACGTCAAGCTGCTCTGCAATTTTTCCCAACGGGGTGTTGTCGAACTGCAATTCCCACACTTGGCATACGGTCTCGAAACCAAGTCTATGGTCCATGTCTCTGATCTTTCGTTGAACGTATGTTTTTCTATTTTGGCGCTGAGTTTGTATCGCTAACATAAGGGTCATAGTTAGCACGCCGTCATTTGAATAACGGTTGTGCCTTTACTTTTGGCATAGGCGGTAACCGTTTCGACGGCTTCTTCCCAACTGTTAGCGCCATCTGCAAAAACACCGTCTAGGTACTCGTTGTCAAATACACACTCGGCGTTGCTGTCTTCAAGCCATTCGCCGTAGCATTCGACTGCTTGTCCGTTTCTTTCAATTGTTTGTTTGTTCATCGTTGTCCTTGGCACATCGTTGGTGGCGGCGGGAAGAAAAAAAAACCCAGCTACCTTTACAGGAGATAGCTGGGGATGGTTGGTTTAGGCAGATGCTTCTTCACCGAACGGTATGTCCGACTCATCGATGTCTGTCTGTTTGGGGGCAGAAGCAGGTGGCTTTGATACGTCCTTCATTACACCTGCTGGCTGTGACGCATAGTCCTTAGTTAAGGCACTGTCTTCACGTTGGCGCTGCTCGCCCTGTTGCTTCTCTTTGAGTAGCTCAAGGACATCGTCCATAGCTGATCCAGCTTCTGCGAAGCTACGCGCTTGTACTGTAGTGATCCAAGCGCCTGAACCATTTGGGTTAGGCTCACTCTGTTGGAAGTACGAGAGCATCTGCCAGTCGATGTTGTCCATCGTGGATACGATGTCGGTCTGTACCGATAACAAGATGCGATAGTCAGCGTCTACAATGGATGTAACGTCGAAGCGCTCGTGGTCTTCTATATCCAACTCTGTAGAAGCCTCTTGCGAGTAGTCTCTACCGATAGCGTCGGCAACCATTTGAGCAGAGGCGACACGCTTGTCGTAGCTGCGAGCAATCCAACACACCTTGTTCATCAGGTCTTGGACAAGCCCAAGAACCACGAATGAATGGACGGTGTTGTTGTTTTGTAGCTGCTTGCGGTTCTGATCAAAGAACGTAGCAACGATAGCGTTGGGTACAGGACACTGATGCTTGTCCTGCATCTGCGAAATAAGCTTTGCAGCTTGGAACTTGGAGGTGTTTTTCTTGCCGTCGATTAAGCCAGCAATTGCTAGCTCTTGACTGCCGTGTAGTGCGATTTCTAGGAAAGATGATTGATTGTAAGTAGTCATAGTATGTAATCCTTTACATTGTTTATTGTGTAGAGCGTCTTGCTCAAAGTTGTAACCGACTGCTGCCCGATTTAGAGGGCAGCTTCTTCTCGGTCGTTAATAGTATTGAAGGTACTAGTACTGTTACTAATACTTTGTACCAAAGTGAAGAGGTCGAAGTCAAGATGTTCTGTGTACGAATTGTGTTCGTCTACAAGATCCCATCGTTCACGGTTTAGGTTTATAGGTTGAGGGTCTAGGGTCATTGGTCTATCTCCTTTGGTTAGCATTCGTCGCAATCCGCCACATCATCCCAATTGATATTGAGTAATTCTGATGTGTCGTTGTACAGATGCTTTACACATTGACTGGTGCCATCTTTGTAATCGATGTGTACCTTGTCAGTGAAGTTTACGTGTGGGAATTTCATCTCCCATACGGGTTTTGCGAGCCTTGCTACACGGTCGCGAAGCTCTTCGTTTTCTTTTGCTAGCTGTGCGAAGTGCTTTCGTCGCTTAGCCAGTAAGTCTTGGAGCGGGTCTTCGCCACGCGCTATAGCGTCGAAGAACTCTTGTCCTTTTTCTTCATAGGTCATAGTCATTTGTCCTTGGTCAAGGGTTTAAAGATGTAGTACACACAGCTCATAACGGCGGCGATGATTACTACGTAGAACATGACTGATAATACAGCCATGAACATAGGAAATAGCAATGCTACTAGTAGCAAAGCTAATATTGTTTTGAATAGCATGGTTAGGCTCTAAGTTTTTCAGGTGTCAACCGCATGGCAATATCTTGTGTTGAGATAATGCGTACTGCTAAGCCTTCACGTTTTGCAATGTTGATCATGTGCTTAGTGCCTTTGGACTTGCTGTCCCAGATAGCAACTAAGGCATCGGCGTATGCAGCCATTTCCTCGTTGCGTTTGTAGCCAGCACTGAGGCCGTGGTACTGCCAGTCGGCTGGGAATTTGACTAGCTTGTGGTCACGGGCATAAGCCCAGTCTTCGCCAACACGGTCGCCACCACGAGCAGTACCAGATACAACTTCGATGTTGCTTTTGGATTTGCTCAGGGCATCTAGGCGATTGAAGTACTCACGTAGGTAGTCTTTGTTTGTGGGTATGTCGCGTGAGCCAGCGACGATTATGCGGAATGGTCTATAGTCATTGGTCATAGGTCTAAGATCCTTTGTTTATGGACAAGTGAAACCGACTATTGGCGAACTTGAGAGCCAATGTGTGTCAGGTTTTGGGGTGTGTGTCAGGTTTTGACGAAATGTGTGTCAGATTGTGTGCCATGTTAAGTCGTTGATTTACATAGCAAATAGTGATGTGTGCCATGTGTGTCAGGTTTTTTACAAGTTCAAAAAAATAAGTAATAAATAAAATAAGTGTATTCATATTATTTGGTAGCCAGATTTAGGTGGCACACATGGCACACATTGGCCTTGAACTAGGATTTATGTACTAAGATCAAGGGGTTAGGTGTGTGTCAGGTTTTGGATTTGTAAGTGGCACACAGGTGGCACACATGCCCGTAAGTGGCACACACCCTGTGGGCGCGGGTCGCACGACGTTGGGCAGGGGACAATTGCACTTCGTTGAAGGTCTTGGGTAAAAGGGGACGGCCCCTCTACTCCTAGCGGTAGTTGATGTACTCGTCGGCATCTACGAATGCTGAGAGTTCTGATGACTCTTCGATGGATTCTATGGAACTGTCCATGTCGATTACCATGAGGGTGATGATACCTACCATGATGTCGGTGGGATTCTCTTTGGCGTACTGTACTGCTGTGTTGCCTAGCTCTTTGGCCTGGGCTTTGCGTTCTTCTGTGATGTATGAAGATGCTTTGTTCTGGAGGGACTGTAGGTTTGCTTTGAGTTGGTTAAACATTGTTTGATTCCTCTTGATTGTATGAAAGGTCAGTGCCGATTGAGCCGATGATTGAGATGGCTAGAGCGAGTGATGCGCCGACGAAGATGCCAGCGAGTATTGCGTTGAAGGATAGGTTGATGGTGTAGCCTGCCCAGTTGAGACCAGCGATGAGCATGAGGACTTGGAGTTGTCCGAGAAGGATGAGTGTGAATGATCTGATCATAGTGATTAGCCTCTAACTTTGGTGTAGAACTTTGAGTGGATGGTGCCGCGTGCTTTGATGCGAGAGACGATATCCCTGATGGTTAGCTTGGGGTTGATGGCTAGCTGCTCTTTGCGAGTAGATTCTTTGAGCAAGTAGACGTTACCGGATGCTGATTGGACGTAGATGTTGTTAGGGTTCTTACGACCTACTGCTACGCCTGTGACTTGTGGGTGTGCCATGATGCTATTCCTTTAGCGGTTGTTAATGACAAAGATGTAACCGACTGACGAGGAGCTTGCGACGAAGTGCCACAGACTATTGAGCTAGAGACAGAGTGAGCTAGATGAAACTAAAGGGGTTACTGGCTACAAGGTTCCGGGTGCAGGATGGGATACAAGGTTCCAGTATGCGAGATCGGGGAAGGGGGTAGGCTGGTGACGGAACAGGGAGATAGTGCCTCAGTGATTCTCAAAAACATTTTCAAATATTTTTTTCTGCAAAAAATTACCTAGGCCGTTACACTAAAAGCTCCTAACTCTTTTTGTATTGTCTATGGCGTTCAAACTAAAAGGTCAGTCGGCTCCAGAAGAAACCGCGATATGCACTGAGTGCCACCAAAGCAAACCAGTTGCTGAGTTCTCTACAACCGACTCCGGTAAATACCGCAAACGTAAGTGCAGAACCTGTGTTCAAGACACTAACCGGCGCACCTATAGCAGTTCTTATCAACAGTATCTGATGCGAGTTGGTTACAGCTTGAAGTACGCCCGTAAGAAGCAAGGCTTTGACTGGGAACTTGAGTCCGAAGACCTCATAGACCTTTGGCAAAAGCAAAAGGGCAGGTGTGCTTTGACCAATGTCATCATGACGCACCACCGAGACGGCGGCGGCAGTAAAGCATTCAACGCATCAGTGGATCGCATTAACCCAGAAGTTGGGTATCTGAAAGAAAACCTCCAATTAGTTTGCTACGCAGTGAACATGCTCAAAGGTTCTTTGGCCCCAGACGAGTTCTTCTTCTGGATCAAGTCAATTTACGAACACGCTTGTGATTAAATAGTACTAACGCTAATATTCGCATATGGAACATATCGAAATGTTATCAATTGATGGGCTTGAGTTTGCCGTTCTTGGAACTGGGCATACGATTTCCGGTCAAGAGGTGCTTGTGTACGACGGCTACGCAGTCGAGACAGTAGATTTTTCTATTGTTGACTACGAAAACGAGTTGGTCGAAGCAGGAATGGAGCATATGGCCCCAATTTTTATCTATTTAGATCAAGGTGTACGTGCAGAAGTCTGTAGAACCAACCGAGATGTCCACTGACACGGTAGCGTTTGAGTCTCATATGCCCTACATGGGCTTGAGTCTTGGCGATCTAACGATTCAGCAGGAAAAATTAGTAATGCTTGTGCTCAGCGGCATGACTATAGCCGCCGCTGGGCGCGGTGCTGGGTACACAAACGCAAATGCTGTGTATGAAGCCATAAAACGCCCGAAAGTTGCCCAAGCGTTGGAGTATTTCCGCGAACAAATGCGCGAAGAGGTGAAATTTACCGCCGCAAACGCCCACGTTATGTATATGGACGCTTATCAGTCGTCCGCTACCGCGACCGAAATGAAAAACACGGTGGATAGCTTAGTAAAACTGCATGGATTAGCCACACCGGACAATGCTACGCAGGTAAATATCAATATCGACGCTACGCCTAAGCAGTTAGAGCGCATGTCAGACGAAGACCTGCTAAAAATTGCAGGGAAAGACTCTTCCTACCTAGAACCAATGAGTGATTAATCATGGGCTATAACATTCCTAAGAAAAAACCAATGAGTAGTAAAAAAAGTAAGGGGCCACAAGGCCCACAAAAGCGCACCGCCGCAGAAAAAAGGGCACAAATCGAGGCTATGAGCAAAAGGCTTGCCGGTAAGCCTAAAGCTAAGCCTAAGCCTAAGCCTAAAACTAAGCCTAAAGCTTATTAATGACCGAAGTCCGTCAACAACAGTGCAAACGCTGTAAGAACCTGCACCCTGAAACTTTGTATTCGGGGCGTGATGGTTTCTGTGTGTACTGTAAAGCGGACGAAGCTGAGGCTATGCCTGCACCGGCTGCGGTGGATGTAGAAGAAACAGAGCATCAGAGCGTTGAAGAGAAGGCGCGAGCTGAGTTGGCGATGAGATTGCTAACGAGGAAACGTCTACTACCTTTTGTTGAGCGGTTTAACGCCGATTATCAGGCGGGGTGGGTACATAAAGATGTTTGTAGAAGGCTTGAAGAGTTTAGTCGGAAGGTTGTCGCTAAAGAGTCGCCTAGACTCATGTTATTCCTACCTCCGAGACACGGTAAGTCAACTTTGGCTTCGATTGCATTTCCGGCTTGGCATCTTGGGCGTAACCCCCAGCACGAGTTTATATCGTGTTCGTACAGTGGGTCTTTGGCTATGGGATTTAGCCGAAAGGTGCGCGGACTACTTAGAGAGCCAACTTATAAAACTGGGTTCAAAACTCGACTGGATCCTGAATCGCAATCCGCTGAGGCTTGGCTTACTACTGCTGGCGGTGGTTTTGTTGCTGCTGGTGTGGGCGGTGGTATTACTGGTAAAGGCGCTCATGTTTTAGTCATCGATGACCCAGTAAAAAACCGCGAAGACGCGGAGAGCCAGAACAATAGAGATGCAAACTGGGACTGGTATACGTCAACCGCTTATACCCGCTTAGCTCCGGGCGGTGGGGTTCTAGTTATTTTAACTAGGTGGCATGACGATGACCTTGCAGGTCGCTTATTAAAGGCGGGTTCTGAGGGCGGTGACGAATGGGAAGTGGTGCGCTACCCAGCGATAGCGGAAGAAGACGAAGAGTTTCGAGATACAGGTTCAGCATTACACCCAGAGCGGTACGACGAGCAGTCCCTAGACCGTATACGAAAGGCGGTTGGCCCTAGAGATTGGTCAGCGTTGTATCAGCAGAATCCAGTTGCCGATGACGGCGACTACTTTACCCGCGACATGATTCAGTACTACGAGCCTGAAGACATCGACATGGACGCTATGCGCTATTACTGCGCGTGGGACTTAGCCATCGGCAAGAACGACCGCAACGACTATTCGGTCGGCATGGTGATAGGCGTGAATGAGTTTGATGAGCTGTTCATTGTAGATGTTGTGCGTGGGCGGTTTGATGGCTTTGAAATTGTGGAGCGGATATTAGACCTCTACGAAGAGTGGAAGCCCTCGATGATCGGCATTGAGAAAGGTCACATTGAGATGGCCTTGGGGCCATTTCTACAGAAACGTATAGCAGAACGTGGGCTGTACGAAGCGTATATAAAAGACCTGAAGACAGGTAGACGCGATAAAGAAGCAAGAGCGCGAGCGATCCAAGGACGGATGCAGCAGGGCATGGTTTATTTCCCAATGGACGCAGTATTCACGGGGCCGCTGGTTGCCGAGTTACTAAGGTTTCCTGGGGGTGTACACGATGACCAAGTAGACGCATTAGCGTGGTTAGGTCTGATGATGACGGAGTTTGCTTCATTTCAAGCGCCGGTATTTAAAGAACCTTCATGGCGAGACCGCCTTGATTACCTGACTGCGACACCTAAATCTAAATCAGCAATGAGCGCTTGATGGAAAACTTATTCGATAGGTTGCGAAAAGACGTAGAGATACGCCCCTATGACAAAGGCAATTCTGAGACTCAGTGGGGCGACGACTCTCCTACGGGTAAGCCGATTATTTATGTTAACGACGACCTCTATCAGGGTCAGGCAAAAGACAAGATGGTGAAAGCTGAATCTTTGCATTTGCTAAAGGTAAAAGAGCCAGAGCTACATGGCGACCTTATGAACGCTGCTTTAAATGACCCTGAATATATGGCGGCAGCACGGCACTCATTCGATGTAATGCGTGGTAAAAAACCCGACGAGAATGGCGACTTTATTCCTAAAGAGCGAAGGGAAAAGAGGTCTTTCGAAGAGTGGCATAACATTTCGCGGTTTGACCAAGTTATTGGTGGTTACATTTTAGCCGGTGACCCTGACCTACCTACCATGAAGAACTGGAACCGCGAATCAGGCGTGTTGAAACGTATGGGGCCAGATTTGCGTCGAAAGCTTGAAGTACTAAGAAAAGAATTTAACAACGAAACCCCACGTTTAGGCGAAAGCCCAAAGCAAAAATCAAATCAGCAATGAGCGCATAAAAATGGCTTACCAGACAAAGAAAAGTAGATCTATATCCGCTGGTGAGGAATCGCTCATAGCGAGTACTCAGTGGGACAGATACGAACGTGCTAGAGATAATGGTCATCTTGAATACATCGAGATGGCTAAAAAGTGCGATGCCTATTATCAGGGCGATCAATGGGACTTCCAAGACGCAGCTATATTAGATGCAGAGGGTAGACCCGCTCTAACGATCAACACCATCTTGCCTACTATCAATACAGT
>Ga0222717_10002244_pt1 | contig 15113 bp, 3 predicted proteins | sample C33_18DmetaG_FD_165053 | JGI IMG/M metagenome (GOLD analysis project Ga0222717, IMG submission 165053) | Estuarine water microbial communities from San Francisco Bay, California, United States - C33_18D | ecosystem: Environmental > Aquatic > Marine > Unclassified | place: USA: California...
GATGACATGGGCTACAGCGACCTCGGTTGCTACGGAGGCGAGATCGATACACCACGATTGGATACACTCGCCGCGGGCGGGTTGCGGCTACAGAACTTCCGTGTCACTCCCATGTGTGTGACCTCGCGCATCTCTCTGCTATCGGGAATGGATTACCACCGAGCGGGACGTGGGAATATAACCGATGGTCTCTGCTTCGCCTACCTGCTAAGAGACGCGGGCTATCAGACCAGCTGGACGGGGAAAAACCACGGGCTCTCGACTCTAGCGGTCGGCGATCCAGTGACTGACTTTGGTTTCGACAACTTTTATGGTTTCGAAGGTGGCGCGACCAATAACTTTCAGGGAGATGCGAACTGGGTGGAGAACAACGTATCACTCAACTTCCCCGCAAGTGTGCCGGGAGACTTTTACTCCACGACCTACATCACGACCAAAGCGATCGAGTATATGGATCAGGCGGTCGATGACGGAGAGCCATTCTTTAGCTTTGTGGCGTTCAATGCGCCGCACGGTCCACTGCAGGCTCCGCAAGCGGACATCGACAAATATCTGAATGCAGGCACATATGCTGCAGGTTGGAATCAACTACGGACGGAACGCTACGACCGAATGAAGTCGCTCGGTATAATCGACGACAGCTTCGTGCTTCCGGATTATGGCGTCGAGGTAAATGCCTGGGCCGACATGCCGGATTCAGGCTCCTATGACTGGGAACTGAATAAGACATTCGAAGAGCTGAGCATGGCCACCTATGCAGCGATGATCGATCAGATCGACCAAAACATCGGACGCATCGTCGACTACCTAGAAGACCCGAACGGTGACGAAGACCTAAGCGATTCAATTTTGGAGGATACCCTGATTCTATTCTTAGCGGACAACGGAGGCGTCTATGCGGGCGCTTTTAAGAGCCACGACAGTGAACCCTGGCAGATTGGAGCCACAGGGACGAACACTGGAATCAACACGAGTTTCGGCTGGGGTATGCTGATGAACACGCCCTTCCGCTATTACAAACACTCAAGTCACGCGGGCGGCATTCGCAGCCCTCTCATCGCACACTGGCCAAACGGTATTTCAGCGGGACTCAATAATTCTATCCTGCCGCAATCAGCCAACATCTGGGACATCTACCCCACACTGCTCGACGTAGCAGGAGCGGCGCCCTACCCGACCAGTTACGACCCCGACAACAATCCGGGCACGCCCAACAGCCTGACTCCGGAGAGCCTTCAAGGTGAAAGCTTCGCTCCGATTTTCACCGACGCCAACTCGACGGCAGGCTCGGATACATTTATCAGCACCTACCAAAGATCGAGCGGCTACTACGAAAACGGATGGAAGGTCGCCCACTATGCAGATGGCCCTTGGGAACTTTATAATACGATCAACGACCCGACAGAGCGTTTCGATTTAAGAGCAGTTTATCCAGCCAAGTATCAAGACTTGATAGATAAATGGGATCTGTTTCGCGTGAGTCATCCGCTCCCAGCGTCAGGATGGGCGACGCCCAACCAAAGCAACAAGCATCGAGGCTGGGGCTTTGATCAGATTCGACCCGGCATGTTGGCCACTGACCCTGAATACATGGCCTCGGGCGTGCCAATTGATACCGACCTAACCTTTACCATCGATGGGACCGTCGACTTCAATGGCAGCGCAGGGCTCTACATCCGATTACAGAAATTCGGAAGCAGTGACATTATCTGGGAAGCAGACCCTCTCCCGAGTCATCCCTCGCAAGGCACTAGCACGATTACCTTTACCGACCTGCCGATCTTAGAGCCGGACACGCACTATTACATCACCTGGGACACTGGCTGGTTTGAGTATGACGGCACCAACATCAGCAGAGTCAATGAAGCGGCCTTCGCTTATCGTTTCAAAACGGCTACTTCCTACGCACAAACTGTGACGAATAAAAATAGCGCGACCCCCGGAAGCACGGTTCTGGTTGGAGATGATATTGATGGCGACGGCCTACCCGAACTCGCCAACTATCTATTAGCCACGGATACAACGACAGGTGAGACGAGCTTCGAAGTGATCTTCGACGAGACTACGACACCCCCGACCCCAATTCTGCGTTTTAACAGTCCTGCAAATCCTGCCAGCGCCGAGCTGAGTATTTCCCATACAGACGACTTAGATACTGGGTTCAGTCCTATTTACGAAGTCAACGGAGCAACCGCATCCATAATCGGCCCTGCTCTCGAAACAACGAGTCGGTATACCTACGGCGACACGACCAGCCATACCCTACGCCTTGATCTCAACGAGGTCAGCGCGGATCAAAACTTCTTTCGCGCCAGTGCAACACTGAACAGCGGTGAACGGCCACTCACAGTCTGGAAATTTAGCAAAGGCTCTGCGAACCCCATTCGTTTATCCGAAGGCATCTCCGCACATTCTGCGACCACGATGAATACGAACCAGGGCATCGTCAGCTCATTGACGGCGCTGACATTACCCCACCCCGTGTTCGCATGGAGCGGCAGCGATCTGCCCGACACAGCTATAGGCGTTCAAATTCAAACCAAAGTGACTGCCGTCAATCCTATGGAGATCACCAAGATCGTCTACACGGGTTATGCTTGGTCGACCCGCAGCCCAGGGACCGCGACAACCATCAGTGCAGATGTGGTCGCCTTTCTAGATGGTGTTCTGGATACCCCTGGTATACGGGCTATCCGCGAAGATATTATCACAGTCGATGGCGAGAACGTTCTAAAACCATTTAGCATCACCTACGAACTAGGCACCAATTCACAACTACTTTCAACTGGTCAAGATTGGGAGCTACGAGCACGCCTCCAGGATATGAACGCAACCGTCTACACTCTGGATGAGGAAGGCTTCGGCATTTCAGAAATCACCATATTCGGCATCGAACAATAAGAGGCGGTGGCGCGGTGGGACCCGCGCCGCTACCTTTTTGCTTACGGAATGATTACTTCCACACGGTAGAATGCCTTGTCGAAGCTTGATGTATCTTCAAGCATCACCGAAGTATCGCTGCCCAAGACTGGCTCGTTATCGACAGGCGTCCAAGCCGGATCCGTCAGATTCAACTTGCGACCTAAACTGTAAACACGACCCGCCTTACCTGGTAGCACAACTTGAAATGCTGCACCGGTGTGTGTCTGGTTGGTCAGAGTGAATCGATCCGAAGCATCGTTGGGGGCAGTTCCGGCTACATATTCATCACCATTAGAATAACCGTCGCTATCGTGGTCGCTAGTAGAATCATCTACTAATAAGTCGAGACTGTTGGCGTCTTCATAGAGATCGGGCATACCATCATCGTCGGCATCGCCATCGCTCAGCACAACCGTATCAATCTCAATATCAGCTCCGTTCTTATTGATCGGATCCAGACGAATCGAGGCGATGGTCTTGCCGTCCCACTCAGCATTACCGGAAAGCGGTAGTCGAAGTGTTTGCCAATTACCGTCACCGTTTACAGACGCAACCACTTGGCGAGCAGCAGCAAAAGTAGGCGTATCAGTAGTGCTCCAGAAGAACTGCAAATCCCCGGACTGGGTAGACTTAATTCTAACGATCAAAGATTCCACGGTATTGGAATCGAAATCTCGAACGTCGTTCACTAAGATGGGGTCAATTCCGGTGGTCGAAGCTGTTAGCAAACCATCTAACACATACTGACCGTCGAGATGTTTGGTGGGCGTCCAATTTTCAAAGTTTCCATCATTGTTAAAATAATAAGCGCGCTCAGTTTGCGGCTTGGCAGCGGAACCATCCGAGATTTCAATCGAGTCGATTTCGAAAGCGGCACCGGCAGTGCCGACACCATTCACTGGATCTAGTCGCAAAGCGGTGATGCGGCGCCCCACCCATTCGCCTTCGCCACTGAGATCAAAAACAACGTCCTGAAATGCATTAGCACCCGTGTAAGTTGCCGAAACAACACGAGTGCCAACAAAACCAGCCCCACCATCACGAGACCAAAATAATTGGACAGGCACGCTGCCTGACTGATCGACTTTCATTCGGACGACAACCTGATCTAGTGAGCCATCAAAGAGAAAACCACTTTGTGTAAGTTGAGGGTCATCTGTCTCGGTTACGCCCGATGCGACGCCACCTGATACTGTGAAGCCAGTTACATTCGTGGGGTTCCATCCTTCACTATTACCATCAGTCTCAAACTCGAAAAGAATGTTATTATCCAGACAGTCTTCATCATCTATGAAGGTCATCGTGTTACCATCGTCCGCAAAGAGCCGTGTGCGGTATGCACCAGGTCCGGGTAATAGCGCGCGAAATACTTGGCGTTCGTCATTGTTCACCTTGAAATAATCAAGCGACGCAGGACCACTCACTTGGGACAAGTGTATCCAAGATTCATCCGAACCCGAGACGACGGGGTCGTATTCTGCATAGCCATCAGTCGAGTTGTTTGCTGCTATTTGAATCGAGCTACCTTGAGCGTAACCCACCTGCTTGAGGCTGTGTTGATCGAAGACGGCAGTTGCAGTCGCAGCAGAGTCTCCACTCGTCACAAAGAAGCCAACTTTAGCGACACCTGGTAGCGCAACATCAGCCGACGTTCCGAAGGGTGTATAAGTCACACCATCCGCAGACGTGTATGCGGTCAGAGTGGCTCCACGGCGCTCTAGTTTCAGGTAACTGGGAAAACTAAGTGTCGGTGAGGTCTGCTCTGTCAGTTCACCCCAATAGCCCCCCTCTTGCCGCGTAAGCCAATAAATACCACCGCTTGAGGAAAGCCCGATAAATGCGGTCGCATCACTTGGTCCAGTCCCACCGCGCACCATGATGCCGGCGCGAGACGCAGCAGTCGCAGTCAAGGAATCAAGGCGAGTCACTAAGTCGAAATCTCCAGCAACGCCTTTCCATGCGAGCATACCGTGATCATAAGTTTCACCAATGCCAACCGCAAGTCCATCGGCTGCAGCGGCCAGTGTGATTTGTGAACCACTTTCGGAAAGCGTTGCGCTACTAACCGATCCGCCAATTCGAGAGTCCAACCAGTTACCCAAGACGTTGTATTCGGTGGCGTCCGAACTTTCCGCGCCAGCAGCATACACATCGATCCACAAATCAGTGCTACCCGTCGTGACACCATTATCGGCTGTCGCACGAAGTTGGTAGGTGCCAGGAGTCTGAAAAGAAACATCCGTATTAACTGCATTAATATCAGAGAATGTCACTGCCCCTGGTCCCGCGAATGCGTCCCAAGTAACCGAGTTTGCACCACCGGTCAGAGAGCCACGAAGTTTTAGGCTCTGCCCTGCTGCAACTTCAATAACGTCCGTCCAAGGGCGCTCAAACACCACACCGGGTGTTCCAGAAACATATTGTTCACGTAGAGCAGTCAGCAAGCGATCGACCTCGTGCAATTCTAGCTCACCTGAGTATAGCCGAACCTCCGCGATCTCACCATTAAATCCAGCCTGAGCATTGGTCTGACTGTCACCAAGCAGTAGTGCCACTGCATCACGCCCCACGTTAATATAGCTAGGTCCTTGGGTCCGTTTGCTTTGATTAATCGAGTCAACGAAGAGCTTCATGTTCTGATCGTCGCCGGCATTATCACTGCTGATTTCCGATCCATCCCAAGTCGCGACGACCACGTGCCAATTTCCGTCATTAAGAGAGCCGTTCCCGACCCCGCCACGAAACTGCGACTCTACTGGATCTGCACTATTGAGTGAGTCATCCAAGCTCCAACCGATACGCCCGTTTGCAGCATACGAAAGGCTCCATCCATTCGGCGAACCAGCGGTCGCATCTAATAAACCTGCCGTATCAAAGTCATTCACCTCAAGTCCAGCACCTACTGCATTGGGTTTTACAACCATCACAATACTCATGGCTGTTTCGCCAGCAAAAGGGTTTTCCAATGCCGACAAACCAAGCGCGTCGTTTCCATCAAACCGCACGGAAGCGAGTCCAGTCGGTGTGCCATTTTCAACAAAAACCGGGGCACCTGTCCCACCGTCAGTTGCATTTGAAAACGTAAGCGTATCCAAACGATCTGCCCAAGAAGACACGGTCGAAAGGTTAGATAAAGATGATGCTAGATCCTCAGCGACCCAGACTGCTTCTGGTGTGAGATTTTTAGGATAAGCAAATTCTAACCCAGACTCTGTTTGTATCGAGTCAAGGTGTGTGCTGGTTCGGGTATTATAAAATCCTCTGCCTATAAAGACACCCCAGTGAACTGATGCATGATAGAATCGCCCCCTAGAATATAGATAGGTCGGCGCACCACTATCACCAGGTGCTGGACCTGCTTCGTAACGAGTCGTTCTTGGGTCGGTGCTGGTTGTCGGATCCCCTTCTTTCAGGAAATACATGAGCTGCTGCGTCACTGAACCGCCTGCACCAAGCGCTGACTCAGCTTGCACGGAATAAAGCCTTTGTGTCATGCCCCGATGATTACCGTCTAAGGGATTCAAATCCTCACCTGGAAGCGTCGCCGAACCATAACGTCCTGCTCCGATAAACCAACCCATCTGATCATACTCATCGAAACCATTGTAAGGCGCGAGGTAAGAGACGGGCTCTGTGATCGGTGTATCAAGCTGCACCAGCATCATATCATCCAGACCACCATACCCAGAGTAAGCCGCCACGGTTGTGCCGGTCTTTGAATACTCAATACCCTGCGATTTGTAATAAATGGTTACGCTGAGACCTTCTTGGTCGGAGACTACGTGAGAAGCCGTGATCGCCCACTCAGGGCTTAGAAGTGCCGCCGACCCTGACGATCCTCCTCCACCAATCCGTGCTTTGCTGTCAAATTGAGGTAAGTCAGCTATCGCACGCGACTCAGCGTCGGTGATATTCGTTTCATACCGAGTGACCGCCAAAAGCTGAGTGGCACATAGGGCAGTTATAATAAGAGGTAGCAGTCGTTTTTGGTGCATTTTGTGCCAGGGTTTGAGGTAGGAAAGGGATCTTAGAACTTGCGCTAAACAAGTGGTGTAGAGATCAATCTGCAGTAAATTGAACAGTTGGTGCGGACAACAGTCCGGATGGATCGAGTTGAACCTCCCTACTGAAGTTGGCGCCCTCAGTTCGGTAACTGACTGGAGCCGTCATCAAATTTCCTTTCGACTTTTGATGCAGCGGACCGAACAGGTTGCGTCGGGTAAGGGTGAGATCGATGCGCAGAGTCTGATTTCTCCCAGCCGCATCGAAATTCGCCCGATATGGCGGAAATGCGATAACAGCCTCCGAACCTTGAAGCGTGATTTTACCACAAGCTGCTCCGAACTCGGTTAATTCGCAAACGATCCGGTCACATTTAGGCAATTCGCTTAGCTGGCAATAATAGCTGAGCTTTCCGCTATAAAATGGTAGGCCTTGCTCAGCCAAATCTCCAATTACCAATGTGTCTGGCAAGTCAGCCAATACCAAATCTCCCGCTCGACGATAGACTCCGAAGTCTCCAAGCAAATAAATGGCTTCCAAATCCGTATCAGTCTGCAAACGAGTCTTCAAGGAGAGCACATTTTCGCCAGCAACGAGACTGCTTGCAGGTAATGAGATACGCTTTAAGGCGATATCGATAAACCATTGAGGATCCTCCGGGATGACGATTGCCTGCCCATTAATACAAATATCCCAGCGCTCAGGTTGCTCGACGAGCAAGTCGATATCATCGCTTAAAGTTTCGGCGACAAAAGTATATTCCAACTCCAACTCTGGACCTTCTTCAACAGCATCGCCCGCGCACCACGGCTGCACCATCGTGCCGGTTCGCTGGGGCCAGCCAAGCTGCTCGCGTATAGCATCATCGATTTTTAAAATATCTTCAGCTCCTTGCCAATCGCCACCATCTAAACGGTAACGAGGCGCATCCATAACAAAAGCATTCGGCTCACTTAGCGCATATTCAAATGGCCCTTCTAATTTCGACTCCGATACCACTCGCTGTTTCGCAGGTAAATCGAGCTGCCAAGGATCCGCGCTAAGCGAATTGATTCGCACAAGATAAACACGTTCCTGCAAGGACTCAAAATCCATCGTCCATCCAAGACCGTTACCACTTGAATCAACTAGAATGCCTTCAACCTCTCCGGTTCGGCAGAACCATTCTTCCACTTTACCAACCGCTGACAGACTGAGCGAAACATTGGGCACCCTCTCCTCCTTGGTATTCACAAGTGCTACGTATAAATCACCGTTTTCTAAGCGGCGCACGTGGCTCATAATTCCTGGAACAGGTCGACCATCATTCAAACAGAGCACCTGCTCACTCGCCTTTCGAATCGCGCCGACCAATGCGTCTTGATTCCAAGCTACGCTACCAATTTCACCAGCGAAACGTAGCGGAGCATCACTCGACTCAGCATCTAGATAAGTTGGGCAGGACCCTGCAAAAACGACAGAACCGCCAGCAGCCGAAAAGCGCCGCAATAGCTCCAATGTGCTCGCCCGCATCGTATCCATTCCACCAAGCACGACTGAACGATAACGCATCTTACCGACACGGAAAAAGACTTCATCGTCGATGACTTCAATCGAGCCCAGGCGGCTCATCTGCTCTTCATCGCCGTAATCAAAATCAATTTGAGCATCCATCAACCAATGATAGAGCGTGGCGAATTTCTCCTCAATCTCATCGACTGCAGGGCTCGCGGAACCCAACCATTTTGCCCAACCGAGATAAAACTGAGCCCAGAGAGATTCCCCTGGGTGCACTAACAGCACATCGCAGTCTGGATCGCCTTGTTGTAGGACGTAGTTGATCCGAGAAAAGTAGTCTTCCACGTATTTGTATTCTGGATACCACGCAGACTGATGAAAGATACTAGCGGGGTAATCACGCTTCGACTCACCTGCCATCGAATACCAAGATAAATGATGGCAACGCAAATTGATCCCTTGGAAGGCTTGCCAGTCACCAATGCGCTTATGCCCGTCGAAACCCATTTCCCAACCAGAACCACCATAGAGTTCTGAGAGCACAAAAGGCTTACCCAATTGACGTGCAGTCGACACTACTTGCTTGGCGACCCAAAAGGCTTCGCAACGATTCGTCAGCACATCGATACCTGGATAGGTCATCGTTTCGTAATAACGAAAGAGCGAGCCAACAGGCACGACCTGCGCAGCAAGGGAGTCCTCGTGTAAAACATGTCCTGTCAACACGAGGTCATGCCCCTCACACCAATCAGCACATGGCTTTGCCCAATTCTTTATAAACAAGCGTTGAAGTAGTTCCACGTATTGCCATTTCAGACGAGAAAGACGCTGCCCTTTATACTGAAAATAAAGCTCGGGTAATCGACCACGAAGCGGCTCACCAAACTCAGCTTCAAAACTATCAAAAAGCTTCTCCGTGTAAGGAATCGATAAGGAGGAATTACTCGCGCCCGGTTGCTCGACTCCATCGCAGAGTATAAAGCCCCGATGGGGTTCGTCCGTAAAGATGCCCTTGATCGACTTGCCGAAATGTTCGCCACAGTGTTCGAGATATTTCTCGTGAGTGGACTGGATAAATGCGTCGGTCGCATCGGCATTCAAAGTATCCAAATAAGCGCCGCCATTATAAAAACTATTGGATGGATGCACCTCGCGAACGAAAACCAACACCTGCTTTCCTTCCGGGCACTGTTCAACCGAATTAAGCTCCAAGGATTCGTAAGATGAGAGGTGCAAACCATCTAATTCGACTAAATGCGCTTCTAAAAAGTCCTCAGCAGCAGGCCATTGGATCGTCTCACCCGCGGAAAAAGCATGTAGCGTGATCGAGCGCATACGAAATTTGGACTCTTTGGTGACAATGCCACCCGCAGTCCCGCTCGGCCAGCGGTCTTCATCGTAGAGCCAACCCTCCAAATCCTCCTCTTTACACTTTTGAGCGCACGAATTGATCAGCTCAAACCACTCATGCCCCAAATACTCATTCTTTAGACCGGTTCTCGAGTGCATAAACGCACCGCCCATGCCCATCTCCTTAACTACGTCAACTTGGCGCAAAAGTTCACTTTTTTCCAACTGTCCATTCCAGGACCAAAATGGTTTGCCACGTAGAGCCGCTGGTGGATCACGGAAATCACACAGCGAAGGCTCTCCCGCAGATTGCTCAGAATCTGCGATTTTTGATGATATATCGGCCTTGCGGGAACTCATATAAGAAACATTTCTTATTGCTTTGATTATCGTCAAGTCAATACTACCCTTATCAATCACCCGAATATGAAAAAAAGCATCTATTTCACTCTAATCTTCGCCGTGCAAACCGCCCTGTTAGTGGGTTCAACGCAGGATTCCACCGCAAATATATCATTTAACAGCAGTGCGCCTCGCCCAGATATCCTCTATATCTTGGTGGATGACATGGGTTATTCCGATCTCGGCTCATACGGAAGTGAAATCGAAACCCCCACTCTGGACCGATTGGCGTCCGAGGGCATACGATTTTCGGAATTCTATAACTCCTCCAAATGCGAACCGTCGCGAGCCACTATTATGTCTGGGCACTACTGGCCAGTCACAGGACTAGGTGTGCAACGCGGCGCCACGCTTGGCGAGGTCATGCGCGCGGCAGACTACGCCACCTTTGCACTCGGGAAATGGCACCTCAATAAACACCCGAAGGACCGAGGCTTCGACCGCTTCTTCGGTCACCTAAGTGGAGCCAGCGCTTTCTTCCCCCCACTTGATCAGTCCTTTCAATACGGACGACACCCTTTCCAGCCGAAGAATCCAGATTATTACGTCACCGATGGTATCACCAATCGTGCGATCGAGTTTATCACCGATCTCAAAACCAGAAAGCCAGAAAAGCCCTACTTCATGTATCTGGCCTACAATGCGCCGCACAATCCACTCCAAGCCCCGAAGAAGAGCATCGATAAATACCGAGGCAAATACATGGCTGGATGGGAGCATTTCCGAAAGCAACGCTTTGCCCGCATGCAGGATTTAGGAATCATTGGATCCGAAGCAAAACTCTCAGCCAAGCCCACCAATATTCCAGACTGGGACTCGCTCTCTCCCAAACAAAAGGAACTCGAAGATCTCCGCATGGCCACCTACGCCGCCATGATTGATCGCCTCGATCAAAATCTGGCACGTCTATTTAGGACACTCTCCGAAAGCGGTCTCGATAAAAACCTGCTCGTCATTTTCATGAGTGACAACGGTGCCTCCCCTTACGCCCGCACCGACGAAGTTATGCTGAAAAACGGCAAACTTCCTGGCGACCCCGGCTCAAACTGGGAAATCGGCATGGCTTGGGCCAATGTTAGCAACACTCCCCTGCGACTCTATAAGCGAAATCAGCACGAGGGCGGAATCAGCACACCATTTATCGCGTGGTGGCCGGGACGTGTCGTGGAACCAGGCTCCATCACCGACCAACCAGGTCACATAATCGACCTCATGCCGACCTTTCTAGAGTTGGCCGGAGGGAACTATGCCGCAGCTGGCAAAGGTAAACAACTTCCTCCACTTCCGGGTAAGAGCCTCCGCCCTATCCTTGAAGGCAAAGAGCGTGCGCCACACGAGAACCTCTACTTTCAACTCTTCGACCATCGAGCCATTCGCTCCGGCGACTGGAAACTCACTGCAGTCGATCATAAAGAATGGGAACTCTACAACCTCGCCGAAGACCGCAGCGAGACGAGCGACCTCACCAATCAACATCCTAAGAAAGTCCAAGAACTTTCCACACAATGGGAAAACTGGTGGCTGGAAGCCTACGGCAAGCCCTACTCTGAATTTCGCAACCCTACGCCTCCCGCTCACCTACGCGACGACCGCGAAGGCGGCACCCCCTACGTGCCCACGGCCATGCCGTAAGCGGCGAGTGAGGTGCCTGAGGAATCCATTACATAATTCTACGAGAAGAGAATGATAGGATCGCCTCGTGGTTCGACAAGCTCACCACCCTGAGCCTGCCGAAGGGCCGAGGCGACCGTTCGGCAACAGCTACCAGAAACCTAAAGAATAAGGATCATCCAACTCTACAAAACAGCCATCCAGAACCTTTAGTCATTCGTAACAAAAGGGCAAACGGTCGCCTCGGCGAGGCGACCCTACCTTTTCTAATGCCTTAAGGACACGCCTGCCCCACATCCAAATTTAACCATATATGCATGAAGCATACTTCGCTGACACCACATAGATCAGTCTGCTAAACAGATAGTTCATGCAATTAAGCATAGTCGCTTGACATACATCAAAGAATCGATTCTTTAAAATTCTTACCTACCTCATTATGCAACTAAATCGCTCCCCTCTCTTTTCGCTAATTCCACTCATCCTAGCCGGGCTCAGCACCAGCACTTATGCGCTCGACCTGAACAAAAACGGGGTCAGCGATGTATGGGAATCACTCTACCCTGCAGCAGCAGCCGACCTCACTGCCGACGATGATGGCGACGGTGACACGAATCTGACCGAAGGGCTCGCTTGGAACGATCCGGATGACGCAAGTTCGCGACTTCGCCTTGAAGACTTTACCATTGGCTCAACCGATGTAAGCTTCAACTGGCAACAAGCACTGGGTCTACGCTACCGTGTATGGAAGAGTAGTAACCTTATCGAATGGGAGCGAGAGCCCAACAGTTTCGTTGGTGCCGATGACCAAAAATCACTGAGCGAGAGCTTAACATCAAAAAACTTTTATCGCCTCAAAACAGAGCGATCCCTCAACTCGGATACCGACGCACTGACCAACCGCGAAGAGCACGAGCTCGGCACCGACCCCGAACTTTGGGACACTGATGGCGACAAAGTGCCGGACGACATCGAGTTTAGCCTAGGTCTTGATCCGCTGGCTTGGGTTGATAGCGATACCGACACACTCCCCGACGATTGGGAGCAATGGTGCATACTCGCCGACGCGGGCGATGCCTTTGCAGCACTCGCCGACATTGACGCAACGACCGATTTTGACGGCGACCTTATCAACGATGGCGACGAGTTCGCACTCGGCACCTCACCCGTAGAGCCGATCCGCAATATCATCTTCTTCCTGACTGAAGACCAAAGCCCGGATCTCGGAGTCTTGGGCACGGCAGGACTCGACACACCAAATCTCGACGCCCTCGCCACGGCTGGGGTTAACTTCACCAGAACCTTTGCCCTCTCCCCTGTTTGTAGCCCAAGTAAGATGGCTCTATTCACAGGAACTTACCCACATGAAAACAGCGCGCATCGCAATGTTACCAACTACGGAACCGACTTCCCACTCGTCGGCGAAGACCCCTCCGAGCTCGGGCTCGGCGGCGTCCACGAAGACCTACCCTCTTTGATCGAAGTGCTCCGCGACCGGGGCTGGTTCACCGCGATCACCTCCAAGTCTCACGTGCAACCGGTTCGCAAGTTTCCTTATCACGAAGGCTATGGCGCAGGCGTTTCCTACCCCAGAGTGCCCGCCGACGTCACCAGCTACGTCAACCAAACCGTTACCGATGCCGGCGACCGCCCCTTCTTTCTATGCCTTAACGTCGCTGCGCCCCACCTTCCCTTCCGCACCATCGCAATCAATAACGGTGTCTGGAATTCTACCGGCGGACTACTCGGCGACGGCGGCGTCACTAACGTCGACCCGAATTTGATCGATGTCCCCGCAAGTTTCCCCGACGTCCCCGAGGTGCGGCAGGATTTTGCCGATTACTTAGGTGCCATCGAAATAATTGACGGACACTATGCCGCCGCTCGCGACGCAATCATCGCTAATGGCATAAGTGGAAACACACTGATCGTCTTCAGCAGCGACCACGGCAACGGCTTAGCTCGTCTCAAACAAAGTATCTACGGCCTCCAAATCCCACTTCTCATCGACGGCCCCGGCGTAGTCGGCGGGCGCACCATCTCGGAGCCCATCAGTCACCTCGACTTGATGCCTACCTTCCTCGACTTTGCCGGTATTCCGCAGATGCCCTCACTCAAGGGTAAATCACTCCTGCCCATCCTCGCGGGCGATTCCGGTTTCGCCGACCGTGACACTGTTCTCACTGCAACTCATGAGAAATACGACGCACGCGCTGTGACCGATGGCCAATACTACTATGTCCGCAACATCCGCCAGGCAGCGGGAGCGACGCTCGCCGCACCCGGCCCTGCTCTGAACGCCGACCAATACACCACTGGAAGCCCGTGGTTTAATCGCAGCTACGATGCGACCGTCGCGGCCATAGGGACACCACAGCGTGAGCTACTGCGCCAACTGGTCGAAGGCGATCTACCCGAAGAAGAACTTTACGATCTCAACAACGACCTTTGGTGCGCAGTTAATTTAGCCAACGACCCCGCCTACGCGGATACCAAAGCACAGCTTCGCAGCGAGCTCGCGGGCTGGCGCATGTATACGGAGGATTACAATGCCGACCCATCCGAGCTCACTCGACGCACCACCCGCTACACCCCACTACCTGGAACTGTAGCACCATTCACCCAAACCGATGACTTTAGCACTGGCAGCGGTGACCTTGATACCTCCTCGAACTGGACGACCCTCGTTACTGGCAACAGCTCGGCAGATTTTAACATCAACTCTGGCACCATCGAATCACCAGCAGGCGGAGCTCCCTTAGCTCAATTCGAATCCGCAGGCAGCTTCGCAAGCGGCGAGCCATTTACCGTTTCGGCTGATGTCGGCTTCTCTTCTTCTGGTATCGGTGTCGGCATAGCATTCGGCATCGAGCAAGAGCCCGATTTAGAATACAGCTACTGGCAATTCATGTTAGGCGATGGTCGATCCACCATAGGAGACATCAACAAGGATGTCCGCCTGCGAAAAATGAGCGATAGTGGAACCACCACAGGCAGTTGGCTGCTGAAGGTAGACAATCTCACCAACTATCCGAACGGTTTCTCCGTCGCCCCCACTGAATTCTTCAGAGTGCAAGTCAGCGGCACTGCAGGCAGCGCTCTAGTCAATCTACGCATCTTCAATCCAGACGGCTCCGTCTACTACACGCAGGATAATTTCGATCTGGGCGAACCCGTCCCCGCTGCAAGTGGATTCGGCATTACCGCTTGGTCATCCGCCACTGCAGTCATTGATAATTTCGAGGTCGAAACCAATATACCGGGCACAAGCATCGAAACGGATGACTTCAGCACCGGTAGCGGCGGACTCGACACTTCCAGCGATTGGA
>Ga0222717_10002253_pt1 | contig 15062 bp, 9 predicted proteins | sample C33_18DmetaG_FD_165053 | JGI IMG/M metagenome (GOLD analysis project Ga0222717, IMG submission 165053) | Estuarine water microbial communities from San Francisco Bay, California, United States - C33_18D | ecosystem: Environmental > Aquatic > Marine > Unclassified | place: USA: California...
CTGCAACCCCAGTACCAGATCCGACTGCAACGCCAGTGCCAGATCCGACTGCAACGCCAGTTCCAGATCCTACTGCAACGCCAGTTCCAGATCCTACTGCAACGCCAGTTCCGACTGCTGACGCATACTACTTCCACTTAGGATCAGGAGGATATCCTTACGCACAAGATCTAATTGGAGGAACTTTATATAAACATGATAATGAAGTAGCTGCTAATTATGATGAATCATTCGCAGATATGTTAGCTAACCCTGGATCATATGAACAAGTAAACTCACTATCTGAAATAGTTGATGGTACTAGTTTTACAATTCCGGCAAGTAGTTCAGCTAACTTCTATTGGCTAGCAATTCCAGTAGATATGATAGGTGATGACTTAACAGTTCATAAAAGATTTGAAATCGATGGAGCACCAGCAGATAATTGTTCAGAAAAATTACCATTTGTTGGACCAAATGGAACTAATTATAATTTGTATAAATTAAACACTGTTCCAATGACTATTGAATTACCTATAGTTTACGTTGTAAATAGCTAAAATAAATAATAAAAATAAATAATAAAAAATGGCACTACCACAAGGAATACAAAGAGTTAACTTTTTATCAGCATCCGCTCCAAGTGATGGAATAATACATTCTATTGCACAAAAGGGTGGATATCAAGAAATCTATCATCAGAATGATTTCCCTACAATTACATGTTTTGAAAACAGTGATTCAGCATATACTGGTTTCACTTTATCAGATGACATATGGTCTTCAGGTAGAAGAAGAGCCGGTATGTTGGTTTTTGTAATGAAAACAAAACAATTTTTTAATTTAATTCCAGTAGGTTTTGTTGGAAACGGAGGAGATTTACTTGAAGCTGATTGGATTAATATGCCTGAGTGGGAAAGAGCATTGAGAATTGATCCTTCAGGAACTTATTGTTCTGAAGGAGCAACTCCAGCAAATGGTTTTACTGCTGTACAAAAAACAGCTGCAGATATAGGAATATCTGCAGATCCAATGGGATGTTGGATAGAAACAAGTATCGGAACTAATGGAGTTGATGGAGCAGACGGAGCTGATGGAGCAGACGGAGCTGATGGAGCACCAGGAGCTGATGGAGCCGATGGAGCACCAGGAGCCAATGGAGTTGATGGAGCTGATGGAGCACCAGGAGCTGATGGTCAAGATTATGAAAAAGTATTAGATTTCTGGTCTGAAGGAGCAGAATTCTATAAAGTAGGTCAAGATTCAGAATATGAAAATAGTGTTAACAATAGAAATCCTAACTTATATGTATGTAAAGGTGAAACTTATACATTTAGAAGATCTACTGGAGGGCATCCATTAAATATTTTTAGTCAAAACGGTAATATCGCTGCAGGAATTGTTAGTGGTAGTTTACCAGTTGTTGAAAATGCAGATTTAGTGTGGAAAGTACCACAAGATGCGTTTGGAACATATACATATGTATGTACTGCGCATGCAGGTATGACAGGAACAATAACAGTATGTTGTGCTGACGGAACTCCGGCTCCAGATCCAACTGCAACACCAGTTCCACAACCAGATCCAACTGCAACACCAGTTCCACAACCAGATCCAACTGCAACGCCAGTTCCTCAACCGGATCCAACTGCAACACCAGAAGCATATGTGTATACATTTGGTGTAAATGTAGTTGACGGTGCAGGAGATATTGAAAATAAAGAAGCATGTGAAGATTTAAAACATCCAATATATACTTCTGATAAATCAGATCCATTGCAATTAACTATAGGTGATCGTTTATGGCAAGACATTGAAGCAAGCGTGCCATTTGATGGTGGCGACAGATGGTATGATGTAGGAACTAACGGAGATCCAAAATTAAAAGTTAAAGTTAGAGGCGGTGAAATAGTATCGGTTGCTGATTGTCCAGCAGATGCTCCGGAACCAACACCACAACCAGATCCAACTGCAACGCCAGTTCCAACACCGATTCCACCAACACCTCAACCAACTGATAGTTCAGGTGATGGAAACGGTCCAACACCAACTGCAACACCAGATATACCTGAGGATAAATACACAACTACATGGACATTTGAAGAAGCTTCACAAGATCCAAATTATAAAATAGTTTCAGGTACAGGTAGTAATAGAAATGAGGAAAATGAGATAACGTCCTTTAGCACAAATGCTGCAAGTAAAGATACTACTACTAATTATTTCGTATGGATTGTTAGAAGAGACGGACAACCTATTACTAATCCGGCAGAGGCACGTCTAGAACTAGAAGGTTCTGCTCAACAACATATTGTTAATCAAAATGCTATAAGAGTACAAATACCAATTACTCAAGCAGAAGGAAATAGAACATATACTGGAACATTAATTACAAATCCTGAAGGAGGCGAAGGAGGCGAACCAGGAGGAGATGATCCAAGGTAATTAATTAATTAAATTAATTTTATTAAAAGAGAGGCTTTTTGCCTCTCTTTTTTTGTTTCCACGTTTTTAATTTAGATATATAAAAAAAGAAAAATAATTTAATTTATAATGGCATTACCACAAGGAATACAAAGAGTTAACTTTTTATCTCATTCAGCACCTTCTGAAGGTTTAATACATTCTATTGCACAAAAGGGTGGTTATCAAGAAATGATAACAGTTGGAGAAAGAAACAGTATACCTCTTTTTGAAAATGGAGTTTCAACATATACAGGTTTTACAATATCGGATGACATTTGGTCATCAGGTAGAAGAAGAGTTGGTATGATGATTCATGTTGTAGAAGATAAAAAAATATTTAATTTAATTCCTGTTGGTTTCTTTGGAAACGGTGGTGATTTAGGAGAAGCTGAATGGTTAGCTTTACCAGAATGGGAAAGAGCATTAAGAATAGATCCTGCAGGAACTTACTGTGCTGCGGGTGCAACTCCAGTAAACGGTTTTACTGCCGAACAAAAAACAGCCGCAGATATAGGAATATCTAATGATCCTAACGGATGTTGGGTAGAAGTATCATTATCTGGAGAAGACGGAACATCAGGAGTCGATGGAACTTCTGGAAATGATGGAACTTCTGGTAGTAATGGAACTTCAGGTATTAATGGACTCGCTGGAACTTCAGGAGTTGATGGAATTGTTGGAACATCAGGAGTTGATGGAACATCAGGAGTCGATGGAACTTCTGGAAATGATGGAACTTCTGGTAGTAATGGAACTTCAGGTATTAATGGACTCGCTGGAACTTCAGGAGTTGATGGAATTGTTGGAACATCAGGAGTTGATGGAACATCAGGAAAAGATGGTTCTGATGGAGAAGATGGTGATGATGGTGTCAATGGAACTTCTGGTATTAATGGAACTTCTGGTATAAACGGAACGTCAGGTATTGATGGAGTTAGTGGAACTTCTGGTATAGACGGAACATCTGGTATAGATGGAACTTCTGGTATTAATGGAACTTCAGGAGTTGATGGAAACGCTGGAACTTCTGGTGTAGATGGAACTTCTGGAACAGATGGAGATTCAATAGAATTTGCAACTTCATTTAATGGTCCACATAGTCTCGGTGATGACAGAAATCCAGGTAACCAAGATTTAGGTTCGGTAACAGTAGATACTGGTTTATCATATCAAGGTGGTGAATACGTTATAGTATCTTTAGATGCCAGTCCGGATAATTTTGATATAGTACAAGTAACTTCATATGATAGTTCTACTGGTGTAATGATGTGGAATAACGTTTATCAAAGTACACAATCTTCATTTAGTTCTAATTGGAATATCAACTTAACTGGTATACCAGGTATTAAAGGTGATGATGGAGCTACAGGTGCCGATGGTGATGATGGTAGAGGAATCTCTTCTATTACACTAGACGACGATGGTAACATGATAATTGTTTATACGAACGGTGATGGTGCTACTCTACCAAATGTTGGCGGTGAAGATGGAACATCTGGAGTAGACGGAACTTCTGGTGCAGACGGAACTTCAGGAGTTGATGGAACTTCAGGTATTAAAGGAGAAGATGGAACTTCAGGAATTAATGGTATAGATGGAACTTCAGGTATAACACCAATAAAAGGTGAAGATTATAATGATGGAACTTCAGGAAAAGACGGTGCAGATGGAACTTCAGGAGTTGATGGAAACAATGGAACTTCTGGTGCAGATGGAACTTCAGGAGTTGATGGAACTTCAGGTATTAAAGGAGAAGATGGAACTTCAGGAGTTGATGGTCCACAAGGTGGAGTAGGACCTGGTGTTAATTTTAAAGGAGAAGTTGCAACAGAAGCAAATTTACCGGAAGAAGGCAATCAGCAAGGTGACGCATATATTGTACAAGAACATGATGAGTTCTGGATGTGGAACGGAACAACTTGGGTTAATGGTGGATCAATACAAGGTGCATCAGGAACTTCAGGTAAAGATGGAACTTCAGGAGTTGATGGAAACGATGGAACTTCAGGAGTAGATGGAACTTCAGGAAAAGACGGTGAAGATGGAACTTCAGGTAGAGATGGCGCAGATGGTACATCTGGAGTTGATGGTGCTGATGGTGATCATGGAACATCAGGTATAAGCGGAACATCAGGTATAACTCCAATAAAAGGTGAAGATTATAACGATGGAACTTCAGGAAAAGACGGTGAAGATGGAACTTCAGGAGTAAGCGGAACTTCAGGAGTTGATGGAACTTCAGGAGTTAATGGAACTTCAGGAGTTAATGGAACATCTGGAATTAACGGTACATCAGGTGTAACACCAATAAAAGGTGAAGATTATAACGATGGAACTTCAGGAATTAATGGAACATCAGGTGTAACACCAATAAAAGGTGAAGATTATGTAGATGGAACTTCAGGAAAAGACGGTGAAGATGGAACTTCAGGTAGAGATGGAACATCTGGAATTAACGGCACATCTGGAATTAACGGTACATCTGGAATTAACGGTGTAAACGGAACTTCAGGTGTAAACGGAACATCTGGAATTAATGGTACATCAGGTATAAGTGGAACTTCAGGTATAACTCCAATAAAAGGTGAAGATTATAACGATGGAACTTCAGGAAAAGACGGTGAAAATGGAACTTCAGGTACTAACGGATCAAGTGGATCTTCAGGAGTAACTGGTAATCCAGGAACATCCGGTTTAAGTGGAACTTCAGGAAATTCAGGATCAAGCGGAACTTCAGGAAATGATGGTACAAGCGGTAGAGATGGTGTAGATGGAACTTCTGGTATAACTCCAATAAAAGGTGAAGATTACACTGATGGAACTTCTGGTAAAGATGGTGAAGATGGAACTTCTGGTATAGACGGAACATCTGGAACTAATGGTTCTTCTGGATCTTCAGGTAAAGATGGTGGTAGAGGAAATGATGGAAGTTCAGGAACTGATGGAACTTCAGGAACTAATGGATCAAGTGGAACTAATGGATCAAGCGGAACTTCAGGAACGAATGGTACAAGTGGAACTAATGGTACATCAGGTATAACACCAATAAAGGGTGAAGATTATGTAGATGGAACTTCTGGTAAAGACGGTGAAGACGGAACTTCAGGTAGAGATGGTGAAAATGGAACATCAGGATCAAGTGGAACTAACGGAACTTCTGGTACAGATGGTAGTTCAGGTTCGAGTGGAAGCTCAGGAACTAATGGAAGTTCAGGAACTAATGGTACAAGCGGAACTAATGGAACTAGCGGAAGCTCAGGTTCATCAGGAACTAACGGAACTTCAGGTATAACACCAATAAAAGGTGAAGATTATGTAGATGGAACTTCTGGAAAAGATGGAACTTCTGGAACTTCAGGAACTAACGGAACTTCTGGTACAGATGGTAGTTCAGGTTCGAGTGGAAGTTCAGGAACTAATGGAAGTTCAGGAACTAATGGTACTTCTGGTTTAGCCGGAACTTCAGGAACTGATGGAACTTCAGGTATAACACCAATAAAAGGTGAAGATTATACTGATGGAACTTCAGGTAAAGATGGAACTTCAGGTACAAACGGTACTTCTGGAACAAATGGTACAAGTGGAACTGATGGTTCTTCTGGAACAAATGGTACAAGTGGAACTGACGGAACAAGTGGAACTAACGGAACTTCTGGAACAAATGGTAGTTCAGGTGTAACTCCAATAAAAGATGAAGATTATACTGATGGAACTTCAGGTAAAGATGGAACAAGCGGAACTGATGGAACTTCAGGTAAAGATGGAACAAATGGACTCGGTGGAACTTCAGGTACTGATGGAACTTCAGGTAAAGACGGTAGTTCAGGTACAGACGGAACAAGTGGAACTGATGGAACTTCTGGTATAGACGGAACAAGTGGAACTTCAGGTACAACTCCAATAAAAGGTGAAGATTATGTAGATGGAACTTCAGGTACTGATGGAACTTCAGGTAAAGATGGAACTTCAGGTACAGACGGAACAAGTGGAACTGATGGAACTTCAGGTAAAGATGGAACTTCAGGTACAGACGGAACAAGTGGAACTGATGGAACTTCAGGAACTGATGGAACTTCAGGTAAAGATGGAACAAGTGGAACTGATGGAACTTCAGGTACAGATGGTACATCTGGAACTAATGGTTCTTCTGGAACTTCGGGTAGAACTGTCATTGGACCACGAGGAACAGGAACATGTTTTGAACATATAGCTATTAATCCAGTTGCAAGAGATATAACAATCACAAATATAGGATTACAAAAAGCATTTGTAATGGTTCCATGGACATTAAAATATGAAGGATTTTATTTAAAATATATAGAATCATCATACGGTGTTACTAATAACTCAGCTGCTGTAACATTTACTTTACATGGTGTAAACAGTAGTGGTGGTGTTACTAACATTGCACAATGGTCACATAACGCTAATACTAAATTTAGTAGTGCTACTATAAACACAGAAATAGATACAGACTCTAAATACTTGTATATTTCAGCCGATAAAGAATCATACACGGGATCAGGATTTACTGCAACGTTAGAATTCTTAAATAGTAGTAGTGAATGTAACATGGAGGTATAATAAAAATAGAATATATAATTAACATGGTAAAATTATTTGAAGATTTTTTAAACGAGAAGAATTTACAAGTCCAAGTTAGAGATCACGTTATTAGATATAGGTTAACATATCAATATGGTAAAGGTGGATTTATAACAATGGCAAGTAATAGCAAAGAATTAGATAAACAAATAGAGATTGACAATCCAATGGAAATAGGCAAGGCTATTGAAAATTCTATTAATGCGGAGCTTAAAAAACTTAGACAATTATTTACTGTAGAAGAAGATCATGGTTATCAAGGAGCTGGATATGCTTTTTATATTGTATTTGATGATCTATTAAAATTACTAAATAAGTAAAACATGGCATTATCTGTATTTCCACATGAAGAAGAATGTATACCACCTTCAAATCTAATTAACTTAGTTTATAATGCATCGTCGTATAATGGCTTAAACGCTACGCCTACATCGAATGCTGTAAATCCATATCATATTGATGGAACACCTGGTGTTGGGGATCAATTGACAGTACCAACTACATGTTCAAGTGGATTTGATATTGCATTTCTAGTAGATTATACTGGATCAATGGGTAATTCTATAGATGGTGTAAAAGCAGGTATTTCTAATATAATAAATACAATTGATGCTGAATCAAATGGAAATTTTAGAGTAAGTCTTACTTTATTTGATGAAGTTGCTGGAAGTAATGTATCAGGACCGAGTAGTTATAATAATGTAATATATCAAAATTTACCATCTACACAAAAAGTAAAGATAGCAAACGGCACAAATGACACACAATTTATTACATGTATGTGCCCGTTTTTTGGCGTAGGTCAAACAAGCGATTTTTTATTACAACTAAATGTATTAAATACATCTAACTTTCCTTTAGGTAGTGGTAGTGGTATACCAGAACCAGGTGGATTAGCAGTAAATGAAATAGTTAATAATGGAATAGCTGGAGGATTTAGAGCCGAAGCTATTAAAATAATAATATTAATTACTGATGCTGTACCAGGTGGAGATGATGATGTAAATAATACAGTTGATCAGACATATTTTAACAATACACTTATTGGAATAGTTGATTCACTAGACGTTCAAGTTATGGTACAGAGTACTTTAGCAGCATCATCTGGAGGAAACTATTATAATAATTTAGCAACCGGAACAACACCAGTTGGTAGATATGATCAAGTTGTATTTGATAATGCTGGAACTTGGGTAAATACTGGATTAATTTCAGGAATAGAATCATTATGTGGTGAAAGTAATATACCAACATGTGATGACGCACCTGCAGGATGGTATCATGAATATGGTACTACTTTTGCATTTTATTACAACGGTTCTACTGTAACAAATATTTATTATTATCCGCCAGAATATACATTAGAATCACCAACTTCTAGTGCAAATGAAGGTGGAAGTTTTACAATTAATGCATTAACAAGATATGTTACTTACGGCACAAAATTATATTGGACTGTTGATACTGGAAGTTCTACTAATATGTCTAACGATTTCACAAACGGTGCAAATCAAGGGCAAGTTACAATACAGGAAAATACTGGAATATCTACACCTCAGAGTGGTAAAAGAAGTTTTGGATTTACAGTACGACAGGATAATTTAACTGAAGGTCAAGAAAGATTTAAATTACATCTTAGGACTGGTAGTTATACAGGTACTATAGTTGCATCTACGGATTGGTTGTATATTAATGATACTTCTTTAACTCCAACTGCAACTCCAGTTCCACCAACTGCAACTCCAGTTCCAACAGGTAATTGCCAACATTCATGGTTTGCAAATGGAGTGGATTCAAGTAGATATGGTTTACGTTATAAATCAATAGAAAATGGACAGTATGTAACTTCGCGTCTTAATCAGATGATCAGTACTTGTTGTGTATGGCGCAATGGACAAGAAGGTTATGTTGTTTCTGTATGTTCACAAGAAGTAGTAAATGTATATGATTTTAATAATAACGCAATTGTCAGTGGTATTGATGGTTTTGAAAGATTAGCTTCAGGAGGTTCATGTACAAGTGATGTATGTTCTTATGATGCTCCTAGTCCAACTGCAACACCAGTTCCAACTGCAACACCAGTTCCAACGCCAACTGCGACTGCAACACCAGCGTGTGCATATTATACTTTAGTACCTAGTTCTGGTGAAACAACTGCAACTTATGCTTGGATAGCATGTGGAGGAGGAAGTCAATTTAGTACTTGGACAGGTTTATCTGGAGATCAAAGAATTGTTTGTGCTAAATATGGTACAGTAAGAAAAACTAGCGGAAACGGAACTATATTTACTGGTAGCGAATGTGAATTACCACCACCTGCTCCAACACCAACTGCAACACCAGTTCCAACTATTAAACCGACGAGTTATCCAACGCCGACGCCAACACCTAATGCAACTGTTGCACCACCTACATCAACACCTATACCGGTGCCGACTGCAACACCAGTTCCAACACCAAACAAAGACTCAGGTGGAGGTTCAGGACCTGTAGAACCAACACCGTTGCCAACACCAGTTCCACCAACTGCAACGCCATCATATTATGTATATGAATTGAGTTCATGTAATAATGAACAATCAAATGTTAGAGCTAGATCTAATACTCCACTAGTAATAGGAGGCAAATATGAACTTACTGGTTCTAGTTACCAAAGTGGAACACCATGGACTATTTTAAGAACAAGAACTGGTTTTTACGACACATGGATTGGCAATGTAACGAGAGATGCGTGTGACGGTGGAGGTGAATGTTTATTAGAAGGAACACAAATTAAATTACCTAATGGAACGTCTACACAAATAGAAACATTAAAAATAGGTGATACTTTAGCTTCTAATAACATAGGTAATATGCCGAATACTGATAATGTAATTGAATTATTAACATGGGAAGAAACTGATCCATTAGTTTCAAGTACAACTACAACTATTGTAGGTATAGAATTAAATACTGTTACTAGAGTTTTAAACTTTAATCAAGGATTATTAACATCAACAGTAGCACATTTACATATTATTAAAAGAGATAATTTATGGATGGTTACCCAAGCAATAAATATCAAAGAGGGTGATATCTTTATAAATGATAGTGGTACAGAACATATTATCAATTCAATCGAAGATATGTCTGGAACTTTCAATACTTATAAAATAGATGTTGAAGAGAATGATACCTATATCGCTAATAATATTATTACACATAATAGAAAATTAGAGGATCCAGTCTAATCTCATTGGACACGTAAACAAAACGTTGATATATAATATAACTACTAATTAACGTTATAATTACATGGAAGAAACCATTTTTATTCAGATAGCTAGCTATAGAGATCCTGAATTATTAAATACTCTAAAAGATTGTATAGAAAATGCTGAACATCCTGATCGACTTAGATTTGGAATATGTTGGCAACATTCACCAGAAGATGAATGGGATACAATGGATCTATATAAAGATGATGATAGATTTAGAATTTTAGATGTAAATTACAAAGACTCTACTGGAGCATGTTGGGCTAGAAATAGCATACAACAATTATATAAAGGAGAAACATACACCTTTCAATTAGATTCACATCATCGATTTATTAAAAACTGGGATACAGTATTAATTACTATGTTGAAAGACTTACAAGCTAAGGGTCATGAAAAACCATTACTTACAAGTTATATTTCCTCATATCAACCTGATAATGATCCTGAAGGCAGACAAAAGCAACCATGGTTAATGAATTTTGATAGATTTACACCAGAAGGTGTTATATTCTTTTTGCCTGCTAGTATACCTAATTGGCAAAATCTAAAAGAACCAGTATCCTCTAGATTTTACTCTGCTCATTTTGCATTTACTTTAGGTAAGTTTGCAGTTGAGGTTCAACATGATCCTGAATTCTACTTTCATGGTGAAGAGATAACTATTGCTATTAGAGCATTTACACATGGATATGATTTATTTCACCCACATAGAATAATTGCTTGGCATGAATATACTCGTAAAGGTAGAACTAAACAATGGGACGATGATCCAGAATGGCATAAAAGAAATCATAGAACTCATGAGAAAACTCGCAAATTATTAGGTATCGATGGAGAATCCTTTGATTCAGAAGAGGAAACATTTAATAAATATGGTTTAGGAAGAGTTAGAACTATTGCAGATTGGGAAAAACACTCTGGTATTAGATTAAAAGATAGACGAGTACAACAACATACATTAGATAATTTACTATCACCTAATCCAATACCATTAGATTACGACAATAGTTTTCTACCAAAGTTTAAAACATTTATAGATATACCAAAATCCAAATTAACAGAAAAAGATTATGAATTCGTCGCTGTTATATGTGAAAAGGAAGATGGAACATCTGTATATAGAAATGATTTAAATGCTGGTGAAATTAAAAGTAAACTTGATTCTGGAGATGAATGGGTCAATGTTACTGTAGATTATCAAGGTGAAAAACCATATAAATGGGTATTTTGGCCATATAGTACATCTAAAGGTTGGTGTGAAAAAATAGAAAGAGTTATATAATGAGGAAGGCACTCACTGGTGTTAGTAATAATGTTGCTAAGAATATTGATAAAATAAAAGTTTGGGCTCATAGTTTTGAAGAGCAGACTGATGGAGATGCGGTTCTTATAGCAGCAGATATGTCTGAAGATGACAAATTGGCATTAAAAACTAATAATATTAAGTATTTTGAGGTAAAAACTGATCAAAACTTAACAATTAACGATAGTAGGCTAAATCATACAGCAAATTGGATAGAAAATAGTGATTATGATGTTTTTATGGTCACTGATGTTTTTGATGTTTGCTTTCAAGGTGATCCATTTGAATTAATGGATTTTAATTCTTATGATTTCTTTGCAGCATCTGAAGGTATATTCCACAGAGAAGAGCCATGGAATATGGATGTTATGACTAAGGCATTTCCAGAAGAACATGACTTTATAAAACCATTTGAAGTTGTATGTAGTGGAGTAATGGGAGGTAAAAAAGATTCTCTAGTAAAAACACTAAGAATGCAACAAAAATTAGTTGATGGAGCATTACATGGTCATGATATTAGAGATCAAGCTGCATTTAATATTTTAATTTACAAGAATCAAATAGAAAAATGTAAGATTTTTAAACCAAATGATGGTTGGGTAATACATTGTTCATTATCAGGTCCAACATTTCAACACATAGAATGGGGATTAGGTAAATTAATTGAAAGTAGATATGGATTGCCTGTTCTTAAAGGTAATCATTTAGTAGATTCTAACGATAGATTATACAAAATAGCTCACCAATATAATAGAATTCCTGAATGGGATGTAAAAATTATAGAAAAATATGTCTAAAAAGATAGTTTGTACATGTGATAACACTTTTAGGGCTTATGATTCTTATTGGAAAACAGTAGATTTTGACTTTGAATATTTGTCTGATAGATATCCTATTGGAATTGAATATGATGAGCAAAAAGTAAGAGATATTTTTAATTTTAAAGGTGATGTTAGTAAAAAACACTTTTGGAACTCACAAGGAAATAAAAATATTATTTGGTTTTATGCACATTTCAGAATGGCATACTATTTTATACTCAATCCCAATGAAGAGTGGTATTGGTTTATGGATGATGATGTAATTTGTGATAATTGGTCAGAATTCTTTAAGGCATTTGAAAATAATGATGCAGATTTTATTTCTTATTATGTTTTTAAGAATAAAGGTGTTAAAAATCAATCAAATATACCTGAAATAGACGATAATACACATAGTAACACCGTATGGTTTGATAGATTTCCTGGAGATGGCGATCATATTGATAAAAAAGATGAATTATTTGGATCATTCTTTCCAATAGTTAGATTTTCAAATAAAAGTCTAAGACATTTAACTAATTTATTGATAAATAAAGAGCATGGCTACTCAGAAGGATTTGTGCCTACTATATTGAATAGAGATGGATTTAAATTAGACACTATTTTTAATAATCAAAGTAAATCAGATCATTTCGATATAAATAAGATAAATATTAAACATAAGAATATTCAAGTAAATTGGTCTTGGATTTAAACAATTATAAAATGAAACCACTAATAATTACAGCATTATATGATATTGGTCGTTCCGAATGGAAGGATTATTCAATGTCATATCATACATATTTAACATGGATGGCAAACACATTGAAGTTAAAATGTGAGATGGTAATTTTTACACAACCTAAATTTGAAGAACGTGTTAGAGAAATGAGATCTCTTGTAGATCCCGATAACAAAATAACTAAATATGTTATAAATGAAATAGAAGATTTAGAAGCATATAAAAAATGGAATGAGCCATTAACAGAATTAATGATCAGTGAATCATTTAAAGAGAAAAGACACTGGGATCATGTTCCTGAAATGAACTATCCATTATACAATATCATAATGTTCAATAAAGTGTTCTTTTTAAAGGAAGCTTTGAATTTATGTCCAGATGCTACACATTTATTATGGTTAGATGCAGGTGGTATAAGAGAAGATGTAGATGTCAATGATAATTGGCCAAATATTGAAAGATTAGAAGACAAAATAATTAAGTTTAGTCATAATGTACCCTTTGAAGTTCCTGATCCTCAGTGGCATAGTTTTTCACAAGTTAGGAATATACAAGGTACTGCATTTGTGTGCCCATCTAAAACAATAGATTGGTATATAAGTGAGATTGAAAAAACAATAGCATTATGCTTAGAAGGCGGATTTATGGGTAGTGATGAAAAAATATTTGATTTAACCTACGTAAAAAATCCAAACAAATTCACCTTGATTAAACAAGGATGGAGGGAATATTACGAGTGGTTGTCATAATATGTATACATTAGTAACTGGAGGTGCAGGGTTTGTAGGAACACATTTAATTAAAAGTATTTTAAATAATACACCACATGCAAAAATCGTTTCATTAGACGATTATTCTACTGGTCAAAAATCAAATCATATAGAAGGAGTACAGTATGTTGAAGGACAAACTCAATGTGCTATGCGTACATTATCAAGATTTAAATTTGATGTTATCTACCATTTTGGAGAGTATTCTCGAGTATACCAATCATATGAAGATTTCGACAAAGTACAGTCATCGTGTATGGAAGGTACAAGTCAGATAATAAGATTGGCGATTAAAAACAAGGCAGTACTAATATACTCAGCATCATCATCTCACTTAGGACAAAAAGATCATGATCTCTCACCATATAGTTGGCTTAAGAAACAAAATGTACAACTGATCAAAAAACACCAAACTTGGAATGATCTAAAAACACACATATTTTATTTCTTTAATGCATATGGACCAGGACAAATAACTGATGGACCATACGCAACAGTTTTAGGTATATGGGAAAGACAAATCAAGAATGAAGAAGCAATTACAGTTGTAGAACCAGGAACTCAAGCAAGAATATTTACAAGAGTAGAAGCCATTGCATTAGCGTGCGCTCGCCACGAATTACTACCAATTAATCTGGAATGGGCACTATATTCAGAAGATAAAACAACACTATTAAAAGTGGTTCAAAAACTAAAAAGGAAAACAAAATGGGTAGAAGCCAGAGACGGTGATAGATTAAGAGTACCAAGAATTAGAATACCTCAACCTCCACATTGGGAACATCCATATAGATTAGAAGATTGGGTTGGAGATCTTAGAAGATGGACAAAACCCACAACACCAGAAGATTATAATATCCTGTAAGATGTTACTCTTTAAATCAATTTCTATTTTAATTTTAGGCTATCTAATTATGAATAGAATTCTTAAAAGAATGGATGATGGAGTATGGTGGGATTGGCGATCAGAATTCTGGAAAAAGAACAAGAAACGACCTAAATAAAATAAGATCTATATATAAAATATGGAGCACTTGATTAGAGTAATAACAGTTTGTATTGGCATATGGTTTAGTCAACCAAACCAGTCTCTTGAACCTCAACATTTCACGCTCCACCCAACACATATTCAAT
>Ga0222717_10002256_pt1 | contig 15052 bp, 19 predicted proteins | sample C33_18DmetaG_FD_165053 | JGI IMG/M metagenome (GOLD analysis project Ga0222717, IMG submission 165053) | Estuarine water microbial communities from San Francisco Bay, California, United States - C33_18D | ecosystem: Environmental > Aquatic > Marine > Unclassified | place: USA: California...
ACTACACCTGTTACTGTTTCACCTACAGAAAAACCAGAGCCTTGCCCTGATCCTAGTGCTACATCGTAGTAGTGGTTATACCAATGTAAGTAGTTATTTCCAGAGGACGGTTTTCTACAACCAAGTATTCCTTGATTTATTTCACCGTTTACATTAAGACCTAAAACTTTACCAGTACCGGGAAGTGTACCATAAGAGTTTGCGTAACCGCTTATGCGTCTGTAACCACCTTCTAGAGATGGCTCCATGTTAATTAGACGTACTGCGCTGCCTGACAAAGAATTACTTTGAGTAAGTGGGTCAACGTTAGTAACAAGACCCCCTGCACAAACAGAGACATATGTTTGTAAAGCGTCAGCCATACTTATACTCTATCAGATATAGTGTTATAGGAAGACCTTTGTATTACAGTAGAAGATACATTTACGGGTTGATCAACAACAAGCCTACGCATCATCTTAATGCCATCCTCAAATTTCTGACTATGTAAAGATGCACTCTGTTCATTAGATCTAAACATCATCATGTACATCATAGCGCCATCTATAATAACGTGCTTAAAACGATCAGGTATAAGAGGGGTATCGCTATAAAGAATAAGATCTGCTGGATATTTCCAATATCTATACTCTACTACATAAGCAGCATCAGGAACTGGAGTAACACCAAACTTTGTATTTTGTGTCATATACACATGTCGAGGGTTCGTTCTCCCACCTTCGCCACTAGTATCTTCTATAGATCTATAATTTGATAAGTATTGATCGTATGTAATCAATTCAAGTTTTTGTGGTGTGTTGTTTTCAGAAGTAAGCTGTTTAATATAAAAAGTATCCCAGTCTGCCTTAGAATAATCAGCAGGAAAATCATAAGTATTAGTACCTGCTGATAATGTCTGCTCATAGGTAACTAAAGTAAAAGGCCACTCTTGAGCATCTTGAAGCATCTGACGGATAGATGAGTTAATAGCATCCTTAGCCAGCGCCTGAACGTTCTTAACGTTAGGAAAGGCTGCTTGGTCAATTTGAACTTCATTCAATCGACGTAAGAGTTCGTTAGTTATATTTAAAAAAGTACTCACTTTTATAACCTTTTAGCAGGTGTAAAGTATAATCTAGCAGAAAGTGTAGCATCAAAGTTCTGTGAAGAAGTGTGCCTAAACACTAATACTTTATCACCTGCATGTAAAAACAAAGGTCCGCCACCAATAAATTGTGTATGGTTATTACCTGCTATAGCTTCTTCACCTACAAGAAAATGATAAGTGTTGTTATCTGCGTGGTATACTTGAATACCAATATTAGATGTTGAGTTATCTTCGTTTGCCACCATAAGAAAAACTATTTCAGCTTCATGGCTTGTGGGGCAAGTAAATAAAAGTGTGGCGTTATTAGGATTACTAGTGGTACTAGCAGAGTTACCTGTAACTGCAGCAAATGCACTATCTGTCCTAAAGTTAATACCAGCCATTATCTATCTCCTAGATAGACTAAAGGGGCCACCCGAAAGCAGCCCCTAAAGTTTAGTTACGCAAGTGTATCACGATCTACTTCATTAGCAGACAGATCACCTATGTCTGTGCAATCCATAAGGACAGCCCATACACGTAGCTTACCTGAACTAACTGCTCCACCTGAAAGTGTAGCAATAGTTACATCAATGTTGTCATCAGCAACAGCCATTACAGGCTGGTATGCTGCAGGGTTCTGTGCGACTACTGCTGCTGCAGATGTAGCATCAAATCCATCAACAAATACATCTGCATCAACCATACCTAAGTCTACTGTAAAAGTAGAACCATCAGATGCAGTATCAACTTCAATACCTGCGTTCAGAACCATAGTACCTTTTTTAACAGCAATTACTGGGATGACATCAGATGCTGCAAGAGCAGAACCTTTGTCAGACAAAGCAGTTGCTAAGTTTAAGGTAGTTTGAACCATGTAAGGGTTGCGTCCTCGCTGCGAAACGCCACGAGCGGAAGCAAGAGTATTATCACCAAGTGCCATATCTCATTCCCCCCTTATAGACCAGATGTGTAGATTGCATTAACCAACGCTTCTGGACGTAGAATTTTGCGCCCGTAAAGGTGCATACCACGTACAATGTCAGCAAATGAATCTGGATCACGGTAAGTCTCAGTCTTGTTAATCTGCTCAGCAGTTGCTGCTGCAGACGAATGACCAGCAACCAACACACCGTAGTGAGCAGAACCTGTAGATGTGGTAGAGGTTGGACCGTTACCTACTTCAGGAAGGTTGTTAGACATATAGACTTTGAAGCCGTGAATGTTGTTGAAGATCAAGCCATTCTGCAACCCTGATCCACCGAAGTCAGCATTCAAAAGACGTGAATCTTCGTCTTTAAGCAACTCTGCGAATACCGGGTCTAAAACCAGCCATCTTCCGTTAGTGTCAACGTTTTGTTGATCCAGCTTACGTGACATCCGTGCGATAACTTGCATAGGTGTAGCGTTAGCTGTGGTAGTGTTCAATGCGTCAGCACCTGTACGGGGCTTAACTACGATTGAGTTACCTGCTGAACCACTGTTAAAGTCAGAAGCGTCTAGCTTCATGCTTGTTAACAGTTCGTCAGAACCAGCAGTTGAAACAGCTTTAGTGCCGTTTACAGTTGTGTTCGCAGCATTGGGTTTGCCGTGAATAGCTGATTGCTTGAAGCCAGCCATATAACCAAGAACATCTTGGTCAAACTGGTCAGCCAAACGATAAGCTGCACGGTCACTTGCAAGGCTTTGAAAATTGACGTGGGAGTGACTTTCCTCAATATCGTCAACCTTAAAAGCAAAATAGTTCGCTTTGTCAACGTTTAATGAAAATTCCTCATCGTCAAGGTCTTGTGGTGTGATAGTCGTGCCACGGGCATACGACTTCACTGTGATTTCAGGTTCTTTGATAATCTTAACGGAATCACCCATGTTAGCAATCTCTCCAAAATAATCAGAGTTAGTGATTGCTTCTACAATTGAGGCCTTGCGAAAAGCAAGTTGTACCTGTTTACTGTAGATTACTGGGCTAAAGTTACCGTTGGGTAGATTACCATATCCTGACGCTGTTGCGAAAGCCATGATATAATCCTCCATAGATAGTTAGGCTTATTAAAGTTATAAGCATTAACATCAGGTAAGAGGCTAATCTTTTTAGGGTGCGACTCACATACACATGGCCTTGTAATATGTAAGACGGGCCTATACTTGATCAGGTAGGTCTTAACTTATTTGTCTTCGCTTAGGGGTAAAAGCATAAGCAGGGTAGCTGAAACGTCTATCAGGGCATACTTATGCTTTTGTTAACATACACAGTTATAACATATCGTTTGTGTATTGTCAATACTTAATTAACGTGCTCCACCAGAAACATCATAAATAAACTTACCGCTACGGATAGCTTCCATGATTTCGTCTGACTTGCTTTCGTACTCTTGTGTACTCATGCGTTGAACTTCAGACTCACGCAAATGTCCTGCAGGATTGTCATTGTCTGGTTTAGTGGTACGTTTAGTTCTTACTTGAGAAGCAGCATCCTTAGAGTTTTGCCGTCTTCCTTTAGTGTCCATACCTTTATCTACTTTGAATAGATCAATAACACGGATCACTGATTGTGGATCGTCTTGATTCTCATAGAGTGCATCCTGCACCCACTTAGGTTGTTCTGCTGCCCAATCATGGAAGGCATCACTCCCACGTAGATCATCAAAATCTCCATGCATAGCACGGATTTCATTCTCTGCTTTGGTGCGCTGGGCATCTGCGTTGATCTTGTCAATCTGCTGCAGACGTTCATCAGCATACTTAAACTTTTCTTGAGCTTTCTTTTCAGCAATTGTTTCTACAATGCCAGCAATCTCAGGGTACTTCTTAGCCCAGGCATCAATGCTTTCATCTGAAGTAGGAGCACGTACCTTGCCTGTCTTCTGAGCATTCTCAAGCTGTGATTTGAGTTCTTTTAACTCTTCTGCTTGCTTGTTAAGATGGCTGCGTAAATCACTGTAGCGTTTCTTATATGTACGCTCTTCACCTGATAGTTCTTCTTTCTCAGGCTTAGCTTCTGGTTCTTCTACTTTTTGCTCGACTTCTTCAGTGCGAGATTTCATTAAAGCTTCTAGCTCTTCTTCCTCTTTCTTAATCTTATCTTCTAGAGGGGTGGGTCTATTTGGGTTTACAAGACCTGCTGTCTTTTTAGTTTCTACTTCTGCTAGTTCAGGCATAGTTGTTTCCTTTATGTTGGGGCCAGCCGAAGCTGGGTAGCCTTATAGTTATTTTACAAACAAACCTGTCAAGAAAAACTGGGTTGTACGTAAGTAGTAGTTTATTGCTGGCTTCAAGCCTTTCTTGAGTCCTCTACCATAGGACACAAAATCTTTAAACTCTTTGTAGTGGTCTGCTGCTTTACCTTTTTCTATTGCTTTATTACCTGCATGACGGTAACCACGTCTGAATGCCTCACCATACCACTTACCATGATATGTTCGTTCACACCAGAGTTCAGCTTTAGCTTTATCCATGAAACTAAAACCACCCGTAGAAATACCATGAGTAGCGATTACGCAACTATCAGCATCTTTATCTCCCTCATCAGAACCTGCAGGTGAATCATCTGTTACTACTCTGGCGGGTTTACCTATACCTTGATTAACTGCAGTACCTGTTGCGATAGCTGTTTTAACACTGCCACCATACTTATCTGCCTGATCCATGTCATTAGAAGAAAGACCCATAGCAGCACCTTCTGCACGAGTCATATTTCCTGCAGCGTATGTATCTTGTTTATTTCGTAATCTGTTTATAGCTACGTAGTGATTTGCAGAAGCAGAATTATCACTGTCTACAGCATGGTCAAAAGCATCCTGTTCTTTTTTGGTTAGTGTATTATTAGTATAGCCTCCTGCTGCTGACGTTGATGTAGGATCGTACTTACCCTGTTTAACAGGTTTTACTTCTTCTTCTTCTGGTGCAAATAAATCAGACTCTCCGTCACCATCCATATCAAAACCAAGAGGGGTAGCTAGTTTAGCAAGATCTATATCACTCATAGCAGTAATAGTCTGTTCTTTAAGTATGTCAGATTCTTTTGACTTTGTAATGTCTTCTGGAACTTTAATCTCTGTTCCAGAAATCCCAAAGTTTGAAGCACCGTAAACTTTAGTATCGTAACCAGGTGTAACAGTATATCTAATTGATTCTGGGGTATCGCTTTTAAAGTACGACTGTTCATCCAAGGGTGTGCCTACGGTCTGACCAAAGGGATTAGCAGTAGCATCAATTCTATTAGCCTCAAATTGAGCGCCAAATAAAATATTGTTATCACCCCCTGTTATAGGAGTGTTGTCTATTTCACCTGTCCTTAATATATTATTTACTGCTGTATTTACTTTTTTTGCATGATCCGTTTTTTGTTTTTTAATAAGAGATTCTACCGCATTCTCTCCACCAGATAAATTTTGTAATAGGCCTATAGGACCGCCTATAATATTAGTAATAAGTTTTTCTGTAGTGTCTAATTCCAGAGGGTTTTCCTTACCTTTATAGCTATCCGCATATTTAGCAAAATCATTAATACTATAGTTAGAGGGGTCTTTAGTTCTCCAATCACTACCACTTTCTTTTATTTCTTCTAGTACACCTTCAGCATATTCATTACCGTCATCCCTAGACACACTCTCTGCTTGTGTTTGTACCGCTGCTTGTTCCTCTACAGGAGTTGCGCCCATCTCACGAAAACCAGAAGGTATTCTTTTTAAAGGCCTACCATTAAAGAAAAAGACAAGCATCTTTTGTCCTGTCTCATCATTAATAAAAGACTTAGATTGAAAGCCACTAAATGTAGCACCTGTACCACCGTAAGCACCATAGCCACCACCTACAGCTTCAGGGACTACTCTGTCACCTTCAGCGTAGCCCTTTACAGCACCGCCATAGGCAAAGCCTTCTGGTTCTACTTCCTGATCCTCAGTTTCATCAACATCCAGTTCATCATCTCTGAAAGGTAACTCATCACCTTCTTTAATCCGTTCAAAACCTTGTTCAGCAGCTTCTTGTAACTCATTAAAAAATTCCTCTCCAAAGTATCTAACCGTTTGTGCATTTACTACAAACTCACCTTCACTGACACGAATGTCAATATCATCACGTACCTCAGAAGGTAAAGCACCTACAGGAGCAGTGTTACCACTTACAGGGTCTACTTGCTCTTTAAGCAGCATGTCGTTCATTTCTTTATCCATACTATCTACGACTCCACCTTCATTGTATCCTGTGTGTTCCATGTCAAGCTTAGCATTCTTAGCTAAAACTAATGGACCTATCTGTATTACTTCATCAGCTTCACGTATAGGTACGTGTTTATTTTCACCTGATCTTACGTAAAAGCCGCCCTGTCTACGAGGGTCAAACCCTACCTGTGTCCACTCAGGATCTTCTAAGAACTTAGCTGCTTTATCACGTATCTCTTCTACGTCTAAATCTTTTACAACACCATCTACTGTAGCATATCCTGTCTTTTCATGGGTAGCTTTTGTATAAGCAGGATCTGCTTTACCCATACCTATTTTCTCACCTTTACCTTGAGATGCTCTAAATATAACAGGTTTACCGTCTGATCCTTCATAATGAATTGCTTTTGCATAAGTAGTACCTGCATCCCCTTTTGGGGATTTACCTGCAATAATCCAAGTATCAAAAGCTTTATATGCAGGTATATCTAGTCTACCTAAAAACCTATCCCCTACTTTAAGATTAGCTTTTTTTACATTTAAATTTTTAATAGCTTTATCAGGTAAAACAAAATTACCGTCTTTTCTTTGTGCTGTATTTAAAGAAAACACTGTGGCTTTACTAGAGGGTTCTCTAGGTAATGCATCCCATGCCTCTACAGGTTTATACTTATCTACGTTTTCTAAATGCTGCTCTCTAGTAATTTTATCATCAATTAAATCTTTTGCTGATGCTTCTAGTTCAGGTGTACGTACAGTAGGATTAACATCTCGTGATTCTGTTACGTAGTTACCAACTACAGTCTGCCAATCATCAGCAGTTTCAGATGCATCAAACTCAGCCATCTTCTTCTGGTAGTCAATATTAGATACCTGTGGTGTGACTTCTTCTACAGGTGTCTTTAGTCTAACGTTACCACCCATAACACCTAAAGCATTAGGATCAACTTCAATACGCTTACCTACATCTAAAGCTTTTCTAGCACCAGCTTTAATTGCATTAGCTGCAGCGTTACCTATTCCTGGTATAAGACCTACGATTGCTGCACCACCCAGCGCACCAGCTAAGTAGTAATTAGGATCATCTTTCTGTAACTCATCATAAACTTCTTTAGCTGCCATAGCATCACCAATTATAGGTGTAGCAGAAGCAACAAAGGTAGCCGCATCTTTAAAAGATACATCAGGTACATCTACAGCTAAGTTTTTTGCTTCTTCTGCGTAGCCTAAGTATTCTTCTTCAGTTTGGGCCATTCACTTCATCCCTTAAATAGGTTAATCTACGTAGAGCAGCTATCTCACCTTGAGCACGATATATGTCTTCCATAGACACTGCCTGTTCTAACTTGCGCTGGGCAGTGTCAATCTTTTTGTTTAGTACATCAAGGAAGCCATCCCATAGGGGCTTATCGTTTACGAGTTTCTTTACTATCATTATGTACCAGTAAACCCTTGCTCACCAGGAGTTGGTGCTGTGCCTGTGCCAATGTTACCACCGCCTGCACCTGTTGTGTCTTGTACGCCTACACCAGCTTGCTCTGGTCCAGCACCTGGATTAGGTGGTGGGGGTGGGCCTTGTGGTGCTCCCTCTGCTCCCTCAGGTGGGGGCGGGGGCTGTGTAAACTTCTTAAGTATCTCAGCTTGGATAGCTGCATCACTTAGAGAGTTAGTTACCTTGTCTGGGTCTAGATCCATAGACTTAGCAATCTCACGAATGATGTAGTCACTCTTAACGAATGGCTGTAGTGCAGGATTAGATGCTACACCCATGAACTGCATCAGACGCTGTGAGCGTACCTCGTTAGCCATCAAGCTTTCTGTGCCAGATGCCTTAACCTCTAAGTCACCCTTGATGTCTGTATCAAAGTCAAACTGCATGTTAAATGAAAAGAATGCTTTACCTATTGGACCAATGAGGTAATCGTCCACATTTTTAACAACATTTCGTATGCTGCCATTAGCTGCAGACATAAGCATAGAGATGCCAGAAGCAGTTCGCCCCACTCCACTGACACCTGTTTGACCATGTGCGAAACTTGGAAAGCCTGTACTTTCATCTGCTAAAACCCTAGCCTTATCAAAGAGTTGCATGTTCTCGCCAGCTACATTAGGGAACTTAGTGCCAAAGATGCCTTGTCCTGGTGCACCCCCCTGTCTGCGAAACACCTTGCCAGGGTACACACTTAAGTCCTGCCCTGGAACTAAATTTGTCTCATCAACTTCAATGATAAGATTACCAGAAAGTGCAGCATTGTCAATAGCCATACGCATAAAGCCATTCATTAAGGTCTGCGTATCATCCATATTCTCAGCAATACCTACACCAAAGAAGCTGTATGGATTAAGCTCATAAGGTACAGCATAGTAAGGAATACGTGCTGGCTTGAATGGGTTAAGAACTAAACGTAATACTTTACCGTTACAAATCCATGTATTCACACTGACCTGCTCAGAGTTCTTCAACTCCTTAGGGATAGTTACACCATTCTCAGCTAGGATGTCTGTATCTACATAACCCCAGAACTCTAGTACTTCATAACGATAGGGGCTAGAACTATACTGGGAATCATCTTCCATGTCCTGTTCCCAATATTTCTTTTCGTAAGACTCACCTAGATCAATAGCCTCATTAACAGACTCACCCCTAAAGAAAGGTCTAGACTTTAAGCCTCGCATCTGTGAGCGTGTCATACGGTGACGCTCTACTACATACTCAGCCTCATCCATGTTGTATGCATCAGGATCAGGGTAAAAGTTCCAGATAGATACATGACTAGTAGATGGTACAGTCTTAATTAAAGGATCATAAGAACCTTCATCATCCCAATTAGGGTACTCTTTGTCAATAGCAAACGGACCCTTCATAATACCTGTACCAAAGAGTGCCATCTCAAATGCAGTATGACGTAGTTGCTTATTAGCACCACTCTCTTCTAACTGATCGTGGATCTTCTTTTCCATCTTCTTAGCTGCAACCATAGCAGGATGGAATGTCACTGTACTTTGTGAAGTACCTGGACCTTCAACAACCTTATCACCTAACTGCTCTAGCCTGTCCTTGAGTGGGCCTAATCGTTTCATACGATCAAACATAGTCTCGCCAGGCTTTAGCTTTTCATCAGGGTCAAACAAAAAAGAAACCTTAGGTTCTTCACCAAAGGCTGCATTAAGTTCTTTCTGTCCTGCTTCTGCATTAGGGTCAATGTTAATGTGTACTGACTCAGCTACACCATCAGGTAACGTTGTAGGATTAACTGTAAGAGGAAAGCGTGAGCTACCAAACAGTACATCTACAATCTGACCATACGCAGCTAGAGTTTTAGTTTTAGTAACTTTGACAAATACACGAGACTTTTCAGTTTCAGTAAATTGTACGTCAGAACCATACAGACCACGGTAATTACGGTAAGCACGTAGCCACCTGTTTTCATCTGTGTACCTTGAGTCTTCTGCACGTTTATATTTCCCTGTTACAAAAGAAACTAGACTAGGTGCATCTAACTCATCACCATCCTGTATGACAGAAACCTCATCTGTTTCAAACAGTTCGCCTTGATCATTTTCATTTATTGCCATATCTACTAGTATCCAAATGTTGAGTCAGAAGCTTGAAACCCTGAACGTTGTGACATAGGGTTGAAATCCCAAAGTGAGCTACGTGGTCTTGTCATTATACCATACCTTAAAGCATCATACAAGTGATCTTCTGCATTTGTATCAACATCTTCATGGTTCTTTTTATCTAAAGGTAAACCAGGAAGCTGAGCTATCATGTTGGTACAGGAAGAAAAGAACACGAGTCTTGGCTCCTCAGTGAACTCATCTACCTGTAAACGGCGGTGAAGCTCGTTTTTACCTGCAACCCTAGAACCTTTTGAACGATCAGAAGGACGCCACCTACATCCTTTTGCATTCATCTGCTCTGCCAAAGACGGGCCTGTGTCTCCACGTTTATGCCACAGGGAACTGTCTAACACACCGTATCTAATACTACTATCACTACTTTCAATTTCAAGTATCATATCTGCTAAATCAGTAGCTGTAACTTTAGAACAATAGAGTTCTCTATATACAATGAGTTGTTCAGCGGGAGATACAGCAATCCAGACAACTCCTGTAAAGCTCCCATAGCCGTAGTCACAAGCTCTAAACTTAGTCCAGCTTCTTGGTATATCATAAGGCTCAATTACATGTATCTTTCTGTTGAACTCAGGAAACGCTGCTCCTTCATTTACATCCCAATTACCCTCAAGTAATTGCTTTCTTTGGTGTTCAGGTAGCGAGAGTAGCATAGCTTCGTAGTCACCACTCTCAGCTAAGTAAGGATTATCAAACAGACTAGCAGGTATGAACCTTCGTTTGAATAGGGGTTGTCCAGCTTTACTATGCCCTGATGGAAACTTCAGTACCTCACTAGTCTCAATGTCCGTTGCCCAGAACGCTGTATTAGGTTTAGCTGGATCAATGAACATCTTCTTTACCCAAGCATGTCCTAAACCGCCAGGGTTAGTTGTAGCCCTCATGTACAAACCTAAGTCCTTGTTTGCACTACGTAAACGTGATCTCATGTAGTTCCACGCAAAGGGTGACTGCCACTGCGTCAACTCGTCAAACGCTACATAGTTAAACGCCTGTCCTTGGTAACGCATAACGTCTGTGTCTCTGTCCAAGTATGACATCCATAATGTGCCACCTCTAGGTGTAGTCCACTGACTCTTACGCTCAGACCACTTAATTCCAGGTATAGCCTTAGGGTACAACTCTTGGCTTTTCTGTATAAGCTCTCTTAGTTCTTCTGTTGTATGACGTACCAACAGCCCACTAAAGTCTGGACTGTTCATGTTCCTTAAGGGGTCTGCTAGTGTGGCGTAGCTCTTGCCGCCTCCTGCTGCTCCTCCATAAAGTACTTCACGTTCACTAGACGCTAGGTATTGTGTCTGTGGGCCAGGGTTTGGCTGAAAAACTACGTTCTGTGCCGTTGGTACGTCATATTCTTCATGCTTAACTTGCGCTGGGCTGGTCTTCTGTATCACTGTCTTCTTCGTAGATGAAGTAGCCTGTTCTTTCTTTTTCGAGGATTTCGATTTGGTGTAACGCTTTTTGGAGCCGCTGGGCATACTGGCGCTTAATTGTAGTAAGCCTTTTTCGCTTTCTTTCGACATCTAATCTCTTCTTCAACCCATCGTGTGTTATACTTTTACCAGACTGAGTAGTAAGCCACGCTGCAACCTGTCTTAAAGTATATTGCTTTACGTGCTTCCTTGCAAGCTCTAATAGCTCTAGTTCTTTTGGTATAGGCTTTAGCCATTCATTATCTTCTGGGTCAACCTCATATCCAAAGGGTATGTACTGGCTTACTCTTGGTATACGCTGCCAGAGCTTAACCTTAAGTGGTACTTTAGGTAGCATCCAGTACGCATAGTTTAGAGGTCTTTCTTTTCTAAACGTCAGCATCTTCACTGTTTTTAGGTGGCAATATAAACAAACCACCACTTGACTCTACAGATACTTTCTCAGTTTTAACTACACCAGCACGATCTAAGATCTGCCCTGCTGCCATCATCTTTTCTTTAATGCCTAGCTGGGTAGGATCGTCCAAAGCAGAGGCATATGCAACTGCAGCCTTAGGACCAACTCTTGACATATACGTTTTAGTTGCATCAAATATCTCATCCTTTAAAGACTCAACAATAGCTGCAGTTGATGAACCCTCATTGTAACCTGCCAGTTTCTTAGCACGTACAACATCACCACCTGCTTCTTCAAAAAGCACTTCAAGAAACTTAGCTTGGTTTTCTGTAAGATTACGCTTCATGTTATTTTTTAGCTTTCTTTTTTACAGGGCCACCTTTATTCATTTGTCTTTTTTTACCAACAGCAGATAATGCACCTTTATTTATTTGATTAGCTGTACCATCAACTTTAAACATACCACCGCCACCACTAACACGTTTTACCTCTTTAATACTTACTCTAGGTTGAGGCATATCATAATCTAAACCTCTTGCCGCATTAGCTTTAGCTTTAGAAATTTTATCACTCTTTTTTGCTATTTTACGTGCTTCATCTGCATTAGATGCAGTTACCTTTACAGGTGTACTAACATAACCAGAAGGGGCATACTTAACTGCACCTGATTTAGGATTACGTTTACTAGGAACACGTATCTGAAACTTTACTTCATACTCTGCCATACTATGTTACTTTCCTGTAGGCTTTGGTTTTCTTTGCAACTTTCTTAGGTTGAGCCACAAACTGCTTACCTGCCTTAGTGCCTTTTCGTTTAGCTCGTGAGGTAGCAGCATACTCAGAAGAACTAAGAGACTTAATAGCTTTCTCAGGTAAGTATCTCTCACCTGTCGCTTTTGAGCCTTGCGTAGATGGCTTTCCACTCTTGGTTCTCCACTTCTGCTTACCCCAAGACTTTAAGCTCTTCTGAGATTTAGCTAGTGCCATACTATCAGCACTCACATCCACATTCGCACTTACGATTAAGTACAGCACAAATAATACGCTTAATATACGATTTTACTTTAGTAATCATTTGTATCCCCCACCTTTTGCTTTATATTGCTTTGCAACCATCTGAGCTTTCCTGGCGCTCCATTGTCCGGGCTTTCCACCTTTCCCGCCAGCTTTAACGGAAGCAACAAGGCGCTTACGCATACTAGGCTTAGTATAATTACCCGCTGCATTAACTGTAGATTTTTTGCCTGATTTCGCCACGGCTTATCCCCATATCGTGCAGTTCTTTGTCAGATAGATTCATAAGAATCCAGTAGTCTGCCCTGCGTTGTTGACTGTCTTGAATACGCTTCATTAACTTTTTAAACATATCGCACTACTCCTTTATTAATTGTGCAGGAGTAGTTATACACATTTTATGTCAGAGTACTACATACAAGTTTGCATACCCGTTATGTATTAAGTTCGATTAGGATCAAAGTATTCCTCTACTGAAACAATCACTTCCATAGTGTTTGTTGTTTCACCATATACCATAATCTTATCACCTGAATGTAAATTAAAGTAACCGCCATTAACCAAATTAACTACAGAGTTACCTGCCATACTCAGTCCATTAGCTATGTAGTGATACGCATTGTCTTCAGCATGGTAGAACTGTACATAGACTTTCTTAGTGGATGTGTTGTTATTACTAATGTGTAGATACCTAGTAATAGCACTAAAGTTAGCAGGGCAAGTATACACAGCAGTAGCACTGGCATCTGCAGAAGTAGATGCTATAGTGTACCCCTGTGTATGAAACTTGGACTTGCTTAAGTCAGGCATCTAGTATTACTTCTTATTCTTGAGGTTATTAGTTTGTGATTTAACCATACCACCCAAGTTGTAAGACATAACCTTACCACCAGCAGCGTAACCCTTCTTCTTAGTCTTACCACCATTCTTCATAGGCTGGGGCTTAGATTGTTGCATCATACCTTGTTGACGCTGCATGTCAGCCTTAACTGGATCATATGCACCAGTCATACCACCCATAGCGTAACCCTTCTTCTTCATGGTCATACCACCCTTAGCCATGTAACCCATCTTATTACGTACAGACTTAGGTAACTTCTTTACACCAGCTTGCTTAGCTGTAGGTTCCTTTAAAGCCCCACCAGCAGCGTATCCTTTTTTCTTCATGGCTCCACCTTTAGCCATTCCCTTTTTCTTCATGCCATTCTTCTTCATCGTAGTCTGCCTCACTGTATAAATTGTTAAACACTCGTTGCGTATCCCATACATACTCTACGTTCTGCTTAGAGTGAAACGTATGTTGGTTAGGTAAAAAGTCAGGTGCACCTTCTCCTGCTTCAAACCACGCTGGGTGAGTTACTCTCACTCTGTTGTTGGGTAACGCAACTATGTTACCTGTGTAGTTACCTGCATCAAGTAACTCAAGCACATGTGACTGCTTGTGTTGTGCAGGGTCATCAGCTACCTCACTGTCTGTGTAGTCAACTGTGAAGTAATACTTACAAGGGTAAAACTCCCCATCTACTTTAGCTATCCACGGCGCTGGGCTTGCACGTTCTAACTTATATACAGAGTGACTGTGAGACATACAATCCCACGGCTGGGCCAGATAGGGGGGTAGCTCTTCAGGCCATTCATCGTAGGGTGTATCAGCTACTAGTGCAGTAAGAGGCATCCTAGCCCACATAGCGCCCCCATGTACATTAGGTGTATACTCATCATAGTCTGACTCACACCCCGTAAATATAACTTGAAAGCTCAGTGTACGATTAGGCATTGTAGTTACAGCTACAACCATACAATGTAAAAACTCACCGTGGTATGCACTCATGTTGTGCGTATACTCACGCCTTACCCATGCTTTAAAATAAGGTATATTACTTTGTAGATACGGCATGAAGGTTCTCCTAGCTTACATGCCGTGTAATATACTCCATATTAAAATAAAAGTCAAGCTATAATAAAGTCAACTATCTGTCCATCTGGGGTACGCAGCTTGTTAGGATTAGGATTATATGCGTACATCTGATTGACTAACTTCAAGTCCTCTACTGGTGTGTCAGGAGTTACCTTGTTAGGTTGCTCTGTGTCTACGTCTTTCTTTACAGGCTCACCTACACCATTCTCAAATACAATATTAACGTGTGTCTGGAAAGGCATGTTAGGCAGAGGTAAGTGAGATATTAAAGTCATTCTACTACAGGCTCTCTTGTACCAAAAGATCTCTGATATGTTAAATCATCACTGTAATCTTCAGCCCATCTGTTCTCAGTAAACGTAGCAAACTCTATAAGAGCCTCTAGATCTATATCCATAGAGTTCATGTACGTCTTCATATCAA
>Ga0222717_10002261_pt1 | contig 15047 bp, 17 predicted proteins | sample C33_18DmetaG_FD_165053 | JGI IMG/M metagenome (GOLD analysis project Ga0222717, IMG submission 165053) | Estuarine water microbial communities from San Francisco Bay, California, United States - C33_18D | ecosystem: Environmental > Aquatic > Marine > Unclassified | place: USA: California...
CGACTTGTATTACAAGATCGGGGATTATGCTCAAAAGGAATTAGGTGTAGGCGCGGAGGAGTTTAACCAAGTCGCTGATCACCGAATTATCACAGCTTTACATAAAGCCATGCTGTTCGATCAGGCTAAACAGGTTACGGCTAAAAAGAAAATTAAGCCGTCACCGACTAAAACTTTGTCTGGTGGCAAAGCAGATTCTAGCAAAGCGGTTCAGTCCGAAAGCGCCCGTAAAACACGGGAGCGACTAAGAAAGACCGGCACGGTAGACGATGCGGCTGCTGCCCTCTTGAATAGGATGAAATAAAATGCCAACAGTATCAGGCACCCTCAAGACCTTTGACCAGGTAGGTAAGCGCGAAGACGTAGAAGACATCATTTACGACATCTCGCCCACGACAACTCCAATGCTTTCTAGCATCGGTTCTTCAACTGCGGCTGCAACGCTGCACCAATGGCTACAAGACGAATTGGCTGCTGTTGCGACCAATGCAAGCGTTGAAGGCGCGGACGCGGGTACAGCCTCTACGATCACTCAGACCGTAAAGACTGCTAACACGCAAATCTTCGACAAGGTAGTTCAGGTTTCTGGAACCGCTGAAGCAGTAGGCACCTATGGTCGCACCAGCGATCTGGCATACGCTATTGCTAAAGCCGGTAAGGAAATCAAGCGCGACATCGAACACAGCTTCGTAGGCGCTGGACAAGCTGGCACCGCTGGTAACGGCACAACTGCACGCCAGTTAACCTCTGCCGCTAACCAGATCGCCGCTGCTACGACCAACACAGCAGGCTCAAACCGTGCATTCACGGAAGCCTTGTTGCTGGACGTTTTGCAGAAGTGTTACGAAGAAGGTGGTGAGCCTAACCAAGTTCAGGTAACTCCTTCGCACTCTGTAACGGTTGCAGGTTTCGCAACGGCGTCAGGCCGTCAGCGTGATTTCGCTACTGGCACCACGCTGGTTAACGCAGTGGACATCATCATCTCACCTTTCGGTCAGGTGTCTGTTGTTCCTAATCGTTTCCTAAACGCCAACACCTGTTTGGTTCTGGACACCGAGTATTGGTCACGAGCAGTTCTGCGTCCGATGCAGACAATCGTCCTGGCTAAGACCGGCGACAGCGATAAGCGTCAGATGTTGACTGAGTTGACCTTGGTTTGTGAAAACGACAAGGCCAGCGGCAAGATCGACGCACTGACTGCGTAAAGTTTGCTCATCCCTCCCCTGAGCAAAGTCTCCCCCTTCGGGGGGAGACACCCTTCTCTACGCCTGCGATTACAACAGCTATGGGTTAAAACAACACAGGGTTATATATGTCTGATTTAAAATCCCATATAGTTCACGACGAGATGGAAGATAGGCTGCATGTGGCGCACACGCAGGACATCACGCCAATAATTCAACAAAACATCCGAGATGCCAACGCGGCTGACAAGCACACTAAATGGGGCGACACCGCAAGAGTTGCGTCTATACCTGCTGTGGTTGTAATGGAGTGGATGAAAGAAGGCATCAACATGATGGCTCCGACATATGAAGACCAGCAAAAGATTAAGAAGAAGCTGAATTCACCGGAGTATGCGTACCTAAGAACCCGAGGCGGTAGACTATGAGCCTATCCACATACGATGGCCTGAAGGTCTCGGTAGCCGATTGGCTGAACCGGGAAGACCTAACCAACGTCATACCAGATTTTATCGAGCTTGCGGAGAACCGTATCTTTCACGAGCTTCGAGCACCAATAAACGAGAAGACAGCAGACCTAACGCTAGGCGACGATGGCTACGTGACCATCCCTTCCGACTACTTAGAGGTCAAGGATCTGTTCTGGAACTACAACCCGCTGTCTCGCGTATCGCTCACCCAGATCCACAGCTATGTCGAGCGCACTGGCGTGGCGCCAGAAGTTTTTGCAAGAGAGCAGTCGAAGCTGCTCGTCTACCCCAACCCAACACAGGTTGCAGGCGACACGCTTCGGATCATTTACTACTTTACCCCAGACAACCTCTCAGCAAACAACACCACCAACGCAATCTTTCAAACGGCCCCTGAGCTGTATCTATACGGCACGCTGGTCGAGGCCGCCAACTATTTAGGCAGCGACGGCTCTCGATGGGAGGGCGCTTACCAGATGGCAATGGGCAGGGCGTTGCAGCACGCCAAGACCAGCGAGTACGCCGGGGCATCTTCACAGGTTCAATCAGGATACTAGGCTATGGCTTCATTTTTTGAGCACATCGGAACCGACGTACAAGATGTGGCCGAGGCAGATGCTCTAGCGGCACAGGCGGCGGCGGAGTTAGCTCAGGCTGCGGCTGAGACTGCGAAAACAAGCGCAGAGTCTTCTGCGGCTAACGCAGCGACATCTGCAACGAACGCCGCGACCTCCGAGAGCAACGCGGCAGCGTCCGCGACATCGATTCAAAATCTGAATACCGCAACTGGCGCGGCGGGGAGCAACGTATCGTTTGATGGCTCCACGAACACGATCACCGTGCCTCGCGGAGACACTGGCGCTCAGGGAATACAAGGCCCAGCCGGAGCAGACGGCGCTGACGGCGCTGACGGCGCTGACGGCGCTGACTCCACTGTCGCTGGCCCACAAGGGCCACAGGGAATTCAAGGTATTCAAGGGCCAGCCGGACAAGACGGCGCTGACTCCACTGTCGCTGGCCCGCAAGGCCCAGCCGGGCAAGACGGACAAGACGGACAAGACGGACAAGACGGAGCTGACTCGACTGTCGCTGGGCCTCAAGGCCCGCAAGGAATTCAAGGTATTCAAGGCCCAGCCGGAGCAGACGGAGCAGACGGAGCAGACGGAGCCGCTGGAACGACATTCGACACCAATGTCCTGACTGTTGACGGGACAAACAACCGCATCGGCGTCAACGACACAACTCCTTCCGTCAGCCTAGATGCCGGTGCCAACACCGACGCACTGCACGTCCCTGTTGGCACCACCGCCCAGCGCCCAACTGGCGCAGCGGGACGTTTCCGCTACAACAGCAGCTTGGCTCAGTTTGAGGGCTACACGGATGCTTGGGGCGCGATCGGTGGCGGCGGCGGCACGAACACCTTCACGGCTGACAGCTTCACCGGCGACGGATTGATTACGGCCTATGCGCTGAGTCAGACCGTTTCCAGCGAGGACAACCTTTTGGTTTTCATCGAAGGTATCTTCCAGCAGCAGGACGCTTTTAGCATCGCCACATCTGGCGGCACGACGACGCTGACGTTTAGCTCTGCCCCTGCTAACGGCAACGCCATACTTATTTACTCAATTGCAGCCGCTGTTTCTGGCAGTAACCTGAACATCGACAGCATGACCGGCGACGGATCGGACACCACGCTGGCGCTGTCTATCGCGCCAGTGAACGAGAACAATACGCAGGTCTTCGTGGACGGTGTCTATCAATCAAAGGCTAACTACAGCATCTCTGGAACTACTCTGACGTTCTCTACGGCTCCACCTACTGGAAGTGCTGTAGAGGTCATGACAATGACTCAGACGGATATTAATGTTCCTGTGGATGGGACTATAACGTCTGCTAAGTTGTCTGGTGATCTTACGCTTCCGGGTGATTTAAGTTTTGCTGATAACAACAAGGCCATCTTTGGTGCTGGCTCTGACCTACAGATTTATCATGATGGTAGTCATAGCTATATTAAAGATAACGGAACAGGCAACTTGCGTTTGCAAGGAGCAACGACTGTTCAAATTACTGACCCATCTTTTACTTCTTATTCTGCACAGTTTAATCCAACAGGTGCGGCAACTCTTTATCATAACAACTCAGCCAAACTAGCCACAACCTCCACAGGCATAGACGTTACTGGCACAGTGACTGCTGATGGTTTGACTGTTGATGGTGGCAGCACACTAGACGCTCTTGAACTAACCGCATCATCTAGTTTCCCTGCTACTGGTTTTAGTCTTAACGCAAATGGCTTTTTGTACGGCATGGCAGGAAGCCAAGGTTTTATTCTGCGAAGCGCGTCAAACTCAAAAGCACTTTTAAACATTTCAGAAAACAATGATATCAGCTTCTACGAGGACACAGGCACAACGCCTAAGTTGTTCTGGGATGCTTCTGCGGAGCGACTTGGAGTAGGAACTACAAACATTGATGGCGCTGTAACAGCATACGGCAACTCAGATACTATTCCTGCCTTTAGTATGGTGTCAGATACTAACCACGGTATGCACATATTGCATCGTGGCACTGATGGTGACTTCAGTTTTGAGCGTGAAGATGCAGGAACAAAAAGTGAATTCATGCGTGTTGATAGAAGCTCAGGCAATGTTTCTTTCAATGAAAGCGTAGGTATTGGTGTTACCCCTTACGCAAACACCTTGTCAACAAGTATAGATTTACAAGACGGTCTTGGTTTATTTGGATATAACAACGGCTTCTATCTTTCAGGTAATGGTTACTACGATGGGGCTTGGAAATATAAGACGTCTGGTGTAGCGGCTAAAATAAACTCAAATAGCACAGGTGATACTGTCTTTAGCAGTGCCGTCAGTGGAAGTGCTAATGGTCCAATTACTTGGGTAGATAACGTAACCATAACCGCATCAGGGCGGGTTGGTATTGGTGTAACAAACCCCGGCTCTTACTACGCTAAAGACCTTGTAGTCGGCGCGGCAGACGAAGGCGGTATCACCATTGCCGGCGGAACTAACGACCAAAACTATCTGATGTTTGCTGAAGGAACTTCAGGTAGTCAAACATACAGAGGATACATTGGGTACGACCACCCCACTGATATGATGCAGATGGTGACGCATGGGGTGCTTCGTTTTTACAACGGAGGATCAAGCTTTGAGATGGGCAGGTTTGATAGCAGCGGTAATTTTGGAATAGGGGTAACCAGCCCTAATGTTCCGTTACATGTAAACGGAGATGCCAAAATAACAGGCGCATATTCTAGCACTACTGGTTTTGGCGCAAATGTTTTTGTCCAATCTACTGGTAAGTTGTTTAGGTCAACCTCATCTCAGCGTTACAAAAACACAATACAAGATGCTACGCATGGATTGACTGAATTACTAACGTTACGTCCTGTGACCTACAAAGGTAACAATGATGGTGATTTAGTCTTTGGCGGGTTGATTGCTGAAGAAGTGCATGACGCTGGTTTGACAGAGTTTGTTCAGTACAACGAAGAAGATCAGCCTGATGCCTTAGCATACGGCAACATGGTTTCACTTTGCATCAAAGCAATCCAAGAGCAACAAGAAACAATTACTGCGCTTACTGCACGAATTGAACAACTGGAGAACAACTGATGGCTTTAACTAAAGTATCCAGAGGACTCCTTAGTACAAGTATTGTAGACAACGGTAATGCCACGGCTATTACGATTGATAGTAGTGAAAATGTAACTTTTTCAGGCACAGCCACGATGGATGATGCTCATGTACCCTCTAGCGGTTCTTATGAGGTAGGCGGCACAGCTTCAGGCACTACGGCAATTGGGTCATTAAGCAATTCGGCGGGGAAACTGACTTTAGATACAGACAGCACACGAAGTATCCACTTTAAAACAGGTGGTAATCTTAGACAATTTATTGATGGTAGCACCGGCGATATCAGCTTCTACGAGGACACAGGCACAACGCCAAAAATGGTGTGGTCTAGTTCTGCGGAGTCTTTGGGTATTAATGTTACAGACCCTATTTATCCTCTTGAAGTTCAAGGAGAAGTAGGTATTGAGCTATACAACGCATCTGGCGGGGGTGGTGTTTTAAACCTTAGACCGTCTCTAGGCGATGCTAATAAATATAACATGAGCATTAGCTCGTATGACCATTCTGGTGGCGGCACAGGCCCAGCAGACGGTATTAGTATTAATGCTTTTGATGGCGTTAGTATTGCAACAGGTTCTAGCACTGCAAGACAGGAACGCCTCCGCATAGATGCCAGCGGCCGTGTGACAATGCCTTCTCAACCTGCGTTTTCAGTTAGACCTTCATCAAGCCAAAACAATCTCCCTATTAATGGAAATAGAACTGTAATTTTTGGTACTGAAGTTTTTGACCAAGGCGGTAATTTTGCAAGTAATACGTTTACTGCGCCAGTTACGGGAAGGTATCAATTTAACGCAGCTATATACTGCTTAACTGTAGATAGTGCGACTGAGTATGTTCAACTTGCTTTGAGGACTTCTAATAGACTTTATTACTACATTTTTAGCACTAATACTCTTAGCCAAGACGCTTTTTATATGAGCTTTCCTTTGAGTGTACTAGCAGACATGGATGCAGGTGACACCGCTACTCTTGAATTTCAGTTACCAAATAGTGGGACAGCGCAGATGGATGTTAACCCCGTAAGTTATTTTTCAGGCTACCTAGTAGCGTAAACAACCACGCGAAATAACGTATCTTAAAGGAGATAAAGATGGCAACAATTACATTAACAGTAGAAGTAACAGATACAGAACAAGCAATCTTGCTAAATGATTTGTTAGACATTGATGAATGGCTTCAAGCTGCAATGAATGGAAAGAAAGCTAACTGTTGGAAGCGTATGCAACAGGAGTGGACTACAAAGCTAATGAATGACGATAGCTTCACAGACTCTATACCTAGCAACCAAGCAGATTTTGTAGCTCTTGTAACTGCTAGAGAAGACTATCTAACCCGTAGTGAACGGGGCGCAGCGGAGAACAACTAATGGCTTTAACACAAGTTCCAATAGAACTATCAAGTACTCCGGGGATCGTTGACAACTCCAATACTACTGCGATCACGATTGATAGTAGTCAACAGGTTGGTATTGGGACTAGCAGTCCTGCAACTTTAAGTCATATTTCATCAGGATATGTAGCACCGACAGGTGGTGTTGATTCGAATATTAAATCGTTAATCTCTAATGCTTCTTCTGGGGCAAACTATGTAGGGCTTGGCTTATTGTCTGGAAACAATGGCGGCTCTTTTATTCACTTTGGCGATACTGACGATATGGATGTAGGTGTCATAGCGTATTTCCATGACAATAATAGAATGCAGTTTAGCACCAACGGTGCAGAACGCCTCCGCATATCTAGCGCAGGCAATGTGGAACTAAAAGGCGGTCAAGAGTTAAGAGTCTATCGTGGAGACAACGCCACATACGGATCAATAAAGTATCTCACTGGTTCTGGTGGTTTACAGCTTAACGACAAGAATGGCGATGGCATATCTTTCGTTCAGGCTGATGGTGCTACTCAGTATGGCAAGTTTGATGCCGGCGGCAATCTGTTGGTGGGGGGTACTAACTCACGCCCTGCTGAGTTTTCACACCCGAAAGGAATCAGTTTCCGTGGAGACATTGGTCAAATACAAGCATCGACTGATGGCAATATCCCGATTGTTATCAACAGGGACAGCTCGGACGGCGATCTAATCTACATGCTTAGTGAAGGGTCAGTCGTAGGTAGTATTGGTAGCTATTCAGGTGTTGTTAGTTACTTAGTTTTAGACCCAAGAGCTAACGGTGCTGGACTAATCGGTTTGTCTAACGAAATTGCCCCAGCAAACGAATCGGGCAATCCCTCAGATGCGGCTAAAAACCTTGGGAGTTCAAGTAGACGCTTCAAAGACCTCTACCTGTCAGGCGGTGTTGTCTTTGGCAGCACTGGCGGCTCAGTCACAAGCAAGACGCTGGATGACTATGAGGAGGGTACTTGGACTCCTACAGCGTCAGCAGTCACTACAGCGCCTACCATAACATACGATTCCCGTGGGGGAGGTTATACAAAAGTTGGCAACATGGTTACAGCTTGGTGTTATATATATTCTAGTTCTATATCAGGTGCTTCTGGCTATCCTTTAATAACAGGTTTGCCCTTTCCTATAGATACAACCGATATTTCTTATGCAGGGGCGGCAATGGGTATTACCACAGGTGTTACAGGTAGTTTTGACAGCTACATAGTCGGTAGTTACGTCCGTTTATGGGGGGCTTCTTACGCTAGTAGTGGCTATATTACCTTCACATTGACGTACCCAACTGCGAGCTAGTCACGATACAACAATACGCCTAGTGGACGCTAGGCACAGACAGTCCAGCCAAAGGAGATAAACATGGCACTTTCAGAAACATCAGTAGAAGACAAGATTGAAGTAGTAGATTGCGGAGGCTGGAAAACTATCCAAGTCCGTACAGCTACTATCATCAGCAGAGACGGTGAAGAGATCAGCAGATCCTGTCATCGCCACACAGTATCACCCACTGACGATTGGTCAGGTGAAAGCACAGAGGTTCAAACCATGTGCACTACGTTCCACACTTCAACAGCTATAGCAGCTTATAACGCTGCACAGACGGAGACACCGTAATGGCTACATGGACTATTTCAACTTTAGAAAGCAACACCGCAGATGGCGGAGTAATTGTTGCCCACTGGCGCGTAACTGAAGAAGAGACTTTAGGTGAGAACACTTACTCTGCATCTTCTTACGGCACTGTAGGCTTTACACCTGACGCATCTTCTGAAGGCTTTATCGCCTATGACTCCCTTGATGAAGCTACGGTAATTGGCTGGGTTCAAGAACAAGTAGATCAAGATGCTATTGAGGCCAGCTTAACGGCTAACATTGAAGAACAAAAAGCACCTGTAACATCAACTGGCACACCTTGGTCATAAGCCTTTGATTTAGATACAACTTTCAGTAGAATCGACAACATCTACCCTGCTACACCGCGTCCGCGACAGCACACAACCCCCTTGGAGCTATATGGACTTTCGATACTTCAAAATCGAAGACTTTGCGTGCAGCGAGACCGGCGAGAACGAGATCCGGTGGGACTTCGTGTCTGCTCTCGATGACCTGCGCGGCGTTTGCGGCTTCCCATTCATCATCACATCGGGGTACCGCTCGCCAGCTCACAGCGCCGAGGCCGCCAAGGCAAGGCCCGGACAGCACACTCTGGGCATTGCGGCGGACATTAAGGTCACTGGCGGGGCGCAGCGGCACGCGATTGTCAGCAACGCCATCAAGCTCGGGTTCAAGGGCATCGGTGTGGCGAAGACGTTTGTTCACGTCGATAGGCGCGAAACAGACCCGATGATGTGGCAATACTCCTAGTGGATGTCGAGCAGCGCCTGACGCGCTTCGAGGAGAAGCTGGACACGATCAATGACGCACTGGTCTCACTGGCCCGTATCGAGGAGCGCGTCACGACGATATTGAAACACAACGACAGGATTCACGAGCAGGTCAGGGAGCTAGACAGCCGGATTGATGAGCTTGAGTCACAGAGCGCGGTGCAGGAGTTCACACTTGGCAGGGGTGAAAGATTGTTTTGGATCGGTATGACGGTGTTTGCCGGTCTTTTAGCCAGCGGAGTGGCGGTATGAAATTACTAGGCGAATTGATCGGGCCGGTCACAGGACTGATCTCCGAGTTTGTTGAGGACAAGGACAAGTCTAAGGCGCTGGCGCACGAGATCGCCACCATGGCCGAGAAACACGCCAACGACATAGCCAAGGCGCAGATAGAGGTCAACAAGGTTGAGGCGGCAAGCTCTAGCTTGTGGGTCAGCGGATGGAGACCGGCTGTGGGCTGGGTTTGCGTGATGGGCATGGCCGGTAACTTCATGGTTATCCCGTTCGCTAATTTCGTTTTAGCTTTGCTCGACATCGACGTGAGCATTCCGCTTGTCCCGCTCGACACCATGATGCCTGTACTTATGGGCATGTTGGGGCTTGGCGCGATGCGCTCGTTTGAAAAGACAAAAGGAGTAAGCCGCTAATGGCACTGGAATCCAGCACATACATAAACGGCTTGGTGGTGACCAACCCCACCAGCTCGGACAACATCAGCGACGGCGACAACCACATCCGCTTGCTGAAGAGCACAATCAAGGCCACGTTCCCCAACGTCACTGGCGCAGTCAGCAGTACGCATACGGCTATTAACAGCGCGGTGACCGAAGCCAACGCGGCAACCAACGCCAACACCGCAAGCAAGATCGTCAAGCGCGACGGCTCTGGCAACTTCAGCGCCGGGACGATCACAGCCGCGTTGAGCGGAAACGCATCCACGGCATCGACGCTCCAGACCGCCAGAACCATTGGCGGCGTCAGCTTCAACGGCGGCGCGAACATCAACCTGCCCGGCGTTAACACCACCGGCAATCAGAACACTTCAGGCAACGCAGCAACCGCTACGCAACTGGCGACAGCCAGAACAATCGGCGGCGTTTCCTTTAACGGCACTGCCAACATCAACCTCCCCGGCGTTAACACCGCCGGTAACCAGAGCACATCAGGAAACGCGGCAACCGCAAGCCGGTGGGCCACCGCCAGATCAATAACATTAACTGGCGGCGTTAGCGGGACAACAACCATTCGCGGAGACGCCAACGTATCCATCAGCGCAACAGTCGCAGATGACAGCCACAACCACGTTATTTCTAACGTAGACGGCCTTCAAGCCGCGTTAAACGCAAAGGTTGATAACGGACAGGTTCTAACCAACGTGCCCTCTGGCGCGGTATTCACCGACACCAACACGACCTACTCGGTTGGCAATGGCGGACTTACGGAAATCAACTTCACCAGCGCCTTGAATAGCAAGCTGGCTGGCATTGAGAGCGGAGCGAAAGGGGATCAGACCGCGACGGAGATACGGTCATTGCTGACCACCGTCGATGGCTCTGGATCTGGCATTGATGCTGACAAGGTTGATGGATACAACATCAGCACCTCTGCAACTGGCAGCGATGCAAACACCATCTACTTCAGGACGTAGCCTTGAGCATTTTCGTTGGCGGATCAGAAATAACCGAGATCAAGATCGGAGCAACCACGATCAACGAGGTCTATGTCGGCAGCACGTTGGTGTGGTCAGCGAACCACCGAGTTACGCAGGGCTATGCGGGTACGAGCACCTTTAATGTCTCTGGCTTCCAGACAACGCGGGTAGGCGGCAGTAATTTAGGGTCAGTTTCACCTACTCGACTTAACGGTGTAGACATTGAGGGGATTCGCGTGACCTACCAAGATTTTGGTTACGGCACCCCGTTCAAGAAACTAGAGGTTTGGGTAGACGGTCAACAGAGCGAGAACCTTTTTTCTTCGGTTTCTTTCAATTCAATGGGAACCAAATACACAGGAAGCGGAACGGGATACAGCTATTTTCAGTATCCGTCTAATCATCAGAGCTTCCAAGATGTGACAGTTTGGCAGTGGCAGCTTACGACTTCAGAGAGAGCAGACTTCGACGGGTCAGGAGTTGTTGAGGTGGAGTTCGCGTAATGCCTTACATACCTCTACGAAAAATAGGCGCAGGCGGAATCGTCACAGATCAAGATCCTTATGATCTGGAGCTAACGCAGTTCCCTGACGGCAATAATGTGACGTTTCACAGCGGACGCATCGGCAAGGCGTTGGGGCACAGCGTTCGTGAGTCGCTGAGTTTCTCCCCCACCGCCGTGCAGGGATGGCTGTATGGCGGCAACAACACGTTGGTGATCGGAAGTCTCAACAAGCTCTATCGCTTCGATGGGACTACGGTCACGAACGTGACCAAGACATCGGACTCGACCAACTACTCAAACTCGCCGCGATGGCAGGGGGCGCAGCTAGGCACGGCGATGATGATGAACAACGGCTCCGAGGCACCGCAGTACATGCTGCCCTCCGGCACTCGATTTGCCGATCTACCCTCGTGGCCCAGCAACTTGGTCACGCAGTGTCTGAAGCCCTTCAACAGCTTCTTGGTTATGACCGGCTACGAGATCGGCAGCAGCAAGCGGCCATTCACCGTCCGCTGGTCAGACGAGTACGACCCCTCCAGCATCCCCGGATCCTATGACATTACCAGCACAACCAACTTATCAGGTGAGACAACTCTGGGCGGCTCTAACGGCGAGCTGGTCGATCAACTGACGCTGAACAACTCGAACATTATTTACGCAGAGCGCGGCGTGTTCGCCATGGACTTCATCGGCTTCCCGCTGGTGTTCAGCTTCCGCGAGGTCTTCAGTGATGACGGCATCATTAACCGAGGCGCTGTGGCCTCGATCCCCAACGGCCATGTGGTCGTGGGCCAGAACGACATCTACTTGCACGATGGATCGCAGAAGCGAAGCATCGTAGACAACAAAGTGCGACGCACTTTCTTCAACGACTTAGCCGACACGCGGTCAGTTTTCTGCCAGACGATCCCAGACACGACTGAGGTGTACATCTGCTACGCGGACGATGACGCCGCAGACTCGCAGTCTGCGAACCGTGCGCTCGTATACAACTGGAAACAGGACGCTTTTACGTTCATCGACCTGCCAAACGTCAGGGCTTTGACCGTGGCTGACCGCATGGACACGTCGGGCAACTACACCAACTCGACTGCAACTTGGAACGCATCCAGCGACTATTGGTCAAACGTGTCGCTGGGCACGCAGGCCAACAACATTAAGCTGTTTGCCGCTGACTCCGTTGGCGACAAGATCCAAATGATGAACGACACAAACGGCCTGTCGGGAACCGCAATGCCTTCGTACTTAGAAGCAACCAAGATTGATCTGGATCAGGTGCTGGGCCAGTCAACTCGCAACATCAAGCAGCTAAACGGGATCATGCCCCAGATAGAAGGCACTGGCACCGTGCGCGTTCAGATCGGCATTAGTGATGCACCGCAGGACGGTATCCGCTGGCAGGTCGATAAGACCTTCAACGTCGAGTCTGATCACAAGATCGACTTCCGCACATCTGGCAGGTACTTCGCGCTGCGAATCGAGTCGAACTCAGCGTCCGACTACTGGCGTCTGACCGGACTCGATATCGACGTGCAGGAGGTGGCAGGACGATGAGTTATATACCTTCAAGCACTTCCGCTGATACGGCGGTGGGCCTGCGTAGCTGGCTGGTTCAGGAGCTAAACAGAATCGCCAACGGATTCACCGTTGCGGGGCAAACAACAACGCTGCCATTGCTGACCGTGGAGCCATCGAAGCCAGAGATTGGTCAGGTGGTGTTCGCAGACGGCACGGCTTGGAACCCTGGGAGCGGCAGGGGTTTGTACTACTACGACGCTGGCTGGCAGCACATAGCATAGGAAAAGAAAATGGGTTTATTTTCATTCGGAAGCAGCAAATCAAAAAGCAAATCTAACAGTTCCTCGAACACATACGTTGATCCGACTCAACAGCCGTTTCGTCGAGATCTTATGCAGCAGGCGCAGCAACTTAGCAATCAAGGTATGCCCGTTGAGGGTGTTGCGGGTATCAATCCCAACCTCGCAGGCGCACTGCAAAATCAGTACATGGGCGGCAACATGCAGGCCGGTGCTGGCGCGGGTCTCATGGGGTCTGGCTCTGCTCTGGCTGGCGGGTCTGGCTCCGCGTTAAATTTCAGTAACGCTGCAATGATGGGAGGGCCACGCGGCGGTATTCGTGCAGCCTTCGGCGCAGGCAATCGTTACGCCGGAGGCGTTGCAGGAGGCGGCATAGCCCAAGGATCTGGCGTGAACTCTGACATGGCTAACGAGATGGCAGGAAACGCCGTCAACGCGAACGCCGCTGTTAATCAAGGCGCAGACGTAGGATCTGCTGGACGCTACGGCGATCAGGCGATGATGGGTACAGCCGCACAGGGCCAAGGGCCAAACCTTGGTATGGCCTCGCAGATTGGAGGTATGGCAGGCCAATCGGCTGGCGCACAGAACCAAGGTTTCAATCAGAACAACCTCAGCAACTACATCAACAACGATGTTTTGCAGGGGCAGATTAACGCAGCAACGCGAGACATATCACGAAATCTCAATGAGAACCAGCTAACAGCGAGCGCGTCTAACGCTGCGGCATCTGGTAACAGCGGCTCAAGCAGGCGCGCAGTGATGGACGCCATTGCCACTCGTGGCGCTAACGACAGATCTGCGGACGTGTCTTCGCAGATGCGTGGGCAGGCGTATAATCAAGCTGTTGGAATCGAAGCAGGCAGAGCGCAGCAGAACGCGCAGATGGGTCAGCAGAATCAGCAGTTCAACACCGGCCAATCTAACAACATGTTGTCTCAAGGCATCAACACCGCTACGGGCGTAGACGCCATGAACACCGGCTATCGCCAGCAGCAGGGTATGGCAAACCAGAGCGCGTTTAACCAGATGACGGGGCAAGGCTTTGGCATTGATGCGGCAACGGCTAGTCAAAACGCTGGCTTCGGTCAGCAGGCGAACATGTACAACGCGCAGGCCGGTAACGCCTTGCTGGGTCAAGGCTACGGCATTGGTGCATCGCAGCTTGAATCTAACTTGGCTCGGCAGCAGCAAGGCAATCAGTTCAACGCTGGACAGTTTAATCAAGCAAGGCAGTTCGGTGCGGGTGTCGGTCAGAACGCATTTAACACCAACCAGCAAAACCAGCAGTTTGGTGCCAGCTTGGCCGCACGGCTTGGGGCGCAGGGAACAAGCGACATGCGAGCCGGTGCCAGCATGTACAACACAGGCGTGGAACAACAACTTGCAAGTGGGCAGTACGGCAGGGACTTTGAGCAGCAGCTACTAAACCAGCAGTTCCGTCAAGGCATGGCACCGTACAACTCTCTTAACTTCTACAACCAGATCGTTGGAGCGCCTAACAACTTGTCCAGTGCCAACTCAAGCAGCACCGGAAGTTCTAAGAGCCGAAACTTCGGATTTGGATTGGGATAAGGAAATAGAATGGGTATTTTTAGTTATATAGCCGACAGCTTTACCAACCGTGGCGCGTTAGATCTCGTTACCGCAAAAGACAAAGAGACCCTGGCTAACACAGCGTTCTTGAACGAGACCAAGCCCATAACGCAAGCGTTCACGCCGCAGGCTAACAACTTGGTTGCGCAGGAGTTTGCACAGCAAACCATGACTGCTCTGCCTCGCACAGCGCAAGAACTAGATCCAGGTCAAATGGGGCCACCGTTGCCTAACGCGCAAACATACAGCGATCCTGCGGCTGCAACCCGTCGATACTACGACAGGTTGGCTGACCAAGAGCGTGCTAGAGAGACAGCAAGAGCGCAGGAACAGTTAAGTGATCCTATGTTTCGCTTTAGAGACACCATGACCGATGTGGC
>Ga0222717_10002263_pt1 | contig 15031 bp, 17 predicted proteins | sample C33_18DmetaG_FD_165053 | JGI IMG/M metagenome (GOLD analysis project Ga0222717, IMG submission 165053) | Estuarine water microbial communities from San Francisco Bay, California, United States - C33_18D | ecosystem: Environmental > Aquatic > Marine > Unclassified | place: USA: California...
CTCCCACGCTTCATTTACATTCGGAGTAGAAGGATCGTCCGCCTTTAGAGTGCCGTCAGTATTACGCGCTCGTACCCGCTCTTTTTTCAAGGGGTTTCCATCAGGGTCCAACCCACGAGCGGCAAGCTCTTCTGCGCTTGGAGGCTTAAATCTACTCATGTGTCACCTTTACGCTGCTGCGATTGTTCCGCCAGTATCTGAACGCTTCCAGTTTGTACCGTCGGAAAATGCCAAAATTGCAGAACCTGCTGCGCCGTTAGACACAAATACAACTGTCCCCGCTCCTGCGTCAGAAGCAGAAGGTGCGTTTGCCACAGTGTATGTTGGAACTTTGATGTCCCCGATAAAACCGTTTGTTGAGTTTACGGGTCCTGAAAAATTCGTAGTAGCCATGTTTTTCTCCTCTCGTGTCCGAGGTCAACTCCCATGGCTTGCAAGGCCATGAAATCTATACCGAGCATTATTGCTCCAGATGTAGAATATCACACCAGACAAAAAAAGAAAGGGGCTACCGAAGTAGCCCCCAGTTTGGGAGGAGGTATATGAAAGTACCCTCCCAGACTATAGCACGTTTTACGCTCCGGGGGAACCGAAGACTGCGCGTGGATCGCTGAAGCCGAAGCTATAGCGTTCACGAGCCTTAAAGCGCATGTTGCCAGTGTCGAAGTCTGCTTCCATGTTAGTGGACAAAGCAGAACGCTCGAAGTGGACAAAACCACGAGGTGCGTCGGTCATGACGAAGAACGCATCTGGATCAGTCAGGAAGTCGTTAACGGCATAACCGTTTGGCAACATACCCATTGACCGGATGGCGTTAGTGTCGTTGTCCGCTGTGCCAACACGCAAGTTTGAAACCATCAAACGCTCTGCAACGAATTGCAGTTGACGTGGAATGACCAACTTGGTGCCGCGCAGGGCGACCTTCAACCCACGCTCGTCAACGAAACCAGCAATGCTGATCAACGCGTCTTCCAAAGAAGTCTCGTTCAAGTCAGCCGCAGTTGTCGGTTCGTTGGCAAACGTACCACCGTTGGTTAGCGGGTGGTCTGTCGCACAAAGTGCAACGCCGTCACCACCAGCAGTTGCACCAGCAGTGAACGCAGTGTTCAACACAGATGCAGCTTTAACCTGCTTGGTGTGAGCCATAGAACGCGCAAGCGCCTTCGTATAGCGTGAGCCAAGACGGTCGTACAGGTTGTCTTCAATCGCTTCTTCCGTTATAGAGAACGCAAGCGCGATTGTTTCGTGGTTGTAACGAGCAGTGTATGCTTCGTTAGCTTCGTCAAAATTGACGGCAGAACCTTCCGATTTGGTTGGTGCTGCGCCGAACCCACTCAACATCACTTCCTCTTCAAACGCTCGGTCTGAAGATTCCGTTGTGTAGATTTCCGCGTGTTGGTTTTCGTACCGAGAGTACTCCATACCAAACAGCGCGTTGAGGCCCGGTTCTAGCTCTTTCGCTAGTTGTGCGCGAGAAATAGCCATTCTTTAGACCTCCTTAAACGCCAGTAGTCGACGGAGTACCAGCAACAATCGCGCCATTGGCGGAGTTGAAGCTGTTATTCAATCGAACAATTACAGGGATACCAGCCGCTGTGAAGTCACTGTTCTCAGGGTCATCTTGGATGCCCATGATGCGCAGTTGCAATGCAGCAGTGGTGGCGATTGTGCTAACACCCAACTTAGCAGATGAAATACCAGAGGCTGTAGTGCCTGAAGTACCAGCCGCAAAGTTTGCGTTTGCGAACACATGACCCTGCGCAGTTGCTTCGCTAGTCAGTGAAGCGTCTGAGCAGATAACAAATGTCTGCATTGGGTTGTCATACACGAAGGCTTTGACGGGATGATTAGAATCCGCGCCTGACCCGGGCCAGTAGTTTGAGAAAACTTTCTCACCAGTGGTCGACGATACATATTCGCATCCCCAGAACACACCAAGTAAACCTACCGTTCCACCAGCAGCCGCGCCAACAATATCAATAAAGCCTGTTGACAGCGGTATTACGGGTGAACCTTGGTAAATCGCGTTAGTGTTTCCAGAGGCGATACGATACTCGGTCGCACCAGTGGTGTTTGCAGCCTGACCGACTACACCAATCGGACGAAGTCCGAAGGCACCGTTAGTGTTTGCCATTGTAGCAATCCTCTTTCAATTAGTCGGAGTCTCTACGAGAGCCCCCGAACGATACACGACTTTGCCGACTATTAGTTATCGGCATTGAAGGATGTTGCTCCTTCATAAGGTCCTGATCTACGGCAGTCATCTGTTCGCGGGTTCTGCCCCCGTAATATTCAGTTCTTTCGTGAGCCGTTTCAACAGGGAGTCGACACAGCATCAATCCGCCTTGACCTATAACGCCCTCATATCGACCATCGTCAATAGTCGGAGCCTCATAGTCTGGATATTCATCTTTCCGGACAGGTTCCCATCCTTCACGCAGCTTGGCATTGACATTCATTTTGTCCTCTTCGCCTCGCATTGCAACTCGTATCCAACGATGCACATACCCATCTGGTGGCGTAGGTGCTTCAAGGTGACTGGGCGGTGCCCATGGTTTTCTGCGCGAGTCTGTGTCCCGCGTTGTAGTCTTGCGTGGTGATCTGTTAGCCATATTCTCAATCCTTTACAAACTTTGCGTATTCCTCAAGCGGTACGCCTAGCTTCTTTGCAATCGCAACTTGAGAATGCGTTAGCTTCACCGACCTGCGCCCCTGTTTAGTGCTGCGAGATGCAGAGGAGTTCCCCGAGGCGACAGGTGCTCCACTTCCCGACTTCTTAACCGTCTGAAACTTGTTCGGAAACTCCGAACGTAAGCGACGGTCAATTTCAGTATAGTACTCATCGCCGTTCGGGTCAAACCCCTCATCTTCGACAAGTGTTGCATGGATGGCATATGTGGCAGATGTAAGTAATCTATCCGTGCCAAACCACTCGTTCTTCTCTGCCCACGCCACAGCTTTTGGATCCGGTTGCGGAGCCTGCTGTTGTGGTTGTGGGGCAGGTTGTGCTTGCGCAACAGGCTGTCCCGGTTGCAATGGAGGTTGCTGTGGCTGTTTGGCCTCACGTTCAACCCGCGCTTTCGCCTGCCGATGACGCTCCATCTCGTTGTTCAAACGAGACAGCTTTTCTTGCGCCTCCAGCATCTTATCGCTATCACCTCGATCCGCTGCATCCTTGTACTGGATCTTTGCAGAGTTCATCTCGATGTTTAAACGGTTGCCATATTCCTGCACATAGCCTCGGTCGAGAAGCCGAAGACGATCCTTCATCTTCTTGTTCTCTTCCATTAACTGTGAAGATAACCGCAAGGCTTCCTGCTTATCGCGCTCTTCTTTGCGATACTTGTCCGTCAGCTTTTTAATTCGCTTTTGAACACCCTTGCTGTAGTCGTCTAACTCTTCGCTCTCCTCCGCGGCCTCAACCTGCTGCGGTTCAGGTTCTTCCTGAACGGAGACCTCTGGTTCAGGAGACGCCTCTTTTGCAGGATCCTCCGACGCAATGTCTTCAATCTCTACTTCAATCTCTTCGGTTTCAACTTCTTCAGACGTGTTTGACATCATCAGGCTCCATTAGGGTTGCAATTACTTCGTCGTCGTTAATAATCCGGACCTCTCCGCCCTCGATCTTAAATCGAGAACCTGAGTAGCGACCGATGCAAACCCACTGTCCTTCTTTGCACCACGGCTCACCAAACTTGTCTTTGTCGCCATAAGCCAACGGCCCTAGCTTTAAGACATATGCAACAACCGTAGCCACCGATTCTCTTTCCCGAACTTCGTCAGGTAAGTGAATGCCGCCTTTTGTTTTGAGTTTCCCCTGATAAGGCATTACCAGCATACGCCATCCTGTAGGCTGCGGTAATCTTTCAAGAAGGGGCTTTTCGAGGAGCGAGGGATCTAACACCCGCTCGTCAGCGTTAATGTACGCGCTTTCTAAAGAAGGACCGTCTGACGTATCAGAGCTTCTTTCCTTATTTATTTTCTGCGCGACGTGATCAGGAAGATATAAGGTCTTCGACATCGTCAGCGTTTCTCTCCAGCAGGGACTTCATTTCTTCTTTAGCAAAAGAGAGTCCCCGTATCTCTCCCACCATCATTTTATAGGTCTCCCAGTCTTTAGCAGACCCGTTGGCTAAAGAGCGAGCAATGTCTTCTTCACGCTCTCTCAACAACCTATACACATATTTTGCGAAGTCGACAACATCCATTATAGGATATCCTTGTATTCCTCTTGTAGGTCAGATGTGATTGGACCACCCTCCACCCACTCGTTGCATGTGTTTTCACTACTACACACAAACTTGAGTAGTTGGCAATAGCCCGTGTCCCCAGACTCGTCTCCAATGCAATCTTGCATATCCTCGGTCTGATTGTACATTCCGCACGTTCCGCAGCTTTCATCATTGCGAAATGCCGAGCTAGTGTTGGGCTCACGATACCCGTATTCCTCAACCGCTATCTCACGGTTAGCGGCGTTTAGCTCGTCATCTTGCGTTGGGAGAGGACAACTCTTACCGTCGTCATCACTCTCCATTTTATCTACGGGCATCCCATCAGGAAGCACACTGATCATAATCGTAGTCATTAGTAACACTTCCCACGTTTGGAGTTGTCACGGACATCCCCCTGACGAACCTCTCCGCCCATAGCAAACTTTTTAGTCATGTTCTCTGACGTACCCTTAGACCCCGTCACAGGTTTCATGCCATCCCGTACAGGAGTTCCGACAGGGAGCTCAGAGGTGCCCAACGCCTTTGAAATCTTTCTTTTGTAAGGCATTTGTAAGGTTTTATCACCACCCATTTTGCCGGGAGTGGATGGATCCGACGCTATCGTAGGTGTGCTAGGCAGCTTCTTCTTAGCTTTCCTGCCGTACTTTGCCGTGTTATTGCGGCCCTTCTGCGTATTATAACGAGAAGTTGGGTTTTTCTTATCGTCGCTCGCAGCTTCGGACACTGCGTCTTCGATGGCCTTCTCAGTAGCTTTAGAAATCATAACTATTATCCTTTTTGAAAGTGGGGCATGTCTACAAACGGTGTGCGGTTCTGCGACACCCGTAACTTAACGTAATCATTGTACGCCTCTAACATCGTACCATCCCAGTCTAGGATGTTGTCGATATGCCAAGCCCCTCCCCATTTAAGCTGCTTGATGCCCATGTCCTTGGCGGTCTTTACAATCGCGTCACCTACATCGTCGTAAAACTTCAACTCCCAGCAAACTCTAGGCCCCAGAAAAACCATAAAATCAAAAGCCATTCCATCCAGATGTTTACTTTTCATGGTTTTCGACGCGCCCGAATCCACAAGCGCCCGTTGCTCTTCTATGGTCCTTAACCCTCCAAGATTAGGGATGCCAAAATCATACGGCGTATTGTGTATGGCAGTACGAACCAATGTATATAGCTCGTCATCAATTCCTTCGATACGGTCCAGACTACGCTGGCTTAACTTAAACTCGCTCATGTTACTTCCTCTTAAAAAAGGCTTGCGCCCCGCGGACACCGAAACTGGCTGAAATTGCAATTCCAAGGCTGTAAAAATACCAGTCCGGGGCCTTGTTAAGCTGCTGAAAGCCGCGGTCAACCCAGCCTTCCGCGCCCGGAATCCAACACAAAATCAATGGGATAGACAGGATTACTACGAACCATTCGTCTTTCCAGCTTGATTTTGCGCCCTCTGCCATGATGCGCTCCCAGTCAGCAACGCTTGTCTTTTCAGACAATAATATCTGGGCTTTCGCCTTCGCCTCAGTTAGCTTTAGCTCCGCAGCAGCAGCGTTCTTATCGGCTTTGCCTTGTAACCAAGAGCCTGCAAGGTTTGCTATCGGCCCTAATGCAGCGGTAAAGATACTCATTTCTCAGACCCCAGCCACGCGGCAAAAGCTCCCGTCATGGCCCCAGAGCAGACGCTAATCATTGCGGATTGTTGCGTTGACAAGTCATCAAGGCTCATCCCCCACTCCAAAACGCGGATATACATTATGGTCATCACCAGCATCATAAGACGCGGCATGATCTTCCAAGCCAGTATCTTTTCCATCACGTTTTCCCTTCTCCAGCCACGCTTTTGCTATGCCGTGGTGATGCGTTATTATAACAACTTTTCCACGGTTGTCATACACAACATATTGAGCCTGTTTTACCTGTACAAGTTTCACCCATTTGCCAACTTATCCACACCCCAAATCATTGCCGCAGTTCCCGCTAAAAAAACTGTAATTCCTAACGTCAACGAAATCCCCCAAAACAACCTGTCCCTAGCAGCAGCTTTCGCCTCTAATGCGTCTTTCTGGCGCTTTCGTGCCTCGGCCTGCTCACGCACAACCAAGTCCCACATGCCCGGTGGACCGTACAACATGCAAGTGCTGCGAAGGGTGTCCATAGCTTCTTTGTGAGCCATTTTAGCTTGTGCTATAGCAAACCCTTCTTCCTCTGAAGAAGTTAAACGACCCAGCGGCCCCTTGTGTTTACCTTTTTCTGCGAGGTTGATGTCCGCTTCTAGTTTGGCTAGTTTGCCAAAATGCGGCATAAGGCTGTTCATGTCTTTTCCAGCTTGAACAGCCGAACTAATGCCACCCGCTATTTTAGTGACTGCACCCGCTAACGCTAGTACCTCTATCATTGGCAGTCCCTACCTTATTCACTAGAACGAGCCAGCAAATCTCTGTGGCCTAGCTATCGGACTAAATCGTCGATTAACCATTCCACCAGAAGCGTACTTGCTTTGTCCTGCCTTGCTCAACGCAATAGCTACAGCCTGTTTTTGAGGCTTGCCTGCGTCCATTTCCGTCTCAATGTTCTTACTGATAACTTCCTGAGACTTTCCCTTTTTTAGCGGCATTATCCCCTCCGTTGCATAGCCATCTGCTGGATCTCAGCGTTAACCGCAATACGCTCACGGTTAACTTCATTACGATCTCCAGCGATTTCTTCCTGCAAGTTCATTCGAGCGTTGTCTAATCGATCACGCTGCTCGACTTTGTTCGTCTCCAACTCCAGCTTGGCAGCGTCGTTTACCGCCTCTTGCTCTTGTTTCTGACGACGGAGCTCTAACTCCTGCATACGGATAGCTACCAACGGATCTGGCTCGTTCGGGTTCTCGGGCATTAGCCTTGCCAATACATCCGCCATGATCTTCTGCTGGTACAGAACGACCAAGTTTTCTACTTCCTGCTGGTTCTGCATGTCCACCTGTAACTGCTGCTCGTACTGAGCAACAGAATCCGAGCTTACCGCACCTACTTCTGCCATCATCTTCGCTCCGCTCAACGCCTGCTTGACCTCGTCCATAGCCTGCTTCTTCGCAAGCATACTGACGTGCTCCTGCAAGTGAGACATAAACGATCCCATAATCTGCGGAGAAGTCGCCACAATCGGAGTCTTCATAAACATGATATGGATGTCGATATGCGCCTCGTGGTTCTGCTCTGGGAACGCCCGTAAAATGTCCCCCATAAGCGCCTTGGCATTCTCCATAGCGGGGTCCATAGGTTGAGGCTCTTGGGGTGGGGGTAAGATTTCCTCAATGTTCTGGACCTCAAGCGCCTGATACATCCGTCGATACGCAGCGTGGAGGTTGTGCATCTGTGGATTTGACTGAGCCAGTTGGAGCTGTGTCTGGGCCAGCGTAACGCGTTGCGCCATGGAGAATATGTTCGGGTCACTAACAGGTAGTACGTCAACCCTGTCGTCAAAGTCCTCTTGCTTAACCGCAGCAGGAGCACCCGCAACCTCATATGGATATTCCGGTGAAGTGTTCTCCTTAAAGATACGAGCCAATAAACGGAACTCGTTCTTCTGTGCATAATGCAACCGCTTGTGTATCGCGGACATTACCTTCATGCCACGCTCCAGCATGGCTACCGTAGTGCCCACCGGAGTTTCCTGATTCATATTGTTGACTTGCTGATCGGCAATAGAAACAAACCGACGACCGTCTTGAATCAACGATCCCAGCAACTGGGCCAGCGTTCCTGACGGCTCCTTGTATGGAAGCGGTATCAATGAGTCCCTGATGTTCCCACCGGGAGCGTCAATGTCCCTCCACTCTCCGGGCTGCAACGGCTCATCGTCGTTACGCACTCGAACTCCACGGGCTTTAAATCCAGCAGGTAAGTTCGCCAACGTCCCCGCATCAATCAACTGACGCAGAATACTCGTAGCCGCACGTCCTAAACCACCGATCATATGCACCAGACCAAAGCCGTAGAAACCTAATCCCGGCAAGAATTTGTAATGCACAAAGTACTGGCGTTTCTTTTTAATCGGATCAATCTCGTCATAGTTACGACGAATAGCCAAAACCTGTCCGCTGTCTTTGTCGATGGTAACAATGTACGGCAACTTGATACCCGTAGGCTCGCCCATCTGATCCGTATCCTCGAACCCATCGATGTCGAGATCACAGTGCATTTCCAGAATAGTCCTGATATCGTCTGTGTAGCTTCGTGAGATGCCTTGTAGCTTGTTGACCTTCTCTTCTACCTCGTCCTCTTCCGCGTCTCCAGCGCCCCCTAAATCGATGTCCTTGTACACTCCGGAAAATTGCATCTTCCGAACGTCGTTGTCGGTCATCTTTAAGACATGCGTAACGCGTGGGGCCGTAGCCAAATCCGTAGCTGAATACGAAACAACCACGTCCTGTGCAGGTACGAACTCCGCTACCGCTCGAGCTTTTAATGGATCAAAGTAAACTTTCTTAAACGTGGATCCAGACAGGGGAAGATAAAACAGCATTTGATCCATCCCGGGATCGTACTCTTCCATCACTTCCATAATCTGGTAATTCATAAAATGTTTGACGCGCTGGGCCTGATCCTCACGCTGCTGGTCAGACACACCAACAATCTGTGTACGAACCGGACCACCCGCAGGCAGCAATTCCTTGTATGCCTGTGCCTGAAACTGCGTAACGCTCTCGCTAATTAACGGGTGCGTGACCCCACTAGCGCCTTCAAACGGCTCAGAACGCTCCGTGTTTTGGACACCAAGTAAGTCCAGACCCTTACTATAAGTCTCTTCCCAGTCCCTACGAGACTCATAGTCTTCCTCATACAGGCCGACCAAATCGCTGCTAATTTCGCCCAAAGTGCCATCATCTAAAAACTCCGCAAGGTTTGCCGTGTGGTCAACTATCTCAACCTCCACGCCCTCTTCATCCATCTCACCCATTGCTTGGACAATCGCTCCACCCTGTCCATCGTCAATGACTTCCGCTCCACCGCTGAAATCTTCGGCCTCCATAACGTCTACCTCAACGTCGGGAAGACCTTCGGTCGCTTCAGGATCAACCCCTGAATCTACTAAACTGCCCATAGGGCGAGGTGGCATAGCCATCAGTAATACTCCCGTCTACGAGGAACGTACAAATCGTCCTCTTCCTCTTCGCCCCGTAAAGAAACGAAGCCACCCTGACGAAACCTCATCAAGGCTAGTGTCATGCTATCACAAAAGTCATCGTGATCTCCATTAGGAAATGAAACCACTTCCTCGATGACCTCATCAGCAAACTTCTCGTGCATCGGTGCCCACACAATCCCAGCTTCAAACAAAGGCGCAACCATGTGCATTCTAGTTACTTTATCATTTCCTTTGCCCGGTGAGAAGCCCAAGGCTGGAATACCACGAAGCCGCAACTCGTCAATGAGCGGTGTACCCGTCGCTTTCGCTTCGACCAACACCATGTCTGGCTCCCAGTATTCGTGCTCCTCATACGCAATCTCCTTGAGTTCAGGAAAGTTCCAACGCCCTCTTCGAGCGTCCATAAGTATGATGTTATCCGGACCACCGTCGTCGGGCGTAAACACCCCCCACGTCGTTATCGCAGAATAATCCGCTGTTTCTTTCTTCGAAAACGCAGTGTCATACGCTTGAACAACGTATTGAATCGCCGGGATCTGTTCTTTCTCCCAGTCTTTCCACCACTCTCGTTTGACTATCGCACTCTCAGAAGCAGTAGGCTGTTGCTGCCACTGCGCATTCCACTTGCCCACAGGAAGCGAGGCTTTGATCGAAAGAAGCGCCTCTTTCTCCCAAAACTCAGGCCATAACGGCTTGTCGCTCGGCATGATTGCAGGAAACTCAACAACCTCCCACTTGTCCGACATAATGTCGCCGCCCTGCGCTTGTACCAAACGGCCCGTCAAATCCTTCTTACCCCAACGGGTCATAACCAAAATGATCGCACCACCCGGCTGCAAACGCTGTCGAGGACCAGATGTGTACCACTCATATGCGTTGTCAAACGCACTGTCGCTCATCGCATCCTGCTCCGAGTGAGGGTCGTCAATTATAAATAAATCCGCACCGCGACCCGTAACCGCTGCTCCAACACCCGCAGCAAAGTATTCACCGCCCTTGTCCGTCTGCCATTTACCTGCACCCTTGTTATCCTCCTTCAAATTCGTATCCGGAAAGATTTCTTTGTAAGCAGGGTCGTCAATCAAATCTCGAACCTTACGTCCAAAACGAACCGCAAGCTCCGTGTTGTGAGTAGCCTGAATAATCTTGAGCTTCGGATTGCGACCCAGAAACCAAGCAGGCATTAAGAAACTGGCAAACTCTGACTTCGAGTGCCGAGGCGGCATGTTGATAATTAACCGCTTTAATTCTCCACGAGCCACACGTTCTAACTGTTTAGAAATAACCCTGTGATGACGACCTTCAATAAAGTTCTCATACACATGATGCGCAAACGGCATAAACTGGTCTTGCGCTTTGGCTCGCAAATCCAACTTCTTCTTAGCTTCCGTCAGCGACAGAATCTCTTTTAGGGCTTCTTCTGGTAAGGCTTGTAAATTCATGCCGTATTACGTTGGTACTCGTTGCCGTACATAAACGGGTACATCTCCTGCTGCTGCTGGGCAGCGAGAGTAGTCATAATCCCGCCCTGCGGATCCTTAATAGCTGGACCCGCTGCGCCCTGCTGTTGCTGCCGCGGCTGTTGACCAAACCCCGCCGGGATAGGCGTAGGCTTAGTAATAGGCTGCTGCGGAGCAGGTCTCGTTTGTTCCAACGCTGAAGGCAATGGAACTTGAGGCAGTTTCGGTGTCGGCCTAAAACCCGCTCCCGCTCCCGCTTCCGGAGTAACGCCAACGGCTTCCGCCGAAATAGGCGACGGACGATCATCGTCTCCCCCACCCGCTTGAGGCATTTCTGCGGGTTGAATAAACTGAGAACCCAGTCCTTCATAGCCCTCCATACGTTGACCCATATAGCCAAGGGCTTTCCCCGAGGCGTCTAACCCAAGAGACCCAACCAACTGATCTTTCTCGTCATACACCGGAACATACTGAGCAGCGTCTTTTGCCTTGAACAAATCTGTTCCGAAAATCCCACGCTCTTCGTAATCCCCCTGCTGCATAAGCTGACTGGCGATCTCACGATCCTCATACGCCTCGTTGTACTTCGCTGCGGTGTAAAGCAATCCAGCGCCCGGTATAACCGCGCCCAATAATCCACCAATCACCATGTCCTTGGTGTTAAACGGATCGTACTTCGCCCCAGACATTTCCGTAAGCATACTTTGATCTAACGAAGGAATACCGCCAACATAACCATACTGACGAGACGCCTGCTGCGCTTCCGCTGGGGTAAAGTTCTGCTGAGACAGCTTTGCTAATTCGCTTGCTCGATCATCGCCTATAATCGCACGGGCTCGCTCCTGACTGCTGCCACCAGACTCCGTACCAAAACCACCCTGATAGGTAGACGCTCCCGAACCTGCGCTGCCCATATTAAGTGATGCGCCAGCTTGTATCTGGTTTGCATTCGAAATCTGAGGATTGGATGCCATAATCTCCGCGACCGAAGTATTATTTTTTTCCGCAATCTCACTGAGCGTGTCGCCCGATTGAATCGTATAAGCCATTTAAGCTACTCCTACAGGCGGCGTTCTGCCTAAAAACGCCCCTATTCCTTCTTGCGTTACTTCGTTTATAGCAGGTTGTGGCTGCTGAATAAAGCTCGGAGGCACCATCGTCGCTCCGTAGCCCACGGGAACCTCAGTAAACTGATTAAACTGAGGGCTGTAATACGGTGTCGGATCCGTTGGAACCTGCTCTGGAATGTACGACACAGGCTCAGTAATAAATCCAGCCTCGTCCAACGTAACCTGCGTAGGCTGTGGACCTAAACGCGCCTGCTGCGGATTAAAGGCAGGGGTCTCGGGCATCTGCATCGCATACGCGTCAAATGGACCAACAGGCTGTGTAGGCTGCGTTGTGTACGTTCCCACCGGACGACCAAACGGATCAAAGGTCAGGATCGGATTTCCAAACTCGTCTAACTCTACGGCCTGACCACCAACGTAAGTGCCGCCGTCGCCGTCTCCACCAACTCCTCCCACCGCCGTGGCTGGTGTAGTCGTGGTTGTCGGATCCGGGCGAGTAATCGGAGCAAACGGACCATCCGTCGTCGGAGCTACCTGATCTTCGTCGCCCTCGTCTTCCGGTGCCCCCGCCGTGGCTGAAGCAAAGTCAAACGTAGTTCCTGTCGTCGTCGCCGTCTTAATCCGCTGTAACTCGCTCTCACGGAAACGCGTGTCTTGTACCGAGTCCACAAAATTCTGCGCGTTGTCCGCAGTAAACCCGTAGTTTTCTACCAGATCATTAAGCAACGCATCCTCTGTGACGTTGTTGTCTAGCTGGTTATTGATGTAATCAAACGAAGTCTGCGCAAACTCGGCTCTTCCTTCCATGATACCCAGTGCATCAGACAGTGTATCCACCTCGTTTTGCACATTTACCACGTTCGTAACCATGGATTGGGCCTTATCGTACCCAAATCCGTTATCAATCATCTCCTGAATGATATCCGTAGTCTGAGAACCACTCTCTAATTGCTCGTTAATAAACCCATACGCACCCTGCGCGAAGCTGTTATTAGCCTCCAAAAGGTCCGTATTTGACCGGATATCCGTGGCATCCGTAATCAATGCGTCCGCATCTAGCTCCGAAAATCCGTTATCAAGCAAATCCTGACGAATATCGTCCGTAGATACCTCGCCATCTAGCTGTTGGTTGACAAAATCAAAGGCTCGCTGCGCAAATGTCCGCTGATCTTGCGCCGTTCCTAAGTCCGTCTCCAAACCAGCAAGCGTAGTTCGCGTTCCGTCGACACTCGTAACCAAAGTCGACGCCGTATCTTCCGCAAACCCCTTCTCAACCAAGGAACTGGAAATTTCTTCCGCCGTTTTGCCCTGATCAAACATGGAATTGACGTAACTATACGCACGTTGAGCGAAACTCGCCTCCGTGCCAAGCGTATCAAGCTGCATCCCAAGGTCCGCAACCTTATCCTTGACCGTAGTAACGCTATCAACCAGGTTTTGAGCCGTCGTCTGGTCAAATCCATTCTCAATAAGCTCATTTACAATGGATTCCGGGGTAATCTGCACCTCGGCGTCCGGATCTTGGCCCAACATCGCGTCCAAACGCGTGTTAACGTAGTCATACGCGCCCTCGGCAAACGTATTCTCCGTCTCCAAACCAGTGATCTGGTCTCTCAGTGTGGTTTCTGTGGTCCGAATGGTGGTTACATTGCCCACCAACGTCGCTGCGTTGTCCTCGGAGAACCCATTTTCTACCAACTTGGCAATAATATCGTTTTCAGAAAGCTGAACCTCGGCATTTGGGTCCTGATTTGCAATCAGTTCTAGCTGCTCGTTGACAAAACTATACGCCGTCTGCCCAAACAACTGATTTGCGTTGGCTGTACCCAGCGAAGTCTCCGCCGCGGACAGATTTGTACGCATCCCATCAATGTTCGTAACCAGAGCGTTAGCCCCGGCCTCAGAATAACCGTTATCGATTAAATCCGCGACAATATCGTCTAGCGAAGTCTCCGCATCCAACTGTCCGTTGACATAATCGTAAGCCTGTTGGGCAAACTGGGTCAAACCCTCACTCGTCTCAACGTCTGTTTCAAGTCCGCCAATGGTATCACGGTACGTTTGTATGCTATCCACAAGCCCTTGGGCTAAGTCTGTCGGGAAGTTGTTTTCTCCCAACAACTCGACGATTTCGGCTGGGGTTTTACCAGCGTCTAGCTGCGCATTAACCAGCGCATACGCGTTTTGAGAGAACGACACGTCCGTAACCAGCGCAGCCTTGTCGTTGAATACCCCTTGGATGTCATCGAGCAACGTGTTCGCCGTCGCATCCGTGTACCCATTGTCCTTTAACTCTGCAAAGATTTCTTCTCTGGTTGCGTTCTCCGCTAGTCTAGTCTCTACATAGTTGTATGCCCCTTGCGCAAAACCTTTTTCGCTGCGCAACTGAGCATCCGTATCGCGGATCTGCTGTACCGTATCAACCAAAGATGCCGCCGAAGCACTGTCAAACCCATTCTCAACCAGATTATTAATAATATCCTGACGATCCGTCTCACTCGCAAGCGCATCGTTTACTACGCCATACGCCCCTTCAGCAAAGTCCCGCTCTCCAGTAAGCGTATCAACGTCTGTCTCAAGACCCGTAATGTCCGTTTCCAAGCCGCCAATCGTCTCACGGAACCCAGAAATCGAGTCATACAACTTAGCCGCTTCAGTTTGACTAAACCCGCCCTCCGATTTCAACGTGTTGATAATCTCATTGCGGCTCTTGTCCGCATCTAACTGGCTGTTTACCCAGTTCGCCGCATCTTGAGCCGTGTCAAGCTGACCCTCGAGCACCTCAATCGTGCCACCAAGGTCATCAATCTCGCCCTCAAACGCGTCCAAGATCCCAGCATCAAAGCCATCGGCACTCGCAATAGACAGCTTCTTATAGAACTCATTGAACTCGTTGGTCGTAATTCCAAAATCAGCCTCAATCTGCTTGATCGTATCGAAGTCCACCCGACCGTTCATCAAGTAGTTATCAAGAATAGCCTGTTTCCAAGGCTGGTTAACAGCAACCATTTCTTTGTAATAATCCCCGAACTCCGTAATCGGCACACCATACTGGTCCGCGATCCGTTGAGCCTCGTCCAAACTAATACCACCCATCGTGGCATACATCTGGTCCATCTCGTTCTTCCACTCAGGACGAG
>Ga0222717_10002266_pt1 | contig 15016 bp, 26 predicted proteins | sample C33_18DmetaG_FD_165053 | JGI IMG/M metagenome (GOLD analysis project Ga0222717, IMG submission 165053) | Estuarine water microbial communities from San Francisco Bay, California, United States - C33_18D | ecosystem: Environmental > Aquatic > Marine > Unclassified | place: USA: California...
TGACAGTGCTGACGAATCAGCCGATACTAATTGGGTAGAAAATGTATCCAAAGGCGAAGAACATTTTATAAGAATTTATAACGACAGAGAGTAATTATGGACAAGACTGATAGAAGTGAAAGAATGGCTAAGTCTGATAACGCAAGACAAAAAAGAAAAATTATTAAAAGAATAAGAGCAAAGATACAACGTAGTTATTATGCTCACATGCGTCATCTAAGGCAAAAGTACCAAACTATCAGAGGAAGGCACCATGACGAGTAAGAACGATATCACTGGTGATTCTATTAGAACCAAGGGTACGTTGTCCAAGCAAGGCAGAGATAATTGGGACGCAATTTTTGGCAAGAAGGATGATGCTGATCTTGGCCTCGAAGGCGATACCAGAGATGAATTTCCAGGCAGAGCAAGACCCGATGGACTTGTTTGGCAACAGCATAAGGACCACGAAGGTTCGTTAGGCACTGATCGTAATCCGCCAAGTGGCACAGACAACAAGGAATAAACATGTTTGAGATGCAAAAAATGATAGCAGGCCAAATTGACAAGTTTTTTCAATGGCACGAAAAATTAACATATCGTGTATTAGATTCATACAATATCAGTGATTACACTGCATTGTGGATAGCATTTGCTAAAGGTATTATCACAGTTCTACTTATACAGTGGATTATTTAAATGTCAAAGTTTGACCCTAAGGAATTGGAAAACAGTAAAAGAATATATAAAAGTGCAACTCCAAAGTACGACATAAGTTGGTACGTTAAATGGATAGCAAGTTGTTTTATTCTTAGCAGTATGAGTATGCGAGGCATAGATGGTTTGCAGTTTTACGATACCATACTAAGTTTAATTGGCGTTACAGGTTGGATGATTGTTGGCCTACTGTGGAGAGACAGAGCGTTAATAATGTTGAATGGTGTGGGCATAGTTTTATTTGTGAGGACATTAATTGTGGAGTATTATTTAATTGGCTAACTACATAACAAATATAATTAAAAGTAAAGTCAGTGACGATGCAGATTACGAATGGATAATGGATGGAGCAATACACAACACCATTAGGAAATACCGTAACTGGGTAGAAGATCAACAATGTAATGTAGATTTTACTAAGCATTTAGAACCAGACGGTTACGGATTAGGCTTAACTGTTACTGCTGAATTTGAAACTGCAGAAGACTTAGCAGTGTTTAATTTAACATTCTTAAATGAATTACCAAAGACATCAATGAAACATTCTGAGAAAAATTGGGAATTTATATAAATTTTTACCAAAAAAACCCTATGAGTGGTTTTAAGATGATAAATAAAATTACAATATTAGCAATACAAAGTTATATTGAAAAGGTGGATTCCTACAAGTAGCAATACTTGGACATATAATTATTGTATACGCAATATTGAGATGTAATTCGTTACATCGACCAGTTGTAAACTTACGATGGGTTTCAAACCTCATTGGTACTTCGGTATAATTTAGAGCTGTTTGGGATTGCCCACTAAAAGAATCTAAATGGCAACATGAAGACAACTTACAAGTGCAATCAAGTAGAATAGAGCGACAGGACACACACTAACGAATGCCGCTCTACTCCGCGAACTTTTAATTCGCCATATGGGTTTTAAAAGTTTAAATTAACTTGCTTACTAAAGGAGATTATTATGACAAAGCAATTACGTTTCACGACCGAAACATTAACCCCACTATTTAAATCCTCAATTGGTTTCGACCGTTTGGTCAACGAGTTCTTCAATGACCCAGGTTTTACCAATGCACAAACAGGTTACCCGCCTTACAACATTAGCAAAGACAATGATGATATCTATGAGATTACACTTGCAGTAGCAGGTTTTAAGAAAACAGATATTGACATTGAACTTGAAAATGGCACACTTATTATAACAGGCAAGTCTGAAGTCCTTGACTCAGGTGAAAAAGAGTACTTACACAAAGGAATTGCTGAACGCAATTTTGTGAGAACTTTTAAACTTGCTGAATATGTAGAAGTGAAGAAGGCAAGCCTCGAGGATGGTATATTGAGAGTTTCACTGTTTAGGAATATTCCAGAAGCAATGAAACCACAATCTATTGACATTTCATAGAATCCTTATTAAATAATGGGAGGGATATAAATTCCTCCCAACTAAGAAAAACTATTATGGCACAAACTAAAGCATCAACAAGAGAACGCACTAAACTATCATATCCTAAACAATGGAATGTGATCTTTATGAACGATGACTACACTCCCATGGAGTTTGTTATCCAATTGTTAATTGAAGTGTTTAACAAAGACTTAGACAAAGCAAGACAAATAACAATGGCTATTCACGAAGAAGGTTCAGCAGTTGCAGGCACATATAACTTTGAAGTTGCAGAACAAAAAGTTTATGAAGCATCAACGTTAGCAAGACACAGTAATCATCCATTAAAAATTGACATGGATGAAGTTTAACAATAAATATTCGCACATACACATATACACGGAGAAATAAATGTTTGTAGTTAAAGTACCAGAAGTTACTTTCAAAACAAGAATATCAATCGATGAAGCACCAGGCTTTGCTTGGAAAGACTTAACAACCAGAGATGTATTCGCTGGCAAAAGAGTTGTACTGTTTTCATTACCCGGAGCATTCACACCAACTTGTTCAAGTACACACTTGCCAGGTTACGAAGATGCATATGAAGATATTCTCAAAGAAGGCATTGACGAAGTTTACTGTTTAAGTGTTAACGATACATTTGTTATGAACTCTTGGATGAGTTCGCAAGGTATAGAGAAAGTAAAACCTATTCCAGATGGAGCAGGCGAATTTTCACGCAAAATGGGATTCCTTGTAGATAAGACTAATATTGGTTTTGGTATGAGAAGTTGGAGATACTCCACTGTTATTAATGATGGTGTTGTTGAACAATTCTTTATTGAACCAGGCTTAGGCGATAATGCAGATGGTGACCCGTTTGAAGTATCTGATGCTCAAACATTGTTAGCATACTTACAAGGTGTTGAAGTAGTTTCTGAATAAAGAGAAGAATTAGTAAAGAAGCAACTTTTTAGTTGCTTTTTTTATGACAAAAATTTGTATGCGTAGATGTTTGCTTCTGATGTTTCGGTTACTATAAAGTCACCTACTGTTTGAAATCCAGCATTAGTGTAAGCCTGTAACGCACTCTTACGTGGAATACTCCATACTTTATCACAGCCTTCTATTGTTGCTTGATTAGTAAGTACAGCAAACAATGTTTGCGAAATACGTTTTCCTCTGTGGGCTGGATCAACCCAGATGCCTCTACTACGGTATGCCTGATCTGTTGTGCGGTGCCCTGAATTAACTCCTACAAGTTTATCATCTATGTACACACCCCAGAATGTAGGAGTGTAGTCAAAGATTGCCATATCTATTGGAGCAGGGTCGCCATCAAAAGGCCATGTCATTGCACTCATTGGTTCTATGGCACTTTCTCTATCTGGCCACAATTGTTGTTTCCATATTGGCAGTATTTCTTCGAAAGTAATACGTTTAGTTAAAATCATAATTATATTTATATATGCTGTTTAATACTAAATATGTATTATGAAACATATTGTATTAAGTAATTATAGATGTGGTACCACTTGGTATTGTGAAAGCCTTGCCAAACAAGAAAACTGTGAAAACTTTGATGAGTTTATACACGAACAATGTTCGTATAATCAAAAGGTAAAAAACCTCAGTTATTTTATCACAACAAAAAATGTTGTTGGCAAAGTATTTCCTTACCACATAAGCAATCTTGAGCCTGCAGGACATCACAGCACATGCAGAAAAATATTTGATGAGATACTTGGTTTAAGTAAACTCACAGTTATTAAACGTAAAGATACTGATGCACAGATCAAAAGTTATGTAGTTGCTAAACTGTTAGGTAGATCTAACAAAGCAGGTTGGCATGATGAATTTGATGAGGAAGTTACTATACATTGTGCAAAAGGCGTATATGAAGAGTATGCTAATTTTATCACTAACCAAAATGCTCAATTAGAAAAAATAATCAAGCACTATGAACATGATGTTGTTTATTATGAGGATTTTGCTTCTGATGAATTGCGTTACAATCGACCAGTTAAATTACATATAACTGACTAATACTGTAGCATTACCTTGTGTTGCAGTTCCCTGAGTTACATACACTTTAAGAGTATTATCTGCATCTAAGGCATTCTGATATACATAGTTTGGATTAGTAATAAACGTTATTGTCTCACCTAAGTCAACATAAGCATTTGTCATTAATCTTTCGTTATCGTTATCGTCACCAACACTTATTGAATAACCTGTACCGTCAAATGCAGTAGTAACATCTAATACAACACTTAATGGTCTTGATGTAGCACTTAAATCTCCAAGTGTTACTGTACCACTTGATTCATGTATGTTAGCACTCAACGTAGCGGCATCGGCGCCTGCACTGTCTTTAGAGCTAATTAATGTTAAGTGTCCTGTTGATGTTGGGTTATCTTGTTTAGCAAGGTATACAGCATATTCACCGTCACCGTTATCTGCTACTTCAATGATGTCACCAGATACAATAGCACTGTCTGAGTACACAGAACTTAAAGATGGTTTACGATATGTTTGAGTTGCGCCAGCATCTGCTAAACCAACTGCACCTGAGTATCTTGCACCACTGATGTAAATTACATTACTTGTACCTGTACCAATTGCAGTAGGTAAGTTATTACCGATAAAGTTTAATGTACCTGATTGATAGTCGAAGAACCATTGGTCGTCACTGCCGGAACCAGTTTCAAATAATTGTGTTCCGTTAGTTTGTGGAGAACTGTCACCTGTTGTAGATGCGTATACTTTCAACTGATATGTAGCACCAAATAGAGGTGGTATCCAGTTTGTACTACCTGCTTTCCACGTTCTGTTATTACTTGATGTTGCATCTTCTGTACACTCTACAGTGTTACTTAATGTATCGGAGTACACAGTTACAAGGCTTGAACTTGCAGAAGGTATTACAACTGGTATCGAAGCACTTTGGTTCCATATCTGTGATGGTCTAATAATTGCTTCTGAAACAATTGCTTCGTTGGGAGCCTTTTTATTTGCATTGGTATCAGTTTTAGCCTTACTAAAACCTACCTTCTTCCAAAGTAAATCGACCTTTTGACTGTCTGATATTGCCATTATGATATACTCACTGCTGTTAATGAGTCACCCGACTCAAGTTTTATTCTCACAAGAATGTTATTACCTGTAGCACCTGTACCGTTCTGATCACCTAATGTCATTGTGTAAGTTCCACTTGATGAACCACTTGTTGGTATCCTATCACCTGATGTAAATGCACAACCGTTACTGCCATTACCACCTGCACCTGTATCAGCACCTGGAGTACCAGCACCACCGTAAGTGATACTTGAATCTATCCAACCGTTAATAGTACTGGTGTCATCTATGTCAGTGCCTGGAGCCGCAACCCATAATCCGCTAATTGATCCACTTAGTGTGATATCAAAGTTAGCCATTGTGGTTCTTCTAAATGCAAAAGTAAAGTATTGATCTCCAGTTCTTCCAGATAAGTCTGGCCCTACTGGCAAGTAACCTGTACTTAAATCAGTGTTAAAGTGAGCTAAGTCACCAAAACGTGTTATTGCTTCTGATGTTCCTGCAACTGTTACAGCACCGCTCCATGCGTTTGCTGTATAGTAATTAGTTGAACTACTGAAAGTTGGTGTATCGTCTGAACCACCAAAGCCTGTAATTCTTTTACCGTCATCATCATGTGTAGCACCTAAACTGTCTGCTACTGGAATGATTTCGCTAACACCACTGCTACTGTTCTTGGTTTGTATTTTCTTGTCTGTGATTTCTGAGTATGAAGATGTTCCGTTAACATTTTCTACTCTCACCTTAATTTGTTCTACACCAGTTTGTCCACCATTTACACTAACTGATAAGTCACCTAAACTGTATGCACTTGATACACCTACGTTAATATTTGGTATGCTACCAGTTAACATTGAGCTTGTACCGTCAATCTGTGCATATGAATAACCTTGGTTATTCACAGTTCTACCTGATGTGCCTTCAAAGTTAGTACCGTTAGTGAGGTCTACTGGAGTTGATGTATTCTTATATGTTTGACCTGTTAAGTTCTGTACAGTTAGTCCTGACAATGTTAAAGAAGCATTGTTTGTGTAGTAAGGAATACCTGATTCATATGCAAGTGTTCCTGCACTTGATTCAACTAATGTTGCACCAGTTGTGCTAATACTTGGACTACTTGTCATGTCATCTTTCACAAATTTTACTGTATTTGTGCTATGCTGTGAACCGTCAAAGTCATGTCTTAATTTAATTTCGTGTACACCAGTTACTACTTGTGAGTTCGTAAATCTTGCTCTTGGCTTGAATCCTTTGTACAAGTTTGGTGTGTAAATACTGTTACTGAAACTTGTACTTGAACCCGAACTGGTTAATAAGTTATAATCACTCTTGTTAATTAATTGTACGTTAGCATCAGTGTCACCGTCACCTGCTGTAGCAAGTGTTAATGAACCTGCTTCAGTGTCACCGTCAAACACTTTAATGTCACCGTCATCACCATCATATGAATATGAATCATCTGCACTTGCTTCAATATATGTTCCACCACTGCTGGATGTAATTCTTGTTACAGTATCACCTGCACTTGAACTTGATGCATTAAAGTTTTGTGTAAAGCCTACAGCAAGTTTTGGACTTGATCCTGAACTGCTTTCGTCTAATACCAATGTCTTTGTACTTAAATTGTTTGGAGCCGCTTCTGCTGGATCGTAAACTTTAATTGAGTCTGATGTAGTTGAACCAACTTCACCTGGATCAGCAGTGTTATGAGCTGTTTGTTGCATTGTGATGGTGTAGGACGAGAAGCCACTATCTGCAGAATATGTGTGACTTACTCGTGATTGTCCTACGTCTCCAGCCTCTCCAGATGCTACTGAAGTATTGGCGGAGCCATCCCCCCAACTAATTTCGTATGTACATGTTGCTGTACTTGAATTCGATGTTGTATTTTCAATGTATATTGTTTCACCAGCATCAATGTGTCTATTGTTACCAGTTAATGCACTACCACCACTTGAAGCCGCATACAGATCAAAGTCTGCTACTGGCGTTGCAGTGTATAGTGTTATGAAATTGTCTTTTGTTGTACTTGCAGTACTACCTTCACCTGAACCACTAACATTAAATGCTGTTACGGTTACACTGTATGGTGAATTAGTATTGTCAGTATATGTATGGCTTGGAGTACTGTCTGATGTTGCAGTAGTTGTTTGGCCATCTCCCCATGCAATAGTGTATCTGTTTGCACTACCAACAACACTTGTTGATAATGTTACACTTAAAGGATTACCACCTGAAGTCACGTTAGTTGAAAAATCAACACTCTTAACAAAGGTATTGTTTCTAACGTTTTCTAATGCTTCATTAATCTTATCTAAGCCTTCTGAAACAGTTGTGGTATTAGTTAGTGTTTGTACTGCTCCATCAGTCCAACTTGCATCTCCTTCTGAAGAGATGTCGCCAAGTTGTAAGTTAAAACCGTCACTTAATATACTATCACCAATCGCATCTAATTGTGCTTTGGTAACTAAATCGGAGGCCGTTGTAGCATTTGCTCCTTGAGCTCTTGTTAAAGTTGTGCCGTCTTCTGAAGTAAAGACAAACACACTTGTATCTGCATTACCAACAAGTTTAGGTCCTTGTTTACCGAGTTGTAAACTTCTGCCTGAACCTGCCAGTCCGTAATCTTTATGTTCTGCCACTTAAAGTACTCCTAAGTTAATTTTCTACATAAGTATTTATCTAATTGCCCAAACTATTATAGGATAACATTAATGCATTACTTTGACCCTAAGTGGAACAATAAAACACTTGATTACGACTTACAAACACACGATTGGCCCACTTTTTGGCTTAATGTTGCTAAAGAAAAATTCCCACAAATTGAAACACTTGAAACAATACACAAGGTATTGACACCCATACAAATAAGTGAATTAGGTAGACATTTACAATTTGCTTGTGATAGACCAGAGTTCATGGATAGAGTTGATGCATTCTATTCACAATATGTTCCAGACCTAATCGATGATAACGATTGGATGGTACAACGTTTCTTTACAATCAGAATGGTTATACCTAATCAAGCAAAGGAAGGAAGACTACTTGCATTCCATCAGGGTGTTTGGGTTGGTAATGGATTAGGTCTTAGAACAATATGGACACCATTCACAAAATGTTATGAGAGTAACAGTATGCAAATGCTCGAACGTAATACATCAGAGCGTATAACATATGATTCAATCAAAGAGGATTGGAACTATGACACCTTACAACAAGAATGTGTTAAGCATTGCTGGCCTGTTACACTTGAACCAGGTCAATCTCATTTATTCGATCAAACAATTGTACACGGTAATGTTAACAATGAAACAGATATCACACGTTGGAGCATGGACGGTAGGATATTAATCAAGGGTGGTGATTACCATAGGAAATTACCTGGAGGCTATTTCCGTTTTCCAGGTGAAAGACCAGACGAAAGAGTAATTGACACTAACAAGTTATGGATTAGTTATGCTGGTTGGAACAGCAAGTGGAGTAAAGAATTACCATTGCCTATGCAACGTAGAGTTATTAATGATTATTGCGAGAAACACAGTATTAAAATCAACGACTATCAATTTGAAAATGAATACTTCGATCTCATGCCAGGACTCGAACAATATATTGGCCTGGAAAAGGTTGACGGAATAGTACTTTGTAGTATATACTGTTTACCTGACAATCCATTTAAACGTCATGAATTATTACAGAAAGCGTTGGATTGTAATGTTGAATTGCATTTTGCCAATGAGCTATGCAGTTTGAGAGATGAAAAAGACTTGGAACACATCAAACGTATATTTGGATTTGTACATGATAATGTTCCACCAAACGAGGTATTAGGTTTTAAAAAATGAAATTACATTACAAAGACTGCGGAAAGATAGGATTTACTTGTAGTACATTTGATTTGTTACACGCAGGTCATGTAACAATGTTAGAAGAAGCAAAACGACATTGTGACTTTTTAATTGTTGGTTTGCAAAACGACCCAACAGAAGATAGACCAGAAAAGAACAAGCCAGTGCAAAGTATTGTGGAAAGACAGATACAGTTAGCGGCAGTTAAATATGTAGATGAAATTGTTATCTACAACACAGAACAAGACCTAATGGACTTGTTACTAACACTACCCATTGATGTTCGCATACTGGGTGACGAATACAAAAACAAAGACTTTACAGGCAAAGATATTGCTAAACAACGTGGCAGTAAGATAATTTACAACGGTAGAGACCATTCATTTAGTAGTAGCAGTTTGCGTAAGCGAGTTGCATTGGCAGACAGTGACTTCGCAAACAATAACCAGTAATCCGAAAAGGTAATAAATACATACATGAACGATACAATCAAAGCAGGCTTAATTTTATTTGGTGCGTTAGTACTAAGTAGATTCTTACCATTACCACCAAACAGCGAACCTCTATTAGGTTTAGCAGTACTAACACCATACCTAAGTAAAAACAATTTAGCATTCTTGTTTCCATTAGCAGTTATGTTTGTGAGCGACCTATTCATTGGATTCCACAACAGCATGTTAATGACATATGGTGCATTAGCATTAGCACCCTTTATTAGTAGAGCATTAGACAGCAAGTATATGGCATTGGGCAGTAGTTGGTTAGTATGGCATGTAATGGCAAATGCCGGACAGTGGTTCCCACCATTTAGTGCAGAAGCATTATTATTTGATATGAGATTGCTTGCCAGTGGATTAACAGTGGTTGTACTGTATGATATTACTCAACGTTTGTGGATCAGTAATGCATCAAAAGCCAACTTATAACTTTAAAGTACCAAACAATATTACATCATTAGACCAGTTATCAAATACACATGGCTGGACCACCTACGAACCGTTTGAAGTTCCATACACCTCTTGTTGTTTATATAATAAGTCAGGTGTAACAGACTTCATGCATAATCCTCAAACAGATTTCTTTGTAGGGGCCGGCAAAGATAGCATCACTATCATAGTTGGTGAAAGTTGGACATATGGTGAAAAAATCAGAGACTCACAATGTGACTTTTACGAGCCGCCTGAATCATTTGAAAAAGCATTATCGCAAACACTTGGTGCCAGAATTGCTAAACACTTAGACACAGACTTACATCAAAGTGCATGGCCAGGTAACCTCAATGCTTATTATTTTAAACGGTTAGGCGAATTAGTAGAGATGTATAAACATCAATACAAAAAAGTTTACATAGTTGCATGTATAACAGCACATTGTCGCGAAGACCCACATGGCTCAAAGAAGTCTATCACACCAGATATGTTATCATATAATTTTTGGTATAACGATAATCACAACAGCAAAACTCCTCAACAATATCTCAGCGACTATGAATCTATTTGGTTAGACTATTTAGAAGAACTTGCATTAGACAACACATCTATAGAAGTTATATGCTGGAAGAACTTTACTAAGTGGTACAGTGATTTATCTAATAGAAATTTTATTAATATTGCTGAGCAAACAGCCTGCGATATGTTTGGTGGATTTACTCCCACACTGATTGGGCCTGCGGCATTTACCCATGGACTTCTACATAGTTTATCAAGCCATGCTGAATTGTCACAGTGGGCAACTGAGCTGGAAAAGATGCATACCATATGGGATGATGATTCACACGATTTTTCACATTATATGAAAGAAGAAGATACAGATACTTTTGCAAAATACTTGACAAGCATATTATAAGTGCTATAATATCACTATGAAAATCTTACTAAGACTTTTAGACCGATTGGGTCGCAAAAGAGTAATAATGGATAGACTCAGCAATGAGCCATATCTAACCAGATACTACTTGTTCATTAAAGAACGCAAGTGGTTCCCATTTAATATATTTTTACACAACTTTCATAAAGGAGATCCAGATGATTTACATGACCATCCTTGGCCTTATTGCACTATTATCCTTAAAGGTGGGTATTGGGAGCATCAACCAACTGGCGAGCGAAAGTGGCAATCACCCGGAACTGTCCGCTTTGCTGGCAGTCGTAGCCTTCACCGCATTGAGTTGGAGCCTGGCACTGATGTATGGACTTTATTCATTCCCGGTCCATCAGTAAGAGAGTGGGGATTCATAGACAACGGGGAGTGGAAACAACACGAACAATACTTATCCGAGAGGTATAAAGGATGAAAAGAAAAATAACTATAATTTTTGCTATTGTATTAGGTATGCTGTTTACTTGGGAAGTAAATGCAACAGGCAATATCAAAGTGGGTGGAACATTTGTAAATGACACTGACAGTACATTTAATGCAAGTTGGGATCAGAAATGGGAATCGTTTAATGTATCGGTAGACTACACTTATAAGGAAAGCGATAACGTTGTTAAGTTAGATAAGTTTAACACAGTGGGAAAATACAATTACAAGTTCAGTGAAGAATTTTATGCATTTGCAATCACCAGTTACGACACAGATAAATTTAGAAGCTCAGGTGATAGGACTGTGTTTGGTAGCGGTGTAGGTTACAACTGGTATAGCACAGAAAACTTTAAATTAAGCACAGAGAGTTCTATTGCATTGTTAACAAACGACTTTGTTGATGAAGCAATATTTAGACAAAATATTACATCCTCATATAAGTTATCTGATGCACTTGAAGTATCTAATAAACTATTGTTTGAATCAGGCACAGAAACATACTTAAAAAGTGAGACTGATATTACATATTTAATTGGTACTAATTTAACAGTTGGTCTTAGAAATAGATACACACAAGATCCTGAGAGCAATAACGTATTGAGTTTTAATGTAGGTTACAAATACTAATGAAAGGTAAAGAACTATGAATGGGTTTAGAAAGTTACAAGAACGTCTAACCGCCGAAGGTTGGTATGTTGGTTGGGCAGAACTGTGCTGTCAAAGTTGTGCATGGGCATGTTTGCCAGAAGAGCATGAGACAGGCCCGTTCAAAGGACAAGACGTAGACTTCGCTAAAGTGTTATTCAATCACGAACAAGATTGTGAGAACGATGATGTGTTCGAAGAGATGAGTGACGAAGAGATGGATGACTACGAGTACGAAGGTGACGGCACTATGGAAACATACTCGCCTGAAGAACAAGACTGTAGTACATTCTGCTTTGATGGTAGCAAAGAAGGCGTAAAGAATTTAAAAGCAATCATTCCTATCATTGAGGAGTGTGGTTGCCAGATACATTGGAATGGCAAAGGAGATTGTCGTCCTGATATTAGTTGGGAGTTGTAAATGAACAGTATTTCAAAGAGACGTCATTTAGCAAAAACATTAACATGGCGTGTTCTTGCAACAACTGATACATTTATTATTGCATGGATTATCACAGGCACTGTTTCATTTGCGGCAAGTATTGCCACTATTGAAGTATTAACAAAAATGGTATTGTACTACTGGCACGAAAGAGCATGGTACAAGTATAGTAAGTTTGGGGTAAAGTAGTGTATGTGTGTATCTGTAATCAAATTACAGATTCTATGCTCAAAGATAAACCAGAACTAATAAAAGTATGTGGAACAAAATGTGGTAAATGTTTGGAATGGATAGCCCAAGGCAAGATACCAGGAACGGATATAACTATAAAAAATATTAAAAGAGAACAGAAATGAAACTAAAATATGTAGATGCATTCCTCGATGTAGCAGAAAGATTTGCACAACTCAGCAGTGCCAAACGTGCCCAAGTAGGCTCTATCATTGTAAAGGACAATCGTATTATAAGTATTGGATATAATGGTATGCCCAGTGGATGGGATAATAGATGCGAAGCGGAATACCAGTATGAAGATGGCGGCTACGAAATAAAAACAAGGCCTGAGGTATTACATGCAGAAGCAAACGCCATAGCCAAAGTAGCACAAAGCAACGACAGTAGCAAAGATGCAGTACTGTTCTGCACACACGAACCTTGTATCGAATGTGCTAAATTAATTCACCAAGCAGGCATAAGTAAAGTATACTATAGTAAAAAATACGATGCCGCAAAAGGAACAGGCAGTGAATTCTTAGAGAAGAGTTCCATAGAAACATTTTATATACAAAAGGATCAAACATGAATACAATCACAGTCAGCGAATCTGCACAAGACTTTTTAGTTAACCTATTAGAAAAACAAGAGAACACGATTGGTGTTAGGATGTTTGTGGACAACCCAGGAACACCTAAAGCAGAAACCATACTGACATACGTGAAAGCAGACAATCCACCTGCAGATGTAACACTCGAAGAGCATGGTAAACTTGCAGTGTATTTGCACAACGACTGCATTAAGTTTTTAGAAGAAGCATTAGTAGACTTCAACACAGAGTTAGGGTCAGGTACACTAACAATCAAAGCACCAAACAGCAAGATGACTAAGTTGGGAGAAGATGCAACATTACAAGACAAAGTCAATTATCTATTGTGGAATGAAGTAAACCCAGGACTTGCCGCACACAGCGGAGAAGTCAATCTTGTAGAAATTACCAAAGACGATGTAGCAGTATTGAGTTTTGGTGGTGGGTGCCAAGGATGTGCCCAAGTGGACCTAACACTAAAGCATGGTGTTGAGAACACATTACTTGAAAGCATACCAGAACTAAAGGGTGTATTAGATGTTACTGATCACTCTAACAAGGATAATGCTTACTATAAATGATAAATATTTGTGTAATGCAAATTACATCGTTCATTCACTCTAAGTGAACGGAAGTAGTCAGTAGACGAAGGAACGCATTGTTACGTTCATCTGGAAACAGACGGAAGTAGGCAATGAAGCCGAAGGAACGCATCTCTATTGGAGATGACATGACTAAGTATCAAGAAGTAGCACAATTCAAACGTGCTATCAAAAGAACCCTAAAGAATAAAAAGGCTATGGCAAGACTATACCACTTTCCGCATGTTGAAAAACAAAAGAAAGTAGACACTGAATGGCCTGCGTATATCACAGATAATCCGTTTTATCCTTAAGGTAATAAAAAGGGCCTTATCGGCCCTTTTTTTATTAACGTCGTTACGAAATTTTAGGTAATACGTTTTCCATAGTACCAGATTTCATAATTGAGTCAAATTTTTCGAAGTAGTCAGATGCCGTGTCACGTAATGGACGAGTTAATCTGGCTACTATTCCTAATGGATTCACCATGTTATTCTCCTTAATTTGATAACCAAACTGTATTACAAATGCATGTAACTTTAACCCTAATGGGCACTGTTACGATTTTGCAACTGTAATGTTACAATTGTGTTACAGGAATATTTATCATCATTAACAGGAACGTTAACTGATTACAGAATGACTGTATAATCAATGACTTACACACATAAAAAAGGTTGACAGATCCTCAAAATTTGCTATAATATATGTATAGATTAAATAAAAAGGTAGGAGTTTTTATGTTTGTAATAGTAAATAAGAAGAACGGTTCAATCCACAGAGAGCCAAGCAAAAGATCTTATGCAGGTACTGAGTACAAAAGTGCTGGTGCGGCTAAGGCAGGAATCACAAGAACTATCAAGTTCTATAACAAAGCAATTGCTGATGTAAAAGCAGTTGTCAAGTCTGGTAAGTCAGAGTTTTACTCACCTTACTATAACCACTTCAGAGACGCAACTGATAAGGCGTTAGGCAGAACTCACCGTGCTGATGTAAACAACTATAAGGTTGTTCCTTTAGCAGAGTACAAAGAGCCGATGATTACCAGAACAGGTACTTGTCCGGGTACTGGTGAGAAAATTACTGTAACTGAAGGTATTAATCAACCTCACTACTTGTCACCACTAAGCGAATCTTATTGGAGTATGTAATTATAACATGCGATTTGTTAGCCTAAAACGGTTGACAGATCGCAGAAATTTGTTATAATATATGTATAGTTTAAATAAAG
>Ga0222717_10002267_pt1 | contig 15015 bp, 11 predicted proteins | sample C33_18DmetaG_FD_165053 | JGI IMG/M metagenome (GOLD analysis project Ga0222717, IMG submission 165053) | Estuarine water microbial communities from San Francisco Bay, California, United States - C33_18D | ecosystem: Environmental > Aquatic > Marine > Unclassified | place: USA: California...
GTGCTACTTCTAAATGGGGACACATGTACAAAGCTTCTTAATTTAAGCTTAGACAGGATTCGTGGGGCGGCCTTAATCGCCCCACACTTTTAATAATTATGGCAGATTTAATAACAGTACAAGAATATAAGAACGCAGAAGGATTAGCCAGTCAAAAGGATGATCAGCGTCTTGATATCATTGTACCACAAGTTAGTGATTTAGCCAAGAAGTATTGCGGTACTTCATTTGTTGATTATTATAGTAGTGATAAAACCGAAACTTTTTCAGTTAACGACAACTTTACCAGTACTATGATCGTCAGTGAAAGTCCACTTATAAGTGTGACTTCCGTAAAAGAAAGAAGCACATATGAAGCTTCATATGAAACTCTTTCAACAAGTGACTATGAATACTATGTAGATCTTGCTTCAGATTCTATAGTTAGAACAACAAAGAGTGGAACAAAAAAAGCGTTTCCACAAGGAATGGGTAGTGTACAAATTGCATACCGAGCAGGGTACAGTACTACTCCAAAAGACCTTAAATTAGCACTTTTTGACTTAGTAACATACTACTTAAAAGACGAACACAAAGAACGAAGAACAATAGCAGGAGCAACATTACAGAATCAAGGAACATCTGGAGTACGAGATAATACAGATTTTCCAGATCACATAAAGAGAGTACTTGATTTATATAGAGTAATAATCTAATGGGACAAAAGGCACTTCACGACTTTTTAGGTAGAGCTTTAGGAACCATGGACTCTATGACTGGCCCCAAAGGTAGAAGAAGAGAAGCAACAAAATTTATAGGACAAGTAGTAGTAACTGAAAACAAAAGCATAAATGTAGAAACAACAAAAATTATAAAAGCGTTAGGAGGTTTACCAGCAGGAGCAAACGCCACACAACTTAAAAGAGAAGCTAGACAAAAAATTCATGAAGTCATCAGCGCTATGGACGGAAGATTTAAAGCAAAAAATAGTCAAAGACATGCAGAACTATTTGAAAAAATAAATGATCCATCTTTTAAAAGCAAAGCAGGCATAACTTCTCAATCAAATGTTTATATAATAGGAAATTATGAAGCTTTAGCAAGTTCAAAATCAAAAGGAGCTTTAAGAAGAGGCTTGATAGAAGTATATAAAAAGTACTTCAATGATAAAGATGATGCGACTATAGGAAAAATGATCGGAGGAGCTGCAGAAAAAGGCTCAAAAGCAGAAAATCTAACAGGATATCAACTAGGACATGGAGAAATAGGAGCTCCAGTCTCAGGATTAACAGCAGGACAAGTTAAACAATCAGCTTTAGATGATCCTGACTTATCTCCAAAACAGAAAGAAAGACTTGTTAAGATATTTGAAGACCCTAAGTTTGCAAACTTAAAACTACATATAGATCATACAAATAATTTTACTGCGGACGGAAAATTAACAAAAAATTATGTACTTATAATAAGTTTACAGTCTGCAAAAGCAAACCAAAGTGATGCTACTCAATTTGATGAGAAAACAGGTGCTCTTGGGGAAGGAGAGGCTATAAAAGCTTTTCAGAAAGATTTAGAAAGCCTTCAAAAATTAGTAGCAGGAGAAAGTTCAACTCCTATTATAGAAATGCTAAGGCAAAGCCTTTTAGCAAGTATGACAAAATCTCCTTTTGTAAAAGGAGATAAAACAAAAGAAACATTTAGAGAAAAAAGTAGAGCAACAAGACCAGGTAAATTTAAGTATACACCGCCTCCTTCAAATATAGTAAAAGTTGGAAGCTTAATGGAGGGTGTAAAAAGAGCAGACGTACAAGCTAAAAAAGGAAGTTCAAAAGGAAGAACAAATGTAAATCCTATGCAACTACTAAAGCAAATTAATGCAAGATTACCAGAAAAAGTAGCAGGAAATATGGAACCTCCCGCACTAGAAAATAGAACAGGAAGATTTGCTGCAAGTACAAGAGCAGTTAATGTAAATAGAACTGCAAAAGGATTTCCAAGTATAGCATATACTTACCAAAAAAATCCTTATGAAATTTATGAAACTTCTACAGGAAAACGACCTTGGTCAAGTTTAGAAAGAGATCCAAGAACTCTAATAGATAGATCAATTAGAGAGATAGCTGTAGAACTACAACTTGGTAGATTCTACACAAGAAGGGTTTAATTATGGCAGCAAGAGAGTATACAACTAGAAGAAGCAGCATAGTAAATGCATATGTTGGACTACTAAATACTGTAGATGGCACAGGACAATTTAAAAGTGCTATTGCAGAAACCTCTGGCAGAATAAAATTCTGGGATGAAGTTTTAGAATTTCCAGCAGTACATGTTAGTGCTGGAGCAGAAAGAAGAGAATACTTGGGAGCAGGACAAAAATTTAGATTTCTAACTCTAACTTTTCGTTGTTATGTAAATGAAGAAGATTCTGTTACAGCATTAGAAAAATTATTAGAAGATGTAGAAACAATACTAGAGGGCAATAACCCTTTAACTTATACAGACCCTTTAGGTGCTACAGTAAATACTATACAAACAAGTATACTTAGTGTAGACACAGATGAAGGAGTTTTAGAACCATTGGGCATAGGCGAAGTTTTAGCTGAAGTTCAATATTAAATGAAAACGGATAAGCAGACAAAAGTCTTGCTGACCCCTTTTCAAAGCAAAAATAGGAGAATGTAAAATGGCAGATACATTTTATTTTTCGAGGGATACCTTAGTCCACCTTACTGATAGCGCAGGAGCAATCTATAAGATACCAGTACTAGATGGATTTAGTTTTTCTCAAGCAACCAATGCAACAGAAGTTACATTGAACGAAATGGCAACCGCAGCAGGTGTCAGCAGAAGAGCGAGACAAATGTTTACAGATTCTTACGCTCCTGCAGAATGGTCATTTCAAACCTACATCAGACCTTTTAAATCTGGTGGGGCAGGATCAGGCGGAGAACATTCAGCAGTAGCTCATCACATGGTTGAAGAGCCTCTATGGAATGCTTTAGCAGGAAGTGGAGCAGTAGGCGCATCTGGAACAGCTTTAACAGCTGATGGCACAGACGCAAATATAGCTTTTACAAATTCAAACAAAGTAGCACTAGATACCTTTGACTTATTCTTTGAAATGGGCAGTGGTAAAGCTAGTTCAACTATTTACAAGATAGAAGGCTGTGTTGTAAATGAAGTTTCAATTGATTTTGATATTGACGGTATTGCAACAGCAAACTGGTCAGGATTTGGTAAAATTATTACTGAAGAAACTTCAATGACAACTGCAACTAAGTATGAAGGAACAGCAGCAGCCGATACTAACAACTTTATTAGAAATAGATTAACAGATTTAGTCTTAACTAATGATGTTGTAACAGACACAGTTAACGGAGCAGTTTCAAGTTCTGCATCTGTTACTTTGGATAATGGTAGTTCATTAATCAAAGTTGGACAGGTTGTTTCAGGAACTGGAGTAACTGCAGGCACAACTGTATCTGCAATATCAGGCACTACTTTGACACTAAGTGCAGCAATGTCTATCGCAGACGGAGCAACACTTACTTTCTCAAATGTAGGTATGACTGATACTTATACATTAACATTAACTGGTGGAAACGTTAGTATTTCAAATAATATTACTTTCCTAACACCAGAAACACTAGGCATTGTAAACCAGCCTTTAGGACATGTTACAGGAACTCGTTCTGTATCAGGTAACTTTACTTGTTACTTAAATACTCCTTCATCTGGTGCATCTAGTGCAGATTTATTTGAGGATCTCATTGAATCTACTTCAGTAATAACAAATTCATTTGATTTGACATTTACTGTAGGTGGAACAGGAAATACTCCAAGAATGGTTATGAATATGAATAATTGCCATCTTGAAGTACCTACACATTCAATGGAAGATATTGTAAGCTTGGAAACAAACTTCCACGCCTTACCAACCTCAGTTGACGCTGTGGACGAATTAGATTTAATCTTTATTGGACCAACAGTAACTTAATTTTAGAAGGGAGGGGCAACCCTCCCCTCGTTTAACCAGGAACCAGAATGACAGAACAAGAAAACAAATCAGTATCACTAGCGAGTTTATTAACTCCAAGCAAAACAGTTTCAGTAGACTATCCAGGAATGGCTGGATTTTCAGTTGATCTTTGCTATTTAGCAAGAGAAGAACTACTAAAATTACGAAATCGTTGCTTATCTCAAAAGTTTAATCGTAAAACAAGAGCTTTTGACGAACAATTAGATGAAGATAAATTTTTAGTAGAGTATGTAAAAGCTGTAATCAAAGGATGGAAAGGCTTAAAATATTCTTACCTCGAAGAGCTTCTATTGGTGGACATTAGTAGTCTTAATCCCGACGATGAACTTGAATTCTCTCAAGAAAACGCTGAAACGCTGATGAAAAATGCAGCTGATTTCGACACTTGGGTTACAGAAGTAACAGGTGATTTAGAAAATTTTACTCGAGTCAAGTAGAAAAAGTTTTAGAACTACTTGATGAAACATACAGAGACGGTCAGATATCTTTAGACGTATACTTAGATATATGTGAACAAAAAGGTATAGATCCCGATCCGAACGAAATGCCACCAACTCGTGGGGACTTTCCCCTTGAAGTTCAGGTGGCTTTTTTATTGCACGATCTTTTACCCGATAGATGGGATGGAATGAGTGGATCGTATTTCGGAAAGGACTTATCTGCTTTAGGAACTTTACTAGATGTCTGGGAAGTAGACGATAAGCAAATAGTTTGTTATTTTTTGAAGAATATAGAAGCAAGATACGCAATGAAATTGAATAAGGATTTAGAGCGACAAAGAAAAGCTCGTGAGAATAAAGGAAAGAATACTCACATATCCTCAGCAAATATTAAGAAAAAATAATGGCAAAAAACGAAGTAAAAATAAAAATCAACGTTGATGGTAAGGAATTAACTCTTACTAAAAAACAAGCAAAAGCTTTAGGTAAGCAGTTAGACAATACAGGTAAATCTGCCCATACCGTTGATAGACGCTTAAAAGGTGCTGCTCAAGCATCTTCCAATACCACAAAAAACTTTTCAAAAATGGCTCAAGGAGTCAGTGGTGGTCTTGTGCCTGCGTATGCTACTTTAGCTGCTCAAATGTTTGCATTAGGAGCTGTATTTAGAGGATTACAACAAGCCGCAGACTTTCGTGTATTAAATCAAGGTATGAGAGCATTTGCTGCTAACTCTGGAGTTATGGTAAAAAGTTTATCAAAAAATTTACAAGAAGCAACAGGACATCAATTAGACTTTAGACAAGCAGCACAATCATCTCAAATAATGTTAGCAGCTGGATTTAGTGAAGATCAAATGGGAGCAATCGCAACGGCAGCAAGAGGAGCATCAACCGCACTCGGTAGAGATTTTGAAGATTCTTTTAATCGTCTTGTTCGAGGTGTTACAAAAGCTGAACCAGAACTACTCGATGAATTAGGTATTATTCTACGATTAGAACCTGCTACAAAAAAGTATGCACAAGCAATAGGTAAATCTGCAAAAGATTTAACCACTTTTGAAAAATCACAAGCAGTTTTAAATGAAGTTTTAACCCAATCAGAAGAAAAATATGGAGCAGTAGGAGATGCTGTTCCCGTTAACCAATTTAATAAATTAATTGCAACTTTTATTGATTTAAAAGATAAAGCAATGGAATTTATCACTCCAATCGCAGAAGTACTTGCAGGATTCTTTACCGAAAATATAAAATCAGCAGTAGCAGTACTTGCTATTTTTGCTTCTACACTTTTAAAATCAGTGCTTCCAGCATTTGATGAACTCTCTGCAAAAATAGATAATAGTAGAATAGGAAAATTTGCTGCAGGAATAGGAGATAGTTTCGGAAGCATGAAAGGAAGTGCAGCTGAATTTAAAAGTCAACTCGGAGGACAAGGAACAGCAAAAGCCAAAAAATTATCACAAGGATTTGATAGTAAGGCAGCTTTAAAATCGTCAGGTATAAATGCTTTGAAAAAAGGTGAAAATCTAACTCGACAACAAATGAGTGGATTAAAAGGAGCCTTGAAAAAAGCAGAGGCAGAGTACAAAAGGCACGGAAAAATAACAACTGGTATATTTGCAGGAGAAAATATCAAAAAAGTTCGTGGCTTTAGAAGTTCATTGAAACAAATGGAAATTGAAAGCAGTAAAACTAATATGACTATGAGAACTGGTCTGAAGTTAACAGGAATTGCTATAAAAGGAACTTTCCAAGGAATGGCAATAGCTGCAAAAGTAGCATTTAAAGGAATGGCAATAGCTGCAAAAGGTGCAGCAGGAGCTGTTAATTTAGCTTTTAGAGCTGTAGCTATATTTGGTTTTATACAACTAGCAATGGATGGTTTAAAAGCTTTACAAGCAAACTTTGATAAAGTAATGCAAGGATTTGCAACTGCAATACGATTCGTAGGAAATGGAATTGCAAAACTAGCAAACTTTTTAAGTGGAATCCCACTTGTAGGTAAATTTTATAAAGCAGGCGGAGAATTTGCACAAGAAAAACTTGCCGGAATCGCAGATAGTATTGAAGGACAACTTGAATCTGGGGAAGGTTTTATTGGAGAAATGGCACATAAAGCAAAGAAAGAAAGACCTGGTTCAATACTTGCAGATCAATTTGAATCTGCTCAAGAAAAATTAAAAAGTCTACATACTGAGTTCAAAGAAATGATATCTGCTAGAGAAGGACTTGATCAATCAGCAGGACAGCAATTCGAAGCAAATGTAGCAACTATAGCAAGTTCCGGAATTCAAGGGGCAGCTGCAAGACTTAAAGGAATGGAAAGCAGAACAGGAGAAGATGCATTTACCGCCGACCAACTAGAAAAACAACGAAGCGCTTTAATTAAATACGGAAAAGATTTAGGGGGAATAAACCCAACAATTGCCGACTTATTTAGCCAGTATGAAAAAGGCGAGATATCTACAGAAAAACTAACAGATGGACTTAAAAATGTAACTCTAAAAGCAGGTGCACAAAATACTGCTTTCAAACAAATAAATAATACTATTTCAGGATTTGTACAGCAATATGGTAAACTTAGTAAACGAAATCCTTTAGATGAACTTCTTTCAAGTTATAACAATTTAGATCAAACAATAAAACTTACAGGTGATAATAAAGAAAGTGTTGTTCAAAAAATTTACGAATCTGTATTTGGCTCAAGAGCAGAAGGAACATCGCTAGACGATATGACAGCAGCACTAGATAGATTTGCAGAAGGCTTAGGAAACGTAATAGATGCTCGAAGACAATTAGAACTAGACGCACTTGATAATAAAGTAGCAGGAGCAAGAAATGCAAATAAAAAAGGAGCTGCAGCCACCTTTGCAAAAGAAGATATAAAACTAGAAGATTTAAGAATAGCAAAAGAAAAAAGACAAGCTAAAGTAGATGAATTAGATTTAATTAAAGTTAAGACTCCCTTAGATGAACACAATTTAGCAATAGCACAGAAACAACTAGCTGTAGCACAGGAACAAGAAAAAGCCTATGCACACTCAATAACACTTGCTGGAAAACTACAGAATACTTTCTCACAAGGAATACAAAAAATGTTTGAAGATATAGCAACTGGTTCCGCAAGTGCAAAAGATGCTTTTAAATCTTTAGCAACTCTAGTACTACAAGAAATGGCAAAAATAGCTGCAATGAAAATGGCAGCTTCAGTAACTGGATTTATGGGATTTGCACAGGGAGGTATTATACCTGTTCGAGGAATGGCTTCTGGAGGATATACTTCTGTAGGTACAAAACGTTTTGGAACTGGTGGAATTGCCACTTCTCCTACAGTAATGGTTGGAGAAGGAAGACACAATGAAGCTGTAGTACCTTTACCAGACGGAAGAAGAATTCCTGTAGAAATGATGGGAAGTGGAGCAGGAACAAACAATGTAACAATTAATGTAGATGCAGGCGGAAATGCAAGTAGCACAGGAAATGCAGAGCAAGCGCAAGCACTTGGTATGTCAATACAAGCAGCAGTTATGGAAACATTACAAAGAGAAAAACGTCCTGGCGGCGTATTAGGTGGAGGTTAATAAATGGCTTTTGGAATAATGCAAAATAATGGATCAAATATTACAGGTTTCAGTGCACCAGTACAACCAGATAAAGGACTAAAACGTGCTAGTAAACCAAAAGTTCATGTAGTAACTTTTGGAGATGGGTACGAACAAAGACTGGCAGATGGAATTAATAATTTAGAACAAACTATAAGCGTAAGTTTTTCTACTCGACCAAAAGCAGAAATAGATGATTTAGTGGCATTTTTTGAGTCACTTGGTGGAGTGAGTAAATTTCGTTTTGACTTAGAAGACAGCAATGCAGGTTCTAGCACAGAAACAATTAAATGCGTATGTGATAAGTGGGATCAAACTTGGGCATACGAAAACTTTTATAGTTTAACAGCAACATTTAAAAGAGTATACGAAGCATGACGGAAAAAATTGCAATCAAAGAGCTACAATCTCTTGAAGAAGAATCTGGTTTAGTAATTCTATATGAACTTGCACTTGATGCTGATGGATCAAGTCGAGCTTATTTTACTCGAGGAGAAGATGCAGATTTAACAAATGTACAAATGTACGATTATGATACAAATAGTCAATTAAATACTTATGATGCAATTCCACTTCAAGCAGAAGGTTTTGAAGTAAAATCACAAGGAACAGCTGCAAGACCTGTAATTACTTTTGCAAATATACTAAGCACTTTCGGAGATGCACTAGGTAGTTTAGAACCAAATGATCTTATTGGAAAGAAACTTTATAGAAGAAAAACTTTACGAAAATATTTAAAAGATGGAACAGCGGACACAGGCTCAGGAAATACTCCTGTAGAATTTCCAAGACAAGTTTTTATCATTGATAGAATCGAACAAGAAAATGCTATAGAAATATCTTTTGAACTTACAACACCTTTTGATGTAGAAGGACTAGTACTTCCTTATCGTGTTATTGGTAATAATGCCTGTTCATGGGTATATCAAGGAGCTTCTCCAAATAAAATAAATGCAAGTACAGATAATGGTGGATGTACTTGGTCAGAAGAATCTAAGCTTATTATGACAAACGGTAGCGGAACAGATGTTACTCATACTGTCTATGTAACTCAAGATGATGAGTATGTTATTCCTTCAACTACTAGTTTCACAACTTATACTAGCGGAGCAGTTACAAAAGATACTTATTATAAAACTACTACTACACTAGCAACTACGGGTATACAAAGGTTAAAGCCAAACGGTACTATAGACGCAAGTGCAAATGGAGGAACAATTAATAACTATTGGCAAGCTACAACAGCAGCAAGTAGTCCTGGAACTCCTTCAGATACAAATGGTAATTTTGAAAGAATAAGAGTACATGGTACATACAGTGCAAGTGCAAATTATTATGCCTATACAGAAGATAGACATAATGATTATGTTGCATATACGAGTGGTGGAAAAACACATTTATGGAAAGCAACTCGTACACAAACAACAGGAGCGAATACTGCTCCCGGATTCAATAGTTATTGGGAAAGAGGAGACTCATGTGGTAAAAGACTAACCTCATGTTCATGTAGATTTGGATATAATCCATTAAGTACAGCTTCTGCTTCAACAGGAAGTACAACAAAGAATAGTCAAAAATCTTTACCTTTTGGAGGATTTCCTGGTGCAAGAAAATTTAAGTAGACTTCTACCTGAAATATATAAGCAAGTAAAAGAAGAAAGTCCAAAAGAAGCTTGTGGACTTGTTATTGAAATCGAAGATGAATTGAAATATATTCCTCTGGAAAATCAAAGTTCTGAGAATGAGCACTTTGCAATTGACCCAAAACAATGGGTTCGATACTCGATTATTTCAAAAATAAAATATGTAGTCCATAGTCACTACGGCTCAAATTGTCATCCAAGTGAGCATGACAAGAATGTATGTAAAAGTCTTGGTGTACCATACTTAATTGTATCGTACCCAGAGAAAGGAGAATTTATTTATGACCCACGTTAAATTAATGGGAGAAATGGGAGACAAGTTCGGTTCTGAGTGGGAGTGCGTCGATACGAATGTTCGTGATATATTAAAATGTATTCATGTACAAACTGAAGGATTACAAGAATATCTTTTAGACTGTCATTTAAAAAATATCGAATTCTCTATACAAAGTGGAGATACTCTTATAGAGGAGTTTCCAGAATTATATCTAAATATTGCACGAGAAGAACTAATAATTACTCCAGTACCTGCAGGTTCTGGAAAGGGATTAGGAAAATTAATCACAGGATTACTAATGCTAGCAGCTTTCTTTTTTATGCCGGGACTCGGAGCAGCAATGACAACTGGAGGAACAACTGTTGGAGGAACTGGAGCATTAGCAGGATCATTTGCTACAGGTACAACAATGGTGGGAGGCACAGTAACATTAGGCACAGGTACTTCAGTATCGGCAGCATTGGCTTCAGGAGCAAGCTTAAATTTAGCAGGTTCAGCAGTAATGATGCTAGGAGCAAACTTAGCACTTATGGGTCTTGCAGAAATGTCAGCACCCGATCCAGATAAAACAACTAACGATCCTTCTTACTTATTTAATGGAGCACAAAATCACATTGAACAGGGAAAACCTGTTCCACTTCTCTATGGAGAACTTACAATCGGTGGCGCACCAATTTATCAAGGATACACACCAGGACTACATAATCAATATAAGAAAGGAGTTACAATAATAGGATCTACAGATTCGGGCAATCAAAGAGTAGGAGCCAATCCTTATAGTGGAACTTATACTAATTATGGTACCTCAAATGCAGGTACTCCTTCAAATCAACCCGCTTCAGGATGGGTAGGAACAGGAAATAATACTTTTGATGCAGTAATGGATCATATTTTCGATAACCCAGGTGGAATAACAAAGTTTCCTCAAGTCGACGACGCAGTACAAAAGCTGTAACTAAAATAAAATGGCAGATAATTCATCAAAATACAGTACAAGAGGCTTTGGAACTAAAGCAACTTATGATCTAAAAAGTCCTAATAAGGAACAAACAGCTATTGTCTACGATTTACTCGCAGAAGGACCAATTGCAGGCTTATCAAATGATCTTTCTTCGGTTTACTACAATGACGTTCCTTTAATTGACTCGGTAAATAATGCTATACTCAAACCTCGAAAATTTACAGCAAATACAACCGCAAACAGTACTTCTGTAGCTGCAAGTGAGTTTGGAACTATTCGCACTCTTAGTTATAATAATAAATCAGGACTTGCTATAGGTGGCAGAGTTATTTCTATTGTAGGAGCAGGTACAAAAGGCTCAGGTATAGCAAGTATCAGTGCAGGCTCTTCAAAAGTTACAACTTCTTCAAATTATTTTACTCAAACAATAATTGATAATCAAGGAAAAGGATTACCAGTATATATCCGTATTGCAGGTGCCGGTCCAGGAGGACAGGATCTTGTATCAGGTATAAAGAAAATGGTAAGTGCAACAGTTGCAGAACTAAGTGTAAGAGCATTTACTACAGTTTCAAGTGCAGATATAGTTCAAGATCATGTTACAACACTCAGTTCCATTTCAGGAAATACCGCAACCTTATCTGTTGCTACTCCTACAGCCGTAACTGGTGCTCTATGTGTAGTAAGCGGACCTTCTTTAGAAGACTCTGCTCAACTAGCAAACTTTTCTCATGTTTCTTTCGGAATAACATCAGGAAATGCACTACAAGCACCTTTAATAGCTCCAGGGTTTACAGGTTCTTCAAGCACAGTTTATGATGCAAATGTAGAACTCAAACAAGCAAATTTATCAGCAGTATCAGGTCTTTCTGGTTTAGGTAATAACTATAACGGAACAAATGGTGGAACAAAAAATGGAATTGATGAACCTGGCAATGATGGTCAAGGTTCTGCTTCAGATACTGTATTAACAGCAGCAGCAATGGGAGTTTCAAATCCCCAAGAAGTAGACGAAGTTCATCTTACTTTTAGCTTTCCAGAAATGCACGCATTTAAAAACTCAGGAGCAAAGGGACCAAGCTTTGTAGAGTTTCAGATGTTCTTTGAATACACATCAGATGGAACAAATTATACTAGTGCTTTGGCATTTGGACCTTCTAATTCAACACTACTTTCTAGAACACCTGAATGGGGGAATAAAGTTACTTATGGAGTTAATAGTGGTTCTATACCTAGCACTGGGTATGTAAAACCTTCGAAAGCACAATACTCTGAATACATAGAAGAATTTGTAATGAATGTTGAACAATTTCAACCTTTTGTTAATTATAGAATTCGTGTAAGAAGAATAACTGATGATAATTTTAAAGATGGAAGTTTTCAACATCAAAATGCTTCTCGTCTCAAAACAGTAGAAAATATAACTAAAGATAGATTATCTTATCCTTATGCCGCTTATACAGCAAACGTATTTAATGCAAAAGACTTTAGCGGAGGACTTCCAAGTAGAGCATATAAATTAAAAGGTAAACTAATTCAAGTTCCTACTAATTATTTAACAAGGGATGAAAGTTCAGACGGCACAGCAAAATATACACGATTAGTAAGTGGCTCTGCCCCTTCTTACGCTGTTTCAGAAGAAGCATCTTATCAGACATGGAATGGATCATTTCGAGGAGATCGTTCAACATGGGCAGAAGGACACCCAAATAGAGAACTAGTATACTGTAATAATCCAGCTTGGGTATTTTATGATATTCTTACAAATAATCGCTATGGAGTTGGGCAATTTGTTGATAGCGCACTTATAGATAAATATTCATTATTTGAAATTGCAAAATATTGTGATGAACTTGTTTCAGACGGTGAAGGAGGATTAGAACCTCGCTTTACAGCCAATCTTTACTTAGACAAAACTGCCGAAGCAACAAAAGTACTGCGAGATATTGCAAGTATATTTAGAGGTATGGTACTATGGTCAGAAGGAGAAATTGTAGCTATAGCTGATAGACCAAAAGAGGTTGTATATACATTTACAAAAGGTAATGTTGAAAATGGAGTTTTTACCTATGAAGGAACAGGAGACAGAGTAAGAACTAACCAAGTAAAAGTAACATGGAATGATCCAGCAGACAATTACAGACAAGCAATCGAATATGTAGAAGATCATCAAAATATATTAAGTACAAACAGACTAGTACGAGAGTCTTCAGTAGCTTTTGGATGTACTTCTCGTGCACAAGCACATAGATATGGTAAATGGAAATTACTTTCTGCACAACTTGAAAAAGAAACTGTTACTTTTTCAACCGGACTTAATGCTATAGGACTAAGACCTGGCGATATTATAGGTGTTCAAGATGCAGATAAAGATGGATACCAATATTCAGGAAGAGTTTCAAATACAGGCACAAGAAGCACCACAGTAATTCCACTAGATAGAACAATATCATTACCTTCTTACGCTGCAGCATTTCCTCCACAACTATTACTTATTTACCCAGAAGGGGGTTGTTACTTAGAGCAAGAAATAGCAGTTATTAATTCTGCAACTTACCATAGAGGAGATCTATTATTAGAAAATCAAGATGGCAGTGCACTCGATACACAAGAAGAAGCTGCTAACTTAAAAGATGATAGTGGTGATAAGGTTCTTAATTTTTGGTCAGAGAATGTAAGAGTAGAAAAACAAAATATATCAACAAGTTCAGGAAATGTGTCTAGTTTAACAGTAGCTTCTGCCTTTAGTGCAACACCTGACGCAGAAATTATTTGGGCACTTCAACTTTTTAATGGTGATGGTACTCCAAAAACTGGAACAACAAAAGAATTTAAAGTTATATCAGTAAAAGAAGATAAAGATCAAAAAGTACAAATTGTTGCAAGTGAGTTTGCAAAAGCAAAATTCGGAGCAGTCGACAGAGGATACACACTTTACAGTGTACCAACAGATGCAATTCCTGATAGAGATGATGTTATACCAGCACCTACAAATATAGTTGCAAAGGTAGAACCTATGAATTCCGAATCTGGAGATTTAGGAGAAACAGTTGATGTTCCAACTTCAGGGGGTGTAAAAGTAACTGTAACTTGGAACGCTCCTTTAACATCAGACGGATTAAAATATAAAAATATTTCAGGTTTTGAACTTAAACATAGTTTTAATGGTGGTTTTGAGAGTATAATCACAAATGGAGAAGATCAAAGTTTTACTTTTGAAAATGTAAAAGTAGGCACATATAATATACACGTAAGAACAATATCAACTATAAATACTTATTCTCCGTGGATAACAAGAAAAGTAACTGTTGGTAAAAATGAAGTTCCTTCTATTGCAGGCTTTAATAAATCTCAAGTAGCTGTAGGAGGACAGCTTAATCAAGCACTTGCGATAAATACAAACACAGGAGTAGCTACTATTGGATCTTCCACCTATACTTTTATAGGGAAAGATGGAACAGAATATGTTCTTACAGGAACGGGTACAGGAAATACACAACAAGCTTTCTCAGGAATGGGAGCAAGTGCAACAGCTTTCCTACTTTTTGATTCGGATGCAACTTCAGATCATCTAAAAGCAGTTGAACTTAAAACAGATTCAAATGTGAGCCCAGCTGTAGAGTATTTTGCAGAAGTTGGAGCATCCAATAACGGACTAACACAGGCGAGTGGAACAATAACTGTCGCCCAATTCTCAAACCAAATAGATGGATCTAGTACTTCTTTTACAAGTGATTTTGCCTCTGGAGATTTAGTAAAACTAGATAATGGTACTGCAGCACAAGCAACTTATGCAAAAGTACAAAGTATAGAAAGTGATACTTTAATGTTTATAGATGCTGTAAGTCAAAGAGCCTATAGTAGTAATAATGTATTTAAGCAAAGCTTTAAACCTGACTTTCTTAAAGATACGATAATTGCGAAAGTCGTAACAAACGGCAGCACTGCTTACTCCTTTGAAATAGTTTATGCAATTACGGCAGGTATTACTGGAGCAGATGGTGCAGACGGATCTGTAGGTACAGATGCCCGTGGAGTAGCCTTAACTGCAGGAGATCAAAGTATTGAATATAAT